>Ga0310690_10013070_pt1 | contig 10133 bp, 8 predicted proteins | sample AusTroGonzalo_MG_2_FD_207661 | JGI IMG/M metagenome (GOLD analysis project Ga0310690, IMG submission 207661) | Bovine rumen microbial communities from tropical cattle in Woodstock, Queensland, Australia - Gonzalo_04 (v2) (version 2) | ecosystem: Host-associated > Mammals > Digestive system >...
CGTAAGTGTGAATCAGTATGTCTTCATTTCCGATTTTCCAGGTAAGCCCTCCGTCCATGGCAAAGGCCGGGTCATCATAATATTCTTCCCACTCTCCTTGTAACAGGCTTATTGTAACTGCTTTGCCCGACAGATTCAGTTCTGACAAGGAACAGGATGTCAGTGTTGAAACTAAGCCAAAAGCAACAAACGCAATAAATGCCGTCACGTGTTTCATATTATTAATCATTCTTAACGTTCAAAGTTAAGAAATAAATACCTAAATTTGGGTGAAATAATCAATTACATAACAACATGAAGAAGTATCTCGTATTAGTAACACTGTTCTTCTTTTCGATAAGCATATGCTTTGCCCAGAACTATGATGTGCTGGATGAGGTGAAGGCAGACGTCCGCAAGTCCAGCGGTATGGAGGGTCCGTTCAGGTTTGACGGCCTGAAGCCGCTCACAAAGGCGCCTTGCGGTTATAAAGCTTTCTATATCAGCCACTATGCACGCCATGGCTCCCGCTATTCATCCAGTTCCAAGACATACACTATAATCCGTGATGTCCTGGACAAGGCTGACGAACTCGGTGTACTGACTCCTTACGGTAAGGAGCTTCACAAGAATTACGAGGCTTTCTACATGGTACCATGGGTCAACACCGGAGACCTTGTTCCGCTCGGCTTCGAGCAACATAAGAAAATAGGTGAATTTACTGCCAACTCCTTCCCTGAGGTATTCAAGGACCAGAAAAAAGTTGACGCCATTTCTTCCACTGCCCAGCGGAGCATTGTGAGCATGAGTGCATTCTCCCTCGGCCTGAAGGGTCGTTGCCCTAAGCTGGATATCACTCTTGGTTCAAACCATGTAGGCATGACGGTTGCTGCGCCGCCCAGTGCACCTGAGTCACTTGTGCGCCATTTTAAAGGCGAAGATGATGCGCCAGCCATTGAGAGCGAAGAAAGCTTCCGCGCACGTATATCTCGGGAGAAAGAGCTGCTGGACAAGTTGTTTACAGACTCTTCTTTCCTCGGCGACATGAAATACGGAAGCCGTTTCGCTTTCGAGCTCTGGCAGCTTTATTGCGGCTATCATAACTATGAAGCGCGTCCGCTGTTCGATGACCTGTTTACCGATGACCTGCGTCTGGCGTTCTGGGAGGCGGAGAATTATGGTTCCTACATTTATGAAGCTACTGCCCGCTACAGCCAGATCCCTTTGCTGGAAGATATTGTCCAGAAGGCGGAGGCTGCATTCAAGGACCCCAACAAGGCTGCTGACCTCCGTTTTGGTCACGACTATATCCTGGAGGCTCTGGCCGCCCTTCTTAACCTGAATGGCTGGGGTACTGCAGTAAGCAAGCCGGAAGAAGTCAAGTACTGGTTCCAGAATTACAACGTCCCTATGGCCGCTACTCTGATGATGGTGTTCTACAAGAACGCCAAGGACGATATACTCTTTAAAGTATTGCTTAACGAAGAGGAATATTCAATTCCCCAGCTGAAGGCCGTAAAGGGGCCGTACTACCGCTGGAACGATTTCCTCGCATGGTACGACGCAATGCGCGCCGCCCACCCGGAAATCAAATAAGAAGAATCAAGGCGCCGGCTTATATGTTCGGAGCCTTTCTTTTTAAATAGAGAATATTGCCGGAGTTGTCAGACCATTCCATCTTGTCGCCGGAGGGATCCATTCTGGCCTTGACGGCATCGCGGGGGGCTTGCTCCAGTTCTTCTTTATGCTCCTTCAAAACCTTTTCACGGTAGTCGCTTGCCCACCGTGAGAGTGTGTCCTCTTTGCCTTTCTGGGGAACCAGCTCACTGATGTCCAGATCCAGGCCGTAATTATCCGGTTTGTGTACCAGAACCAGCGAGTCGCCTTCCATGCTCCATGTTCCGCCAAGAAGCAAACTGTACTTGAATTTTCCGGACCAATATGTGGCATGCCACAATTGGGAGACACTTCTGGACATTGTGAAGCTGTGATCTTTCCTGAACACGTATTCATAAGTGTTGTTGTCCTCAAGCGTATACGCCCAGTCTCCGACCAGTGCCCTCTTCTTGACAGGTTTGCCGATTTCCTTCATGCTGTTGATGTAATTGTCCATCTCTGCGTCGGAAATGCCCATCTGGAACTTGTTTTCATCGTTCAGCTTCGTCCATCTGTCTATGTAGCCGTTCAGAACCTGGATTCTGTTTTCGGACAAGGTAAGGAAAGCCACCACGTCCTCATCTTTGAGTTTCTCCTTGAAGTATGAGCGGAGGTCCTTGAAGAATTTGTCGGCGTCCGTCATTCCATATCTTATGTACAACTTATACAGATACTTGTCTGTAAGAGGCTCAAGCCACTGGGGAGAGTTGTCCAGAATAATCTGGAATTTCTGCCTTTCATGGTAAAACTGCTGAACATTGTCCATGAATTTTACATCTCCCAGGTTCTGCCAGGAATCGAGTGAACTGTGGAAAATCTTCTCCTTTGATGTATCGAAACGGAATGGAGCGTCGGGCCTGGAAATCATATATACCAGATTGTTGAGGGTATCGTCGGGTACGGTTTCCAGCCGGTCTGCGTGCTCAAGGGTAAACTTGGAATAATCATTCAGTTGTTGTTCGGCGTCCCTGACGTCTTTCAGCACATCGATGGTATAGTCTATGTCATGTATGACCATGATGGCGGTCAATCTTTGGGCCTGTGCCTTCAGGTGGCCCTCCCTAAGCCCATTCACGGAGAACGTCAAAGCCACACCGATCGCTGTTCCCAGAACGCTTACTAAAAAGGTTTTCCAGTTAATTCCGTTGTTTTTGCTCATACATTCAGAATCTTGGCGACCAGTTCCACCAGAAGCTGGTCGGGTGTTGCGGCACCGCCGTCGCCGCCTTTGCCGAGGTAGTCGTACTCGCAGAGCAGCGACATTACGGCCATTGCCCTGGGCAGGGGATAGTTGCGGACGGCCGCATCGTATTCGCGGTAGAAATACGGGTTGACGCCGGACAATGCCGTAGCCTTGTCATCAGCAGAGGGCATACCGCCACGCTGAAGAAGGGCTCCGTATTTCAGGATACGGTAGAAGTGCATGTACAAGGCACTCACGGCCTGAGGCATGGCGAACTTGGCGGCTGTGCCCAGGTGAGCTGCTATCTTCAGGGCACGTGGGGCGTTCCTGAAAGACAACTCTTTAGTAAGCTCGAAGATGCTGAACTGCCGGGAGATACCAACGTTCTTCTCAATGTCTGCTACAGTTACGGAACGGGCTCCCTCGGGCAGATTTTTCAACAACTTGTCGGTCTCTACGGCTATGGTTGAGAGCTCGGTTCCGACCGATTCCGCCAATAAAGACGCCGCTTCGGGCTCAATCTGGAGGCCGCGTTCACGGTAGTAAGATGAGATCCAGCCCGGCACCTCATAATCGCGCAGGGACGGACTGTCCAGCACGACGCCGATTTTCTGAACTCCTTTATACAGGGCTTTGCGTTTGTCAACCGTGGCCTTGTGGAGCAGCAGTACCAGAACCGTGGAGTCAAGCGGCTCGTTGCAGTAGACCGCAATCTCTTCCAGGGATTTCATCATCTGCGCCTCCTTGACTACCACAAGCTGGCGGTCGGCCATCATAGGGAAGCGGCGGGCTGCGGTAACCACCTGCTCAGCGGTTACGTCGGCTCCATAGCAGATGGTTTCGTTGAAATCTTTCCCGAATTCGTCTACACAGTTGTCTATGATGGCCTGGCAGACGAGGTCGGGATAATAGGGCTCATCGCCCATAAGTATATAGACGGGTTTGAAGACGCCGTTTCTGGCATCCTCTATCAGCGCCCTGCTGATGGCGGCTATATCTTCTTTTTGTTTCGCCACTGATTAGTAAATGGTCTCTACCAGCGCCAGGACGCGGTCGCGGTTCTGCTCGATAGTGCCTGGATAGCCGTTTACCTCATAGTATTTGCCGGCGGCGCGGTAATACTCTTTAAGGGGCTCCGTCTGTGCGTGGTAGGTCTCGATACGGTGAGCGATAACTTCAGGGGAAGCATCGTCGGCACGTCCTTCGACCTTAGCCCTTCCTGCGATTCTCTCGTAGACCAGGGAGTCGGGAATCATTATGGAGATTACGCCGTTTACCTTTTCGCCGCGCTTGGCAAGAATGGCGTCAAGAGCCTCGGCCTGGGGCAGAGTGCGGGGAAATCCGTCAAGCAGGAAACCATCAACACCCTTGATGGTGTTGAATGCGTTCTCTATCATGCCTTCGACAACTTCGTCAGGGACAAGACTGCCGGCGGCGATAAGATCCTTAGCCTGAACGCCAAGCTCGGTGCCGGCTGCAATTTCTGCGCGCAAAAGCTCGCCTGTGGAGATGTGCTTCAAGTTATACTTGGAAGCGATTGCTCCGGCATGGGTACCCTTGCCCGCACCCGGAGGACCGAATAAAATGTAGTATCTCATTTGTCTAAAACGTAAATGTCCTTAAGATTGCGGCCCAGTTCGTTGTAATCGAGACCGAAGCCCACGATAAATGCATTGGGTATTTCCATGCCTACGTAGTCCAGTTTGACGTCCTTGTCGTACACCTCGGGTTTGAGGAGCATAGTGCAGATGCGGACCTCTTCGGCGCCCTGGTCCTCAAGCATCTCCTGCATGGCCACGATAGTGTTGCCGGTGTCCACGATATCCTCGCAGATGATCACCCGGCGGCCCTTTACGTCGCAGGTGGGGCCGAGGGTGGTAAGCACCGTTCCTGTGGATCTTGTACCCTGGTAAGAAGATAACTTGATGCAGCTGAGCTCGCATTTGAAACGGAGGCGCTTCATCAGTTCGGAGGTAAACATAATGGCGCCGTTCAGGGTGCAGAGAAGCACGGGAATGTCTTCGCAGCCCTCGTAGTCCAGATTAATTTTCCTGGCGACGGCGTCAATGGCGCTTTCAATACGGTCGTAGGGGATGAACGGCCGGAATGTCTTGTCGTGTAGGGTTATGGTTTCCATATTCTATTTTTTTGCTGTCATACCAGTTTCTTTACAAATGCGCGGCGCCTCTTGTTCTCACGACGGTCGAAATGTTTCCAGAGGTTTTGGATGTCGTAATTGTCTTCCAGGTTGAGATTGGTTTCGGCGTACTCGATGCCGTCTTCCCTCAGGATGCGCATCAGGCCGGCGGCGAAGATCGCGCCTATTCCGCGGTTAACGTACTCCGGGTCAACGCCCACCAGGCCGAGATCCAGCACCCGGGGGTGCCTCTTTATCTTGAGGAAACGGAGGAGCATACCGGGCGTGATGTGGCCGCCGGACTTCCGGACAGCGTCCGTAATGCCGGGGAAACTAACGCTGAAGCCCACGATCCTGTCGTTCTCGTCCAGGATTACAGCCACATAACGGAGGTCTACGATGAAGCGGAATGCATCTATCATCTGCTTCTTCATGGCGTTGGTGAAGGGGACTGTGCCGTAGAGGTGGTCGTAGGTCTTGTCTATCATAGCGAAAAGCCCGTCAGCGTATTTCTTGATGAAGTCGTTGACGTCCTTTGCCGGGCCTCTGCGGAGATTATAGCGCCGCATCACCATATCGCCCAGTTTTTCCAGATTGCCGTTGTAATCTGCCGGAACGCGCAGCTGGCTCTCGGTCCAGTCCACTTCCTTGGTGTAACCGCAGGATTCTATAAGCTTCTGATAGTAAGGGAAGTTATATTGCTCCTCAAATGTGGAGGGCTGGTCGAAGCCGTCAATCAGCAGGCCCTCGCGCTCCAAGTCGGAGAAGCCGAGCGGCCCATGAGCTGTGTCCATGCCCTTTGATATCGCCCATTTCTCCACGGCCTCGAAGAGGGCGTTCGCCACATCCTGATCGTCAATGGAATCGAATCGGCCGAAGCGCACCCGTTTCTGGCCGTACTTAGCGTTGGCGGCCTTCTGTATGATGCCCATTATGCGCCCCACCATCTTCCCGTCGCGCCAGGCGCCGTAATAGACGGTGTCGCAGGTGTCGTTATATATGTTCCTGCTGCCGAATATGGCCATCTCGTCGCTGTAGAGCGGCGGGCAGAAGTACGGGACACCCTTGTAGAGCTTAAGGGGAAAGTTAACGAACTCCCTCTGCTCTTTGCGAGTCCTTATTTCGCGGACTTCAAGCATGATCTACCTGTGTTTGGCATGGAAGCAGATGCCGAGGCCGTTGGGCCCGCAGTGGCTGCCAATTGTGGGATTTACGACGGTGGTAACTATACGGAGGTCATCTCCATATTTAGCGCGAAGCTTGCCTATGACTATGTCTACCAGCTCCTGGCAGTCGCTATGTCCTATGACCACGCGGTGCGCCGTAACATCTTCACCAAGCTCGTCGACGTAGGCCAGCAGACGGTCGATGGTCTTGGTGCGGCCGGTTTCCTTTCCTATGGAAATCATCTTTCCGGCGTTGTCCAGATAGATGATGGGGCGTATGCCTATGAAGTTGCCCATGGTGGCGGCAAGGCCGCTTACGCGACCGCTGCGGCGGAAGAACTTGAGGTCGTCGGCAAAGAAGTACATCGGGAACTTGGGAACCTCTACCTTTGCCCACTCCAGTATCTCATCTGCGGTTTTCCCGGCCTTGTACAGGTCGGAAATCTCCATGAGTATATTGAGGCAGAGGGCTGAGATGCCCAGCGTATCGACCGTATGGAACTTGCGCTCAGGATACTTTGCCTTGAGTGTGGCAACTGCTTTTTCCAGATTCTCGAAGGTGTTGGAAAGACCGGATGAGAAATGGACGTACAAAATGTCGTTGCCGGCTGCAAACTCGGGCTCGAAATGCTCTATGTACACAGCCTCGCTGATAGCGCTGGTCGTAGGGATAGTCCCTGCACGAAGCATATTGTAAAAAGCCTTGTAGTCGAACTCCTGCCAGTCTACATAAGGTGTAACCAGCTTGCCGTCGACGGCATAAGGCATGGGGATAAACTTGTAACCGTACTCCTTTGCAAGAGCAGGAGTCATGTCGCAATCGGTATCGGTAAAAAGTGTCAGCATAATATGAATGTGTAATCGTAAATGGGCTGTCCGCCGTTGTTAAAAATAAATTCAGTAGAAGGATATTGTTTGCCGAGGGCCTCATATAGAGATGAAGCCTCCTCTTCGGATGCGTCTGCTCCGGTGATAACAAGAACTACGTCGTGGGATCCGGCCTCCAGCGATTCACAGAGGGCGAGAGCAGCGGTGTTCCGGTCTTCGCCGCTGGCCAGCACTTCGTCACCCTGATATGCGATGAAGCCGCCCTTGCGTACTTCGATGCCGTCCTTGACGGTGTCGCGGCTGGCAGGGGAGACCATGCCGCAGACGACAGCCGCTGCAATATCGCCCAGCGTCGCTTCGAGCGATGCGGCATCTTCCGCCGACGGGTCGAAGGATGCGAGAGCTACATATCCGGCTCCGATGTTCTTGGTCGGAACCACGTGTACGGCAGCGTCTGCATAAACCTCTGCTGCCTGGCGGGCAGTCATGACTATGTTGGAGTTGTTGGGGAAGACGAAGATATGCTTGGCCGACACCTTGTCGAATGCGGCCACGAAATCGGCTACCGACGGGTTCATCGTCTGGCCGCCTTCCACAACCTCGTCGACTCCCAACTGCTCTTTGAAGATGGCTTTCAGGCCCTCGCCGCTGGCAACCGTTACGGTGCCGTATTCCTTGCGCTTGACGGGCTTGGAACGCTCGGCAAGGTTGGAATTGTGGTGTTGGAGGGTCATGTTTTCTATCTTCAGGGTGAGGAATTCTCCCCAACGCTGGCAGTGGCTGATGATATCTCCGGGAGTTTTGGTGTGGACGTGTACCTTGATGATACTGCCTTCCCTGAAGAACACCACGGAATCGCCGGCACCGGTGATGTAGTCTTCGATTTCCTTTTCTTCGAATGTGTCCAGGTCGACTTTGGAGCTCTGCAGGCGAAGGAGGAATTCGGTACAGTAGCCGAATTTGAGCTCCGTATTCTCGTCGAAGAGGGAGAAGTCGACGGCCTGGGCATGCTGCCCCTGTACGGGTGCGGCTACGCTGTTGCTGATTCCCCGAAGAGCGTCCTGGAAGCCGTAGAAGATATCGAGCAGACCGGCTCCGCCGCTGTCCACCACACCTGCGTCCGCAAGCACCTGAAGCTTCTCTGGCGTGTGCTCAAGGGAATTCTCCATGCCGTGGACGAGGGCGGACATATACTCTTCCATGGACTTCTTACGCTGGGGAACGGCACCTTCAGTGCTCTCGCGAACAACCGTAAGTATGGTTCCTTCAACGGGGTGTGCTACAGATCCGTATGCCTCAGTGACTGCTGCCGCCATAGCGGAAGCGAAGCCTTCAGTGTCGGTTTCGGAAAGCCCGGAAAGGCCTTTTGCCATGCCGGCGAAAATGCGGGAGAGAATGACGCCCGAGTTGCCGCGCGCACCCATCAGCATGCCGGAAGATGCGGCGCCGGCTATTTCGCCTAAAGATGCGCCTCCTATCCGGGAAGCCTGTGAATAACCGGATTCGATGGTGAGGCACATGTTGTCGCCGGTGTCTCCGTCGGGTATGGGGAATACGTTTAAATCGTTGATGTTTTGCCTGTTACTGGAGATGCGCGCATATCCCTGCGCAAGCATTTTCAAAAAGAGATCTCCTGTGAGGTCGTAGGTTTGTACAGTTTTATTGTGCATGAGTACAAATATAAGGATTTTTATCCTTATATTGTAACGCCTTAACTAATAATATTATGAAAAATTTCATCGTTTTAATGGCCCTGGCGGCCATTTTCCCGCATCCCGATTTCGATTCCGCCGTGCTTTTCCTGACTGGTGCTTCCTCTCTGGAAGAGCTTGACGAGAGTACTCTGCAGCACTTCAGGGATTTGAGTCTCAGGCCATTGGACATAAATGCCGCTGGGCGCAGCAGACTTCTTTCTTCCGGTTTGTTCAATGCTTTCCAGGTTGCCTCGCTGCTTGACGCAAGGGCCCGTTCAGGAGATATCCTTTCTTATGTCGAACTTGGCCTGACTGACGGTTTTACCCCAGAATATGCAGAAGCGCTCAAGCCTTTTACCCTACTTGTGTCGCAGAGTCCTCCTGGAACGGCACGAAAGGTCAAACTGCATCATGATTTAATGTTGCGTGCCTCCGCAAGGGACAACGACGGATATGCTTATGCCGCCGGCATGAAGTACAAGGCAAGCCTGGGGGAGACCGCAGAGTTAAACTGGGCAAGCCGCAATACGTATTCAGACCAGGAACTTTCGTTTGGAACCCTCAGCGCTGCATATTATGGCCGGAGATGGCTTGGAAAAGTGGTTCTGGGACATTTCAGCGCACGTTTCGGCCAGGGACTGGCCATGTGGAGCGGCTTTTCAATGTCGCACTACAGCAGCGTGAACAGCTTTCGCTGTAACGGAACAGGCTTTACACCTACTGCATCTTTTTCGCCTGAGTTTTGCGGGGTTGCGGCCGATTTCAACCTTGGCCGATGGAACGCTGGAGCAGCTTATTCGTTCGATGGCACATTGCCCATAGGCTATATCTCATGGTGCGGACGGAAATTCAGTGCCGGCGTGTCGGGAAGCAGCCGCAGCGTCTCCGCCGACTTCAAGCTGGGACTGAAGAACACAGGACTGTTCGGGGAGTTGGCATGGAACGGCAGCCCTGCGGCTCTTGCAGGGGTAATCCGGACGCCTCTTTACGCAAGCAAGTACGGGTTGCTGCTGAGTTGGGTTGACGGTGTGCCGGAAGCAGCCGCGGGAGCAGGCCTGAAAGGCTTTGATGCGGTTGCTGCAATATCAGGCAAGCAGTTTCGGGCAATGGTTAAATATGCTCCGGAGATTGCTTGGGGGTGGTTCTTACTTACTCCGTCATTGAGACTTGCGGCAAAAAAGACTGAAGCCTGGAGACTTGAAGGCAGGGGAGAGCTCAAGCTCGCACTAGGCAGCTGGAACCTGAATTCCCGCCTGGATATAGTCCGTTGCAAGTCATTGGCATGGCTGGCTAACACAGAGTTCGGCTATACCTCCGAACAGTTCCGGATATGGTTGCGGGGAACGCTGTTCTGCGTCGATAAATGGGACGACCGGATCTATGTCTATGAACGGGACGCACCTGGAAATTTCAACGGTCCCGCTTATTACGGCAGAGGCTGGAATGCGTCCCTGACAGGAGCATGGAAACCCTCCCGCAAGCATGCTGTA
>Ga0310690_10013072_pt1 | contig 10132 bp, 8 predicted proteins | sample AusTroGonzalo_MG_2_FD_207661 | JGI IMG/M metagenome (GOLD analysis project Ga0310690, IMG submission 207661) | Bovine rumen microbial communities from tropical cattle in Woodstock, Queensland, Australia - Gonzalo_04 (v2) (version 2) | ecosystem: Host-associated > Mammals > Digestive system >...
TGTCACAACCACAGAAAACACCGGCTATAAGCTTGATAAGATCTATGTAAACGGCATTGCTTCATCTTCAAAAACATCATTTACGATGCCGAATGAAGATGCGGAAGTAGTAGTAGTTTTCAATCCGATCGACTATAACATCACAGTTAATTGCGGAGCAAACGGTGAAGCAACAGTTTCGAAGGATCCTGCAAATTCCGGTGATACCATCGTTATTACAGCTACACCCAATCCCGGTTTTACGATCGATACCATAAAGGTTAATGGTACGAAACTTGTCGGTACGATGGAATTTACGATGGGCAATGCTCCCGCAGAGGTTGATGTAACCTTTAAGAGAGCCGATTATACGATTACCTCATCTGTCTCCGGCGGAAACGGAAAGGTATCGGTAGTCAAGATGGCAAACGAGGGTGACACTGTTGCTGTTGAGTGTACTCCGAATACCGGTTATGCGGTCGATAAGATCTTTGTAAACAATGTAGCTATAACCGGAACATCATTTATAATGTCTGCACAGGATACAACTGTTGTAGTTTCATTTAAGCTGGCTGTTTATAAAATCTCTATAAATAAGCCGGCAGGCGGTACTGCAACACTGTCTCAAGCAACAGCTAATTACGGTGAACTGATCACTGTAACTGCAACTCCTTCGACAGGCTACAGGCTTAAATCGATAACGGTCAATGACAGGGTTATCGAAGTTGAGAGTTTCAGCATGCCTGATAAGGATGCTAAAGTTGTTGTAACTTTTGAGAAGATCGATTATGAGATTTCTCTTAATCAGCCTGCAGGCGGAACGGTAAGCGTTGATAAGAATCCTGCAAATTACGGCGATATGATCACTGTAACGGCTAATCCTTCTGAAGGTTATAAATTGGATACCATAAAGGTTAATGGTAAAGCTTTGGCTTCCGGCGTATATACGTTCAAGATGAGTACGTCTGCTTCAGTTGAAGCTACTTTCAAGAAGATCCAGCACACGATTACAGTTAAGTGCTCAAGCGGCGGAACTGCATATGCTGATCCTAAGACTGCAGGCATGGATGATACGGTCTCGATTATCTGCAATCCCAGCAAAGGTTATGAACTTGCATCTATAACTGTTGACGGGCAGACAAAAGAGAAATCTTTCCTGATGCCGAACAAGAATATAACTGTTAACGTTTCATTCAAGAAGATTGATTATAAGATCACTCTTGCGAGTTGCGTTAACGGAGAGGCTGAAGTTCCGGAGATTGCTCACGTCAACGATAAGATTACCGTTGATGTACATGCTAATCCGGGTTACGAATTTGATTTCATTAAGGTTAATGAAAAAACTTATTACAGCACCCAATTCACCATGGGAGCAGAAGAAACTACAGTTGAAGTGTATTTCAAACTGAAAACTCTCAAGGTAAAGATCACAGCTTTGGAAGGCGGTACCGCTACAGCAAATCCGACTACGGCAAAAATGGGCGATACGGTAACTCTTACGGTAACGCCTTATGACGGATATAAACTTAACTATATTATGGTTAACAACCAGAGTGCTTCCACTTCTTTCGAAATGGGTGCTGAAGATGCTGAGGTAACTGTAGCGTTTGTTAAGATTCCTTATACGGTCAGCCTGACAGTAGGTTCTAATGGTACCGCAAATCTTGATAAGACCTTAGCCGTTATCGATGATCAGATCAAGGTTACCGTAACCCCTGATGAAAACTACGTTGCGGTAGTCAAGGTTAACGGCGAACCTATCGGTGAAACTTACGATGAAATAACGTTCCCGATGCCTACAACAAACGTAACAGTAACTGTTACATTTGAAAGGGTAAAGCAGTTGGATGTCGGTGAGACCGGAAAGGCCGCAAATGCTACATTTACCGTAACCGGAGCAGCTCCCGAAAACGGAACAGGAACAGTAAGGCTTGATAAGCTCGAAGATAACGGAACAGCAGCCGTTGTTATTCCTGACACAGTCAGCATCAAGGGCTATGAATACAGGGTAACAAGCATTGGTAATTACGCGCTTGCAAATAACCCGACAATGACGAGCCTGAAGATCGGTCAGTATGTAACTTCTATCGGAAACTATGTTGCTTCCGGATGCAGGAACCTTACTAAGGTTTACGGCGGCAACAGGCTGAAAACGATCGGTACAAGGGCGTTTAACGGATGCTCCAGACTGAAGTCATTCAACATTTCTTCTGCGGTACTTTCCAAGATAGGTGCTTATTCTTTCAACGGTGACAAGGCTCTTAAGACTATTTATGTTAACAAGACGACCAAGCTTACTAAGAAGGGCGTTAAGAAGTCTTTGAAGGGGTCCAAGATTAAGACTGTTAAGGTAAAGAAGTCTAAGGTTAGAAAGTATAAGAAGATCTTCAGCAAGAAGAACTGCGGAAGAAAGGTTAAAGTAAAGAAATAACCATACCAAAGTGCATAAAAGCCCGGAGCTGATACTCCGGGCTTTTCTTTGGTTATTTGCTGCTGAAAATCCACTGGTGCAATTCTTTGCCTTTCAGAGTACAATAAAGAGCGATTTTTCATTAGGAGTCCTTTTCAATGATTTGCGATACGATACTGGATGCTGTAGGAAATACCCCGCTTATAAGGCTTCACCGTATGGTCGAGCCCGGAGACGCTGAGGTTCTTGTTAAGTTCGAGGGCCTTGAGGTCGGCGGTTCCATCAAGACACGTACTGCTTTGAAGATGATCGAGAGAGCTGAGAAAGAAGGCCTCATCGGTAAGGACAGCATCATTGTAGAGCCTACGAGCGGCAACCAGGGAATAGGACTTGCTCTTATCGGCGCTGTAAAAGGCTATAAGACAGTCATCATCATGCCGGACTCCGTAAGTGAAGAGAGAAGGAAGCTCGTCGAGCATTACGGCGCAGAGGTTATCCTTACTCACGATGACGGCGACATCGGCAAGTCGATCCGTGACTGCATCGACATCGCATATGATATGAAGAATAAGGATCCCAAGGTATATATCCCGCAGCAGTTTGAGAATCCGGCGAATCTTGATGCCCAGTATTACTGGACTGCTCAGGAGATCATCGAGGAAGCAGGGAAGAAGATCGACGGCTTTGTATCCGGAATCGGTACCGGCGGAACGATTACAGGCATCGGAAGAGCTTTGAGGGAAGCAAATCCCGATGTTACTATCCTTGCCGTTGAACCCGAGCATGCCGCTATCCTTTCAGGCGGAAGCATCGGAACTCACGTTCAGATGGGAATTGGTGACGGCCTGATCCCTCCGATCCTTGATACACAGATCTATAACGGGATCGAGATCATTACTGATGAGCAGGCTCTTAACACATCCAGGGATCTCGCTCTCAAAGAGGGTATCCTCTGCGGAATCTCGAGCGGCACAAACGTAGCCGGAGCATTGAGGCTTGCTAAGCGTCTCGGAGCCGGAAAGACAGTAGTTACAGTGCTTCCGGACACAGCTGAACGCTATTTTTCAACGCCTCTTTTCGATCGCTAAATCGTTAATCACAAAAAATATATCGAAATTCGATAATTTTCTCTTGCAATTCAATAATGTGAGTGCTACTATATGCTCATGGAAAGCATTTTTGAATCTTCAAGGGAGGTAACTAACATGAAATATCATGACGTGATCATCAGATGGTCAAAGATATCAACACTCTTATTCATTGCAATGGTCCTTGTGGGAGATATCTTTGGTTTTGCTATTACCAAGTATATCTGCTACATCTGGGCCGAGGTATTTGATCCTGCAAGGGTTATAGGTCTCTCTGTTGTTTACTATCTGGGAACGGTCGGAACCTACATTATCCTTTTCAGTCTTCTTAAGCTCCTTTCCAATATGGGAAAGAACGTTGTTTTTGAAAGAACCAACCTCAAGCTGATGAACATCATCGCCTTTACGTTTGTCGGAGTCGCAGTCGATTGTTTGGTCGGAGGCTTCATCTGGAGCGGTTCGTTCATTCTCGCAGTCTTAGCTCTTTTCCTGGCACTTGTTGTTCAGAGCGTGAGGGTCGTTTTCGATAAGGCGATCACCATGAAGGAAGAGCTTGATCTTACAATATAAGGCAAAGGAGGCAGATTGATATGATCATAGTCAACATTGATGTCATGATGGCAAAGCGCAAGATCTCCTCCGGTGAGCTTGCTCAGAAGATAGGGATTACACCGGCTAATCTGTCGATACTTAAGAATCAGAAGGCCAAGGCAGTGCGTTTCTCGACACTGAACGATATATGCAAGGCGCTGGATTGCCAGCCCGGCGACATACTCGAATACAAAGAGGATTAATTCACAATGGACAATAAGATCTACTTCCGCAGGGCGGGCATTTTGCTCGCCTTCCCTTTGGCATACACTTACGCAAGGCTGCTTCTGGTCATGAACTATAAAGATTGGAAGTTCGGACTTGCTTTAACGGCGGTATCCGTATTTTTCATCTTAGTATCTGAACTGGTCAGATGCGGCAGAAAGTCATTCGTATCAAAGAATACCGGTGAGACAGTCTTCTGGTATGTCATGATGATCCTGGCTGCGGTAACCGCGCCTTTCGGACCGAGCGAGGCGCTTTCGGCTTTTGCGGTGCATCTTTGCGCGGTTTATTCCGTACTGGTCTCAAACGATATCCTTTTGGGTGATAAGACCGGCGGATTGATCCTTGCGGATCTGATCCACGGATTTTACGTTAAGTCATTTGCGGGATTCCCGAACTTCGTTACCGACTGGTCTGCTTTTAAGAAGGAAGGCGAGAAGAAGCAGCGGAATGCGGCAGTCATTCTGCTGATAATCGGATTCATAATCCTTATGGGAATATTCTTCATCATTTCGCTCGTGTTTATTTCCCGTATCGATACCGATATCGCGGCAGCTTTCATTACTTATTGGAGATCGATTGCTAGATATTTTGAAGATTTACGTATAGATAACATTATCTTAAGCTGTGTACTGGCTGTTCCTATCTGCTTTTACCTCTATGGTCTCATGTCCAGGAGCGCAAAGTCAGACGGAACGAGAGAGAAGAGGATCGGCTCAAATATGGCTGCAGGCCTCGAAAAGGGCAGAAAAGTGCCTTGCATCGTTACCTGCATCAGCGCCGGTTTCTTTGTTGCTCTTTATATCTTCTTCTTTATCAAGAGAACGGCATACTTTATGGGCGGTTTCACAGGAGAACTTCCTGAAGGCAAGCTCGTAGCTTACTTCGCAAGAGAAGGCTTTTTCGAACTCGTAGGCATCATGGCTGTAAATATGTGCGTATATCTGACGATATATCTTTTCGAGAAGAGGAACAACGCAGGCCGTACAACGCTACCCGGCAGGATCCTTGTCACGCTCCTCATGAGCGAAAGCATTATCTTTGCGGTTATCTCCATGAGCAAGCTCTGGCTGTACTTCAGCATTTACGGCTATACACCCAAGAGAATGCTCGCAATGTGGGGAACACTTGCTCTTGGCTTTGCGGCTCTTATGTCGATCTTTACCGTAAACCGCGGCAAGTCTCACTTCCGTATTGGCGTTTTGTTTACGGCAGCATCCTATATTGTTGTCTCGATCCTGTCCTGGGTATTGGGTTCGTTATAGTGCACTAAAGAAAAATTTTGTAAAAGTCCATAATATTTGATAATATGTTCTCGATTATGTCCCATTTGGAATAAGGAGGGGGAATATTATGGCAAAGGTAGTTTGTCCGCAATGCGGCAAAGAGGTAGATCCGGCAGAAGGTTACTGCGTTTTTTGCGGTTATACTTTTGATGACGGACAGGTAAAGTCACCGTTCGCTTCAGCTTACAATCAGGCTCAGGCAGACGGGCAGTTTGAAGAGATGTCAGGCGGAAGCCCGGTCATCCGTTATGACTCGGGTTATGCCGATACGATGCCGTTAAGCTCAAGCAGAGGCGGAAACAGTAATCTGATGTTCGGCATCGGTATGTCGAGGATACTTGCGATCTTTTTTGCGGCGATGGTTATCCTGGCGGTATTTCTTCCGTTTGTTTCCATCAAGATCGTACTTCCTAAGTCTGTAATCCCGGCGGGTGCAAAGACAACTACACTGATGAGGTCTGCTCAGGAAAAGAACTTCGACTACAATGACGACGGAAAGAATATTACGATCTCCAGATCCGTAAGTCTGATCGCTTCAGCGAATTACTACCTGTATCTCATCATCGGTGCATGTGTTACAGGTATCATCTTTGCGATCAAGGGTAAGCCTGCAGTTTATCTGATCTGCGGCATCGGAGGTGCGTTGCTGTCGTTCTTTAATTACACAATGAACTTTTCGAGCATTGACGCGGTTACAAAGAGTAATTATTTTACAAAGCTTATGACTGCGATGGAAAAGACAGGCATAACGATGGTTATCGAAAAGGGTGCCGGAGCTTATGTACTGCTGATCGGTGCTGTCGGAATGATCGTTGCAGCAATAATCTTCCTTAACAACCACGCTGCATACGACGACTGATTTCGTTAAAAGGGACAATGAGCCCTAAAAGTGAGTATTTAAAAGTGTGCCGGATAACAATCCGGCATTACTTTTATTTATTTGCGATTATTTGTAAAATCACTATAATGGTATGGCTATGAAGATTTTATCGGTTTCGATTCCTTGTTATAATTCCGCGTCTTACATGGAGACGTGTATTAAGTCTTTGCTTCCGGGCGGAGATGATATAGAGATCCTCATAGTTGATGACGGTTCCACCAAGGATAATACTTTTGAGATCGCACAGCGGTATGAGAAAGAGTATCCCGGCATAGTCCGCGCTATCCATCAGGAGAATGCAGGCCACGGCGGTGCGGTCAATACCGGCATAAAGGAAGCGACAGGCGTTTTCTTCAAGAACATCGACTCCGACGACTGGGCTGACACTGATGTGCTCCTCAAGATCATCGGCATCCTTAAGGATCTTGAATCCAAGGGAACGAAGATCGACCTTTTCATTGCCAATTACGTTTTCGACAGGGAAGACTCCGATAAGAAGACGGTGATGAGATTTAAAGGCGCTTTCCCTAAGGGCCGTCCGTTCACATGGGACGAAGTCGGTCATATGGGGCAGTCCCAGTTCATAATGATGCACACCATCATTTACAGGAGAGAAGTCCTCATTGCAAGCAAGACAGAGCTGCCCAAGCACGCTTATTATGTTGATAATATCTATGCATTCCAGCCTCTGCCTTACACTAAGACGATCTACTATCTTGACGAGGCGCTTTACCATTACCGCATTGGCCGTGCGGATCAGTCCGTTAACGTGCAGGTCCAGCTCAAGAATATCGACCAGCAGATAATGGTAGATAAGCTCATTACCGATATTTACGTCAACAGACCGAAGGATCTTTCAGCAAGGCTCGAAAAGTACCTGATCGCCTTTGTAAAACTGATGTACTGCGCTACGAGCGCGATACTGCTTGTCGGAGGCACGCCCGAGCACCTTTCCAAGAAGGAAGAACTCTGGAATTACCTTATGAAGGCTGATCCTGTTGCTTATAAGAAGGTAAAGAGCACCTTCATGGGCGGTTGGATGAACCTCCCGGGTGCGCTCGGGAGAAAGATCTCCGTTGCGGGATACAAGATCTCGCAGAAAATATTTGCTTTTAACTGACGGGTTATATGGATAAGTTTAAGACAGTCGGAAAATACATTTTGAATTTCTTTATCATCCTGATTATTGGATGCCTTGCGATCTATCTTACAGTAGGCAAGGAAATAGATACCGTATTTGAAGCGATAAAGACCGCGAAGCCGCTGGTCCTTGTCATTATGGGATGCGTAATGCTGATCTATTATCTGATCGATGCGCTGATCCTTTATATCATCTGCAAGGCAAGAGGCTATAAGCTAAAGCTCAAGCAGACGTTCGTTACCAACATGACGGGCGTTCTGTTCAGTGATCTGACGCCTTCTGCCACAGGCGGACAGTTTGCGCAGGTCTATGTCTTCCATAATCAGGGAATACACGTAGGACAGGCTTCGGGAATCCTGACTGTCGTTTTCATAACTTATCAGATAGTCATCATCACATATGCGACGCTTGCTATGCTTATCAATGCTCCCGCAATCTTCCAGAGCCGTCAGAGCATAATCATCGGTATCGTAGGATTCGTAGTAAATGTTGTCATTACAGGAGGATTCTTCCTTGTCACCAAGTCTGCCAAAGCGCATGACTTCTTTATCAACAAGTTCATCGGATTTTTAGCGAAGATTAAGATCGTTAAGAATTACGAGAAGACATCCAAAGAAGTAAGCGAGTCTTTTGGGGAATTCAGGGATGAATCTGCTCAGCTTTTCTCGCAGAAGAAACTCTTTTTCAAGGTATGCCTCTGCCATGCCGTAAAACTGACGTTTTTCTATACGCTGCCTTTCTTTGCTGCTATGGCTTTGGGAGTTCCGGTTTCTGTATCTGAACTTCCGAAATACATCTCGCTTGCTGCAGCTATAAGCCTTTTCAATACTTTCATGCCTCTCCCGGGAGCTTCGGGAGGAAGCGAGGCAAGCTTTGTCATGCTTTTCGGATTCTTGGGAAAGACCATCGTTTCAACAGCCATGCTCCTCTGGAGAGTATTCACGTTCTACTTCGGACTTCTCTTGAGCCTTATAGTTGTCGCTGTTTCCAAAGAAACAAAAGGCGGCATTGTGAAAGCCGCCTCAGGTAAGAACGAAGAAATGATCGAAGAGGAAACTGAAGTTAATCCTCAGGCGGTATCGGAAGAGTAGCACCGCCGAAAGGCATGCAGATTACCGAGCAGTCTTCGCCGTATCTTGCATAAGCCTCATCGAAAGCTTCCTGAGCCGAATGCATTGGTTCAAGGAAGATGCTCCTTACGAAATCATCATCCATCTCAGATATAAGAACGATCTTTGCGTGCTTTAATACCATTGCGATGGCGGCAGCCTTGTGACCGCCTAACTGGAAATCACGTCCGACTCTTTCGATAAGCTCATCGGGCGTCTGCGCTGTGGTGAGCCATTCTTCGAACTTTGCACTGCCCAAGCCCTCATTGCATGCACCGATGACGATGATGGTTCCTCCGTCTCTGACAGCATACTTGGAATTGTCCAAAGCCTTCTGTGTCTGATAGAGGTTGGCGTCTTTGGGAGCGCCTCCCTGTGAGACGATAACTATGTCGGCTCTTCTCTTGAGAGGCTTTCTGTACATCTTATCGAGATATCTGCATCCTGCCCTGTGAGCCTCGGTAATGTCGCCCGCGACGCAGTAAACGATATGCTTATGCTCGTCTAAGACGGGGTTTACGATAAAGCTTATGTGGCAGAATGTCTCGGATTCTTCGATGTCAGCTCTGATGGGGTTGCCGTTAAGGTTGCCTGCGCATGCCTTTTCGTCGACCATCATGCTGTGGTTTGCCTGGATGGCGGAAGGAGTGGAGACGCCCGGCATAAGAGCCTTGGCACCGCCTGAATAACCTGCGAAATAGTGGAATTCGATATTTCCTACGCCGATCCTGAAATCAGCCTCGGCAACGCTTCTTGTAATATCAACGGGAGTTCCTCTTGAGGTGGTTCCCATGTGGATGCAGTCGTTGGGATCGCTGTCAACGCATTCAACCTCGCTGTAGACGCGCTCTCCTACGAGTTTTTTCTTTTCCTCTTCGGTGTGGCAGCGGTGGGAACCCAGAGCAAAAACGATCTTGATGTCCTTGGGGTCACAGCCGCCTTCATAAAGCTCGTCAAGGATGGAAGGGATAACGTCAAAGCTCGGAAGAGGCCTTGAGATGTCGCTCGTTATGATCGCGATCTTCTGTCCCGGCTTTGCGAGATCTTTGAGACGGGGAGAGCCGATCGGGTTCAAAAGCGCATATTTAACGGCATCGGGGCCGCGGCGCTCATGCTCGATGTCAGTTGCTAAAAGTATGTCATCAAGGTTCTTGTCGGGGATATCCACGACCTGTGTAGATTTTCCGTAACCGAATTCAACTTTCATACTGTACCCTCCGTTGTTGTGTATTCATTATAATAGCAGAACGGAAGTTATAGATAAGTCATTTTGTCTTTTTAATATTTATTTAGTATAATTTTTTACTGTAATTGCACTAAAGGAGAGAATCAGTGAAGGTCTGTTTTACTGGAGATATAGTAGGCGCAGCCGGAAAAAGGGCTTTTTGCTCCATTATGCCGCGCTTCAAGTCCGAAAACGGAA
>Ga0310690_10013075_pt1 | contig 10129 bp, 7 predicted proteins | sample AusTroGonzalo_MG_2_FD_207661 | JGI IMG/M metagenome (GOLD analysis project Ga0310690, IMG submission 207661) | Bovine rumen microbial communities from tropical cattle in Woodstock, Queensland, Australia - Gonzalo_04 (v2) (version 2) | ecosystem: Host-associated > Mammals > Digestive system >...
CACGGGCCCGGAGGTCCCAGTTAAGAGTGGTGTCGTTTACCAGGAAGCGGTGCTCGGGCACATCCGTGGTGCCTTCGTAGCGGCCCATCATGGTTACCCGGGTGCCCGCCTTGCGGAGGGCGTCCATTACCTCGTCGGACAGCATGGAAGTCATGGCCCACAGGGTGTTGTGGCCGGCTACCAGCGCGCTGTCCGGGCAGCGCCAGGAGCTGCACAGCGGAATGCCATTCACATCTACGTACTTCTTGTACCAGGGATCCAGGTGCAGGGATTCGGGCGGCGAAGTAATGACACAGGCGGGAATGCCGAGCGCTTCCACAAAGTCCACTTCGGCGGGCTTGGGAGCCGTTCTGCCGCAGGCGAAAGCCAGCAGTCCCACGGCCGATAAAGCTATGAGCAAGCGTTTCATAGGCTTATTTCTTCATGTAGGTGTAATGGTAGTCGGTAGGAGAAACCAGGGTTTCCTTGATCACTCTGGGGATAATCCAGCGGATGAGGTTGAACTCGCCGCCGGCCTTGTCGTTGGTACCGGAGGCACGGGCGCCGCCGAAAGGCTGGTTGCCCACAACGGCTCCGGTGGGTTTGTCGTTGATGTAGAAGTTGCCGGCGGCATAACGCAGGCCATTGGTAATCTTCTCCACGGCCAGGCGGTCCTTGCCGAACACGGCGCCGGTGAGGCCATACGGGGAAGTGGTGTCGCAGAGTTTCACGGCCTCGTCCACCTTATCGTCGTCGTACGGGAATACGGTGAGCACCGGGCCGAAGATTTCCTCTTCCATGCTCTTGAAGTGCGGGTTGGAAGTTTCGATGACGGTAGGTTCCACAAAGTAACCCACGCTCTTGTCGCGCTTGCCGCCCAGCACCACTTTGGCATCGGCCGACTGCTCGGCGAAGGAAATATAGCCGTTGATGTTGTCCCAGGAGGCTTCGTCGATAACGGCGTTGATGAAGTTGCCGTGATCCATTACATCGCCCATCTTGACCTCTGAGGCATACTGCTTCATGATACCCAGCACTTCCGGCCACAGGCTCTTGGGGATGTACATGCGGGAAGCGGCCGAGCACTTCTGGCCCTGGAATTCGAAGGCGCCGCAGAAGGCTGCCGTGGCCACGGCCTTGGCATCGGCCGAAGGATGTACGAAGATGAAATCCTTGCCGCCGGTTTCGCCCACAAGACGGGGATAGCTAACGTAGTGGCCCAGATTTTCGCCGGCCTGGCGCCAGAGGGTGTTGAAGGTGCCGGTGCTTCCGGTGAAATGGATACCGGCGAACCACTTGGAGGAGGTAGCCACCTTGCCGATGAGGGAACCGCTGCCCGGCAGGAAGTTGATGACGCCGTCCGGCAAGCCGGCTTCCTTGTACAGCTGCATGAGGTAGTAGTTGGACAGGGTAGAGGTGGTGGAAGGTTTCCACAGGGCCACATTACCCATGAGCACCGGCGTCATGCACAGGTTGGAAGCGATGGAGGTGAAGTTGAACGGGGTTACCGCCAGCACGAAGCCTTCCAGCGGCCGGTATTCGGTGTGGTTGATGTTGCCCACGCCGTTCTTGGGCTGCATATTGTAAATCTTGGAGGCGAAATGGACATTGTAGCGGAAGAAGTCGATGGTTTCGCAGGCGCTGTCGATTTCGGCCTGGTAGATGTTCTTGCTCTGGCCCAGCATGCAGGCGGCATTGAGGATGGGACGGTACTTGGTGGCCAGGAGTTCGGCGCACTTTAGCACGATGGCGGCGCGGGTGGTCCAGGGAGTTTCGCTCCACACCTTGTGGGCCTCCATGGCGGCGTCTATGGCCATCTGCACTTCCTTTTCGGACACCTTGTGGAAGGTGGCCAGCACGTGCTTGTGGTCGTGCGGGCAAACCACCTTGCCGGTATTTCCCGTGCGGATTTCCTTACCGCCGATGATGATGGGAATATCCACCACCGTATTGTACTGACGCTTAAGTTCTGCATCCAGGGCCACACGCTCCGGAGAACCTTCCAAATAAGCTTTAACCGGTTCATTGGCCGGCACAGGGAAATTGATGATTGCGTTGTTCATATCTGTGTTTTAGTATTTTGTGTTTCTATTTTTTCATCTTTCAAATTTAGGGATTTCCAGCGAGAAATAAAAGACCTTAACCCTTGGAAAAAATCATTTGAAGTTATAGGTAACCGTAAAGTCGAAGGTGGATCCTTTGGCCGCTATTTTGTTCCGGAAAGTTATGGTTTTACCCTTGGCTGCGGCCACGTGGTCCGGGTGCACACCCACATAGAATCGGCCCTGGTTGGCGCCGGTTCCGTCCGGGTCGCCGTCGTACCAGATCATGTTGCCGTCCTTGTCTTTCTTTCCGCCCCAAACGTACCACTGCCAGAAAGCAGTTCCCACGCTCCAGGAGCAGGCCTCTCCCTTGATATCCACCCACATGCCGGGTTTGTAGGAGGTCATGTCCACCTTCGTTCCGTCGGGGTTATAGCAGGTGAAGCTGCTTTCGTCCAGTTCCCTTACATCGGCGCCGATGAAGGCATTCACCTTATCTACCGGCAGTTCGAAGTAGCCCACTTCGTAAGCGCCGCGGGAGGCCGCTTCGTCCGTATTGATATCCACCGTAACGGAGATGGTGCTTCCGGACAGGGACCAGGCATAAGAGCCGCCGGCACCCGCCCCCTCCAGTTCTCCGCTGGGCGCTGCCGTCATATCGTAAGGCTTGCCGTCCACCATGAAACGGATCTTGTAGGGCCAGTGGCGGTCGTTGGCGTTATTGTCGTCCCAGCCATGACTGATGTACGAGGTGGGCGTACAGGATACTACGGCCCACACATATTGGGCATCGGCCGGGACCGTCCATTTGAGCGAAGCCTTGTTGCCGCCGGCATGGGAGGCCGTGGCGTGCTCGCTGTAAGTTCTTGTAGCCATGTCGCTTCCCAGGGAAACGAAACCCATCTTCCAGCCGGAAACAGAGGCATCGCCGCTGCTGTTGAAGCCCTTCTGGTTGGGAAGTCCGACAAAGTCGGCCGATATCTCCTGCCCGGGCTCCACGTTCAGGCGGATGATATTGAAGCCGGTGGCTTCGAGTGCCCGGGAAGGGTCTACCATGTAATAGCCGTTTCCGGCATCACTCCCCTTCCAGGAGATTTTGTTCAAATGCTTTACGCCTGCTTCCCGTACGCCCCCGAAGTCCCAGGTGGCGCAGTGCGCGGCATATTCGTATAACTGATTGTTCAGCTCTTCCAGGCTTAGGCCGAAGAGCTTCTGATAGGCCTGGATGGCGTCGTCCGGATAGGCCGACGAGCGCCACACCCGTCCCACGGCGTCCATGCCGTAGCGGTCGGTCCAATCCCGGTGAATCATATAGCTTCCGTAGCGCATGTCCTCGTGCAGGATATGCCGGTGCGCGTTGTCAAAAAGTGTAGGCAGCTGCCAGTCGGTGAGGGCCTCGTCGGGGCAGACGATGGAGGCCTGCCACTGCGAGGTCTGTTCCCAGAATCCGCAGCCGTTGGGGCCTACAGGATAGCGCCAGCCCCGCCTCTCATTGTCGGGCTGGCCGTTTAAAAGCTGGTCGCAATACACCTGGTACTGGAAACTGTGGCCAATCTCGTGGGCTATGGTGAAATGCCCGTTGCAGGCATCCGGATTCACCCAGAAACAGCCGATCACATTGTCGTACCCGAATCCTTCCGCCTTCCAGTTGGTGTCGTGGACCAGGTAAACCATCATCTTGTATTTGTCCAGATAGGACTTGCCCTGCCCGATATCGGCAAAGCCCAGGGTTTGTGTATAAGTCTTGAAACATCCCTCCAGAAAGGACAGCACATCGGCCGTGTTCACCTGATACGGTGCGGGAGACTGGTCGGGCGTTACGTCGCCATAGTCCTTGGCCCAGAAGAGAATGAAGTGCTCGCTCTGCACGCTCCGGCCGAAGAACCATTCGGCATCGCCCTGCAAATAGCCGTGGGAGCTGTGTTCCTTGGGGATATAGATGCGCTCGTAGTCCTGCACCTGATCCGGGGTAAGCACCAGCGGGGCGGCCTTCTGCGTCACCTTGATTACGGCCTTTGAACTGCCGGAGGTAATGGTTACGCTGCCGACGCGGGGCTTGGTGTCCGGATTGGCCGACACCTTGATGTGCAGGGTGACGGCTTTGTCCGCCTTCCCGGAAGTGGGCGTAGGCTTAATCCAAGCATCGGAGCCCTCAGCCTTCCAGTCCTGGGAAGACGTCACTTTCAGGAGGGCCTGGGAATCGGCCTTGTATTCCACCTCCACCTCCGTCAGGGTAAGGCTGATATCGGCGGGAGGAAGTACAGGTTCAGGGTCCGGGGTCTTTTCGCACCCAAGAACGAGGGTTGCAGCAATCATAACTGCCGATAACGCAGCAAAACGGATGATTCTCATACTAATTCACCTTTTGATCGTAATTGAACCACTTTGTAGTTACAGGGGCTGTTCCGTCAGTTCCTTCGCCCAAAGCGATACGGTAGGAGAAATGCTTTTTCAGAAGGGCCGATGTATATTTATACGTTCTGTTGCACACGACGGCGAAAACAACACCGTTGGCGGGTTGCTTTCCCTGCAGGATCACCGTGCAGGAGCCGCTTTCAAAGGGTTCGGCATACACGGGGGTGCCATCGGAGGTGCGCCAGCACAGCTGGCAGACCATGTCGGCCTCCTGACCCGGGTCGAAAGAAACGGTGGCTTTGTTGCCGCTCACCTTGACAGGAATGATGTTGGCGCCGGTCCAGCCCGGGAGGGTGCGTTCTTCGGGAATCAGCCAGCCGTCTTCACCGGCCGATGTCGCTGCATACGGGGTCATGTTCCAGGGATTGCATTTGAGGGAGCCCTCCGACTCCACTTTCTGGTTCCAATAGTTGTTATAGAGCTTTTTGAGCGCATTGGAGTAGATGCCCAAATCGCAAAGGGCCACGCGGGAACGGAATTCCAGGATCATCCGTTTCACCTGGTCCTCCCCCATCGGCGCCGAAAGCGCGTCCAGCAGATAGCCCTGGCAGTGCTCCCAGATCCATTTGATGGCGCCGTCGCCCACACTCAGTTCCATGAACGAGGGAAACACCTCCGAGTACTGCACCCCGCCCAGAATATTCCTATTGTCTCCGGTGGAGTGAATCATCCAGTCCGGCGGGCCCCAACTGCCGTCGCTTTTCCAGCCGCCGTAACATTCGATGGGGATAAAGGGCGCAAGGACGGTGCCGGAAGCCAGCCAGCCGAATTCAATATCGGCAGGTTTTGTGGTTCCGCGGCGGATGTTCATGGCGCGCTGGAGCCAGACATCGCACCCTTCATGGAACCAGCTGATCTTCTTGCCACCCGGACGGGAAGAGAAAAGGCAGTGGATGCCTTCGTGGGTGACGTTGTAGGTATGGTAATCCTTGTCGGAGTATTCACAGGCAGGGTCGAAGCAATAGACCGGATAGTACGACAGCAGGAGCATGGGGTATTCTTTGCCGTCCTTGAACACCGAGCTCTGCCAGCCTCCGGTGGCGGTGTTGGGTTCGTTGTCGGTACTGAGGCCGCTGCCGTAGAGGTAAACAGTACTGCGGTAGCCCTCCATGGCGTTGCGGTCCGGGATCCAGCCCATCTCTTCCCGCAAATAGCGGAAATCTTCGTTGAGCTGTTCCAGCATCCGCTTAGCCGATGCCTCCTTCCCCTTTACCAGGGCGTTGGCCTTCTTGCCCTGGACAAAAGTGAACCAGCCCTGGTCGTATCGCCAGGCTTCGCCGGTAACGGCGCCGGTCATATTCTTGGACGGCATGGCAGGCATGGCATAGTCCTCCAGAAAATCATAGTCGATGCCCTGATAGGCCGGCCATTCGGAAAAGGTTTCCGCCAACCCGGGTTGCGACACGGGAGTATCCTCAACAGGATTTTTCCCGCATGCGGCCAGGGCAGCCACTGCGCACAGGATGCGGAACCAATTTCTTACGGACATGGGGTTATCAGTTTGTGTTTGCTTCGCAAAGGTAAACACTATCCCCTACAGTCTCTGTCAATCGCATCCATTTTGCTTGCATTTTCGTCCAAAACCCGTCCTCCATTCCCTTCCCGTGTGCTAATAGCCTACTTAATTTCGGACATCTTTTTTACAACATCCACCGTATCAACTATAGGGGCAGGAAAACTATCCAGTCCGGTACCGGCAGTTCTGATTGCTATCATCCCCCGGGTACTGCTATACGAAATACCTAAGAGAGTGGGAACAATACCCACATGATCGACAATCTTTCCATCAGGTAACAGTTCGATGGCCTGCTCTAAGGGCATAAGTTCAAAAACGGTTTCCGATTCCAGCTTAAATACCTCGTGCCCCTCTACTGTATAGTTGACAGTGATTATGAAAGAAAGGCGGTTCTTCTCGCTTGGATTTATTTTACAAGCGAAATGAAATGCAACGGACTTTTCCGGATACACCTTTCCGATAACAAGCTTTGTTGCAAAAGCCCGCTCTCCGCACTTGACTAGGCGATAGCCAACTGTTTGTCTAGCTTCCATGACTGGCTATTTTTAGATTTGACATCATTTATCTCCACGCTGATGGCAGAACTGTTACCTGCAGTCGGAGCAACCCACGGCAAGAACCCATTTGCAGAAAAATGGAATTCTGTATAGACAGGTGCTACGGGTGGAATTTCTATCAGGGAAATCCCCAGTTTCCTCCCATACTCCATAGCCGTCTCTATTCTGAACGAAGTGTCCTGACCATGGAGTAATTTATGAATATACTGAGGTGTTACATTCAGCCTCCTGGCAAGGTCGGTTTGGGACATCTGATGCTGCTCCATATAGTCTACCAGATGCAGGATGATTATGCTCTCCGCACGAATCTCTTCTTGTCGCTCCAAATCCATGGCATCCTCTTTCATCCAGGCCATGGAACCGGGTTTCGCGCTCACAGAATGTTTGTGTAGTCCTTTCATGATAGTAAGTTAAACAAATCCTCTTTTGTATTAATCCCTTCGGCACTCAACAGGTCAAATAAGTAATTGATCTTCCGCAACTCAAGATGGGTGTTGGGCGCCTGCCCCATCTCTTTTACAATCTTTATGGCCCCGCCGGTTATAATGAAACAGCCAACATCTACCTCAATGGCGTATATCCGGAACGTTATCTTATTGATAATGAATCCGTATTTGGATTTTAAACGAACTAATTGATGCACCTTTCCTTCCCGCTCATTCCGGCTACGTACCTCGGCATCAAATCCTGTCAATGGTTCAAAATGATTATATACATTGTGGCCGACGCAACTCTTGGTAAAATCTTCAAAGATTACAGGCCTGGATGCGGCAACATCTGCAACGAATCGCTCTCTACTGATACCTTGCCAGAACGGGGTTTGAAAATAGATGATGTTTTCGTCGTAAAAGGTTCTTAAATAGAGAGGATCCCGCCATTTGGCCCGAAGGTTAGAAAACTCATTATGCCCCAGATATAAAGAATCGAATTCAAGAGCATCCCGCTGTAAAGACAGTTCTTCCCAGTCCTCTTCCTCAAAGACTGCAGCCAGCACAATTTCGTCCGACGCATTTGGCTCTGCATCCGGCGGGTAAATATATACTGGCTCAAACTCCATTTTCAACCATTTGGTTTATTTCTGCGGCAAATATAGAGAAAAACAAAGAAGAAATCAACCAAATGGTTTAAAAATGTGTGAATGAGTCCAACATGAGCCGCGAATCCTACAAAAAGCCATTCTGCGCATTCTGTGCGGATTGGCGGCAAGGTTTTAGGCCGAATAGGCTTGTTTCCTTGCCGCCAATCCAGAGAATGTGCCTTTAACGGCATTCCAGATGTATTCGCGGTGTCGTTTATTCTGCTTCCTGCTGGCCCAGAAGTGTAAGCAGTTCCTGCTGGAAAGAAGCCCAGGACAAGATAGAGCAGTCAGACTCCGGTACGCCGATAAATAAAGTACAAGGACCATAGAATTGGCTTGAATAAGGGCCAAGGACAGGGATTTCCATTTGCTGTTCCCCGTTCACCAGTGTGATAGTAGGTCTTCCTTCACTAATGTCTTTCGGCCATTGATAAGCATTCACGCGCTCTGCCGCTTTCTTCAAAAGGTCCAGATTTACCCAAACCAGCTCACCGGCTTCCCCATTGGGCTGAAGGGTGACAGCCTTTACCTCGGAGGCCAGCAGATAATAATCGGGAAGGGGCGTATTCTTTTGGCAGTCAGCCAGCAGGAACATGGCAAACATAGCCAGGCAAAAAGCAAGGACCTTTTTCATAGACTCATGGATTATAGCATTGCAAATGTAAAAAAAAGTAAAAAAAAAGCAAAAAAACAAGGGACTGACCCCAAAGCCAGCCCCTTGTAAAAACAGATTACTCCGATTATTCTGCGATGTTGATCGTGAACGTGAAGTTGTAGTCGGCGAACTTGGCCTTGGACACATAGCTGCCGGGCGTGAACTCATAGCCAGGATTCTTACCCACGTAGAACAGACCCGGGGTTTCGAAGTCGTGGGAGCCCAGTTCGGCATAGTTGGTAGTGTAGTACTGCCAGAAGCTTACACCGGTGTTCCAGGCACCTGCGCCGCCGTCTTCCATGAACCACATACCGGGCACGTAGGACGTCCACTTATCCAGCGGGTTACCGGCGGCATCCACCGGATAGAAGGTCTCCAGACTGGTGGCCAGCTCGGTGAGATTCACATTATAGCGGGCGTTGATGTACTTCTCGTTCAGGAAGAAGCCCATCCAGGCCCAGCTTTCGTCCTTCTGGGCGAGGCTCACATTGGCCACCACGTCCAGACCGCCATCGGTCATGGCCCAGCTGTACAGCGGAGTCTCCTTGGCGGTAGGATAGTCACCGTGGAAGGTGACCTTTACGGTGAGGAGCTTGTCGCCCATCTGTGCCTTGGAAACCACGGTTTCACCGGCCGTTGCGTTACTCGGGTTAGTGCCCACCAGGAACAGGCCCTCGGTGAAGTGGCCTTCGTACTTGTAGTCGCCGAAGTTGTACCACCAGTACATGTGGCCCGTGCTCCAGCCGGTAGCGTTGCCGTCGGCATCTACCCACTCGCCGGGCGTATAAGTGGTCCATGCACCGGAAGGCGTACCGTCGGCATTCAGCGGATAGAAGAACTCCAGATCGGCCAGCATGTTGATGTCGTCGATGCCCAGGTAGCCGGTAATCACATCGGTAGGGATGGTGGCCGCCGTGAAAATCCAGTCGCCGTTGGCCTGGATGGTGGGCAGATAGGCATCTACATCCACGGTGAGGCCGGTCTCGTCAAAGTACCAGTTGATGGTGTGGTCACCGTCCACGCCGCCGCCGTAAGGATAAGGCAGGCCCGTTCCTTCGAACACGGCCTCGGGATAACCTTCGGTTTCCGGCAAAATCTTCTCCAGGAAATTGTAGGTGATGGTGATGGGATACTCCTTGCCGTTACCCACCATCATGGCGCTGGTGGAGAAAGGCTTCTCGTATTCAATCTTGCCCACATTGCCCGGGTTGCCGCCCACCACAAAGATGTCGGGGTGCTTCTCATAGTCGTAGTCGTAGCCGATGTTATTGCCGTTCTTGTCGGTCTTGCCGCCCCAGACATACCACTGCCAGTACACTACGCCCACGCTCCAGTTGGCGGCAGGCAAGCCCTTCTCGTCCAGCCACATGCCGGGCTTGTAGGAGGTCATGTCCTCCACCGGGTCGCCGAAGTCGTCCAGCGCATAGAAGGAAGATTCGTCCAGGGTGGTGGGATCGATGCCGGTAACCTCCTTGATGAGGGCATGCGGCAGGTCGAACCAGCCGATCATCCAGTCGCCGGAATCGGTCCATTCCTCGGTATTCACCTCCACGTTGATTTCCAGGCCGGAATCGGCAGCCAAAACGTAGCTGTAGTTGCTAAGGCTTTCCTCGGCGTGATAATCCTCGCCTTCCCAGATGAAGCGGCTGAGCTTACCGGAGCCGGTAACCACCCTTTCGGTTTCGGCATAGTGGAAGTTGATAATCCAGTCGTAAAGTACGCCGCCGGCATTAATCTGGGCCTTGGAAGTAACCGTCTTGCCGGCCACAGCCTCGGCATTGGCCGGCTGGCAGCCCAGATAGATGATGCCCGGGAAGTCGGACTGGCTCATGTCGTAAGTAACGCCTTTGCCTTCCCATACATACCACTGCCAGAAGGCGGAACCGG
>Ga0310690_10013079_pt1 | contig 10128 bp, 23 predicted proteins | sample AusTroGonzalo_MG_2_FD_207661 | JGI IMG/M metagenome (GOLD analysis project Ga0310690, IMG submission 207661) | Bovine rumen microbial communities from tropical cattle in Woodstock, Queensland, Australia - Gonzalo_04 (v2) (version 2) | ecosystem: Host-associated > Mammals > Digestive system >...
TAAGAGTAAGCCGCTCAGCGACAAGTCCGATTACTTGATGGGTAAGGTCTATAACTCCCGTTATGACTTGCTTGAAGAAGACATTCTCAAGTGCATCAATGCCAAGATTCGTCAAAAGATTGAAGCTGCTAAGAAGCAGATCAAGATGGAAGCAATCAAGGCACGTCAAACAAAGCCTGTCGTTAAGTAATTAGTCCAGATTCCTTTATATATTATTAATCCTGACATTTGTCAGGATTATTTTTTATAATTGAGAAATCGCACAGTAATTTTCGTAATTCTTGATTACTAAATCGATATTTTCCGTACTATTAGACTCAATACATGATTTAAACAGGCTAAATATCTCTGTAAATGTTTTCATGAATTCTCTAAGAGTATTATACATAAATAGTTTTTCTTTAATATCATATAAATGTGATATTTTAATTCTTACTGCATAGGTATCATGTAATTCTATTGCGTTTGTCATGTAATAGAATTCAAAAGTAATTTTTGAATCTACTAAAAAATCCTGAGTATATTCATTACTAAATATATCTACAATCGGACTACCTGGATCTATTTTCATTTTCCATGTAGAATGAGACAACTTATAAGTATAAGCGATTGAATACGGGTGATAGACCTGTAAATTCGTATTAATTTCAGGCGTAGCTTTACATGTCTTAAATAATTTAAATAATTCATTTTTAAATTTATCAAAACATGCTGGTTCGTCTAACGGCATGCGAGAACCTCCAGTGCTTTTAAGTTATCTCTGTTTAACATATACATATCCAATTTATTGACGTCTTCACACGATGTCAATACATCTAATGTTTCATCTAATGAAAAATTTTTGTGTAAATAATAACTATTATTATTGCACGCTATAAGATAGACATCTTCATCAATATAACTTTCAGATAATAATTTAACGAAGAAAAAACAACCAGTTCTTACTTTCCATAGCTTAAATTCGCATATTCCTTTACGATAATAAATTGTATCTATTGTCATGGATTTATCGAAACCAATAGGCAATAACATTGAATCTATTTTTTCTTCTATTTCAGGTGTCAGTTGTATTATTTCATTAAGTGCAGCCATTTAAGTTCTCCAACGTTTTTTCTAATTCATAATTCCACAACACTGCCCTAAGATTCTGTAAATCACCTGATAAAAATTTAAAGAATAATTTTTCAGGTATATTACGATACTTATAACCAAGAAGAGTTCCTCCGGTAGTCATTAAATATCGATCTGAAGTTAAAGCTTTTACCGAGTCATCAATAAGTAATGGTACTTTTGCACCAGGTGCCCATGCTACATAATAATTTTCTTTTCTATAGACATGTTCTTCTTTATCTATTTTAAAGCCATAGGCTAATAAAACATCTAGGTCTTTACGTTCCATAATTAACTTAATGCCTCGATTGCTTCACAATTATTAAGGTTATCTATTTTCATCCAGAACTTATCCATATCACCGGTAACGACTGTTAAGAATACTTCCATAGACATCCCGCCACGTTTTTGTTCCGGCGTAAAATCGTCATGTGAATCGCCGAACCTGGAAGCTATTAATGTTTCCATCAATTTTTTATCTGTACACATTATACTTTCAACGCTCTCACCGAAAAAATAATCATCATCATCTGGATGTGTTTTAACTACACGACAAATCAATATCGGGTCCATATTTTCTTTGAACACAACTTCAACTTCAAGATTACCTTTTCTTAATGTCCTGCCTGCGGTTGAACCCTGATACATTTGGTTTTCATCACGACTGCTGATCTGCTGATAATGATGATTGATTAAAAACTTTACGCATTCTTCCCAAGTCATTCTAATGATTCCAATAATTTTGTATGATACATGTTCGCAAAGGCCATATAGACTTCTTTTTTATTATTTTTCATATTCTCAATAAACGTTACCGGCGACATATTTTCAGGCAATGGATATTCTACTGAAAATATTCCGTTCTTACATGCAAACCTGTTTTGGTCATATGAAAATACTATAAATGTATTTTTTTCCAAATTGAAAAATATATGCAAATCCTTAGGCTCTACATCACCGAATTCCAGTTGTGCAAATGTTATATCCATTGACGTATTATTATATGTCATAGAGTTAATTCCAGGTCAATTACGGTATTCAAGTTACTATATGCCTTAAAATATTCTTTAACGCTTTCTTCAAGCCTATCTATAAGCTTATTAATATCATGTTGTTTAAACCAATCATATACTGCCTTGTCCGTAGAGAAAAAGATATGCTTCGATACTGGTGTTCTTCCTGGCTCTGTAACAGACTTAATCTCTATATACAAATCGTATGCACAGTTTATCATACCTGAATCCATAAAGCATATACGGATTTCAAATCCACAGACAACCCTTGACCAGCTACACATATAGCCTTTTGCAAGTTCTGCCTTCTGTGTTTCTACAAGCCAGTCTGTAATCTTTTCCAAAGATTCATGATGTGCTTTTTGAAACCTGTCTACATATAATTTTACCGGTGTTCCATCGTCTAATGAAATGACGGATGATGGATCTATCGATATGGACGATACTGAAGAACCAACTACTGATGGTAAAGATACTGTTGAATTGGTACCGTTTGATGCTGTTGCTACTGTAAGATTATTTGTATTATTACTCATATTGCTTCATCTAATAAATGTTTATGATAATTGTTCATGTATTCTATGTACCTTTTATGGCACTTCTCGGCGCTTCCTTTATATTCGTCACATGCCCTATTAAAGTCTTCTTTTGACTTAAAATATTCATATTCCGTATAATCATAATCGCCGATTGTGCATCCGTCTTTTGTCATGCATAATATGTAAATTAAACATTCCTTTAATTGCGGATGTCTTTTAATATCGGTAAAAACCGAAAGTTCACCTATTTTATTCGGCGCTTCGGCAAGGCTCAACCGTTCAAAAAACCAGTCGGTATCGTCAATTTTTTCTAATCTTCCGTATCTTAATAATTCTGTCTCATTCAAGGCAAGGCAATCCATCTATTATATCCTCTAGTATTGCGTTTTCAAGTTTCATTCTTATGTTAGAAAAGTATTCAGAAATGTTTATATTCCCGTACATCGGAGTATTGCTGTCTACGTAATAAATTCTCGCCGAAATATCGGTCTGCGACAATACAAGGCACGGATTAAGGCACGCTGTAATAACCGTACTGTACAGAATTGCTTTCTTTCCCCATCCGGAGAATTTAATAAAAGCCTGTTCGATTATGGATTTATCACTACCGCCATTTTCCGGTCGCATGACAATATACTTTAAATCTCCACCACCAAGAATATTCCCGGTGTATATCAATATCAGGGAATTACCTTCGAATAATTCCTTTTCGTGTTCCGGAGTAAGTCCGTTTATGTCAAATTTCTGTACCTGCATACCGAACCTGTCTTTTTATATTTAATATACACTTTTTAAACAAACACATCACATACCAGTAAAAATTTTTACGTTAGTCCAAAACTTCCAAAGCTTTCTGATTACTATAATTAGTTACTCGCCGTAGCAACTCATAATAGTTATTGGAATTCAAGAGCATATCCTTAAATAAATTTTTCTTTATGATATGTTCGGCTTCATTATCCTTTGGATCTGTAGAAATCAAAACCGTTTTCATATCATGATTTCCATAAGCATTTACTACATGTTCACCACAGGCATATGTAAACCCTTCATAACTGCTTCCGAGTTTTAAGATAAAAATATCGTTCTTTACACAGCCACGCCAATCCATCTCCCATGATACATGCTTACGGTTGTTTATCGGTACTTCCTTAAAACCACATTTCTTAAGTAGAAATTGATATAGACTACGACTACTCATAATGACTCCATCAAGGCAGAATGATACCAGTTATTAATATAATATTCTGAATCAAATTTACAACATTTACCTTCAATCATATCCAATGTACGAAGCATTTCTTTAAATGTCTTTACTCCAACATTACAAAGATTATACGCGGAATTAAATGCTGAAACTAACAACTGACCTTTTACAGAGTCTCGATTACCGGATGGAAATTTATCTTCCCATGACAGCCAGGCATTAATTCCATATATTCCGCCACATGTACCGTCACAAAGTTCAAGAATATAAAAACCGCCTCTAGCAACCTTTATTAGTTTAGCAGAAAGGCTTTCAAGCTTGGATTTAAAACCAGGAATATCAGAAAAACCAAGACTACGTGCGTAATCTTCAATTTCCATTATCTCGTACTTATTTCCTTGATATTCTGTCTTTAAATAACCTGTTGCCATTATAGTTGCTCCAGTGCTTCTTCAGTAATACCGTTTTCGATACGCATATTAAGCGTTGAAGTATCACCGATTGCCAAATTTAGTATTTTTTCTAATGGTATACCGTCATATTTAAATATCACGCTTTCGGTCTGGCTAGTAGCGACAAACCGTTTATACATGTCAGGCAGGCTAAAGTTATTGTCAACAATGGCAATATTAGTTACTTCATGCCCAAGCGTATCTACCCTAAAATATACCTGTACAATTAAATTCGCCTTAAAATAAATCTCACATTGGCTAGCATCTGCTGTCTTATTTTCGGCTAGCTTTGTATAACCGTGTTTTTGTAAAATACGGCCAACATATTTAAGTGAAAACATATACTTTTCCATACTAATCCAATTCCTCAACTGCACGGCGAGTCTCGTAATAATTCATCCGCATTTCCAACGTATCTAAATTGCCTTCTGCGCCTGCGACAATTTCTTCAATAGGAACATTAAAATGTTCATAATGTCGACATCCAGAGTATGGTTCGCTAGTCGTCGCAATATACTTGTCAATAGACCACATCTTTACTTCGTCTATCATATTTTCAGGAGTAATAATACAACGAATTACATAAATTCCTTTAGTAAATGTATTTTCATATGCCAATGACTGATGCCATCCATGCGCGGTAAGAATACTTCGTAAATATTTCGGCGTCCATGTAATCTCAAGGTCATTTCTTTTCATTAGACTTCTCCAGGAAGTGTACGATAATGCTTGGAATGGTCGGTACTAAAATATGCAATAGCAATAAACCGCCGCCGATTAACGTATCTCGTGTATATGTCGTGTCCAAAGTATTAATATACGGCAACGTATATTTCATGTATACGACAAAAGTTACGATAAGTAATATCAATATACTAAAGAATTCAACATCTGCACTTGTTAATTTTTTCATCAACATATCCTTTTTGCCATAATATAGCTTATATGTGAGTCTATGTCAACCCATTCAGCAACTTTATAGTTAATCTGTTCCTGTAAGCGATTTCACCGCCTTGAAGTATTCCTCTCATTCTATGATCAGCGAGATCTTCCAAAACTAAATCAGAATCCGAATTCCTATGAGGCCATCCATGTGTAGTTGATATAACCCAGCCGTCAGCGTATGAATCTTTAATATATACGTTCATAGAATGCCCATATACCGTAATAAGAAAGCCCTTACCGATATAATTACCATTTTCATCGAGAACATAACCGTTCTGCTGGAGCCAAGTCTTCCACTTTTTCATTTTCATAGAGCCTCCAGTATATTGTTGGTATTCCAGTTTTCGAGATACAGCAAAAATTTATCCGGATGGTCAAATCTGGTAAACATATCCAGAATAACCTTTTCCGGAACTATCGCATATTTAAATTCCTTTACCGGATAGGTAGTCAACAACGGCGTGTCCATGTCCTGCGGATTACTTATGAACATTCTCATTTCAGGCAGGCATTGTCCGTCACAATCAAAAAACATGAAATAATATCCGCGACTATGTTTAGCCCAAGGCCTGCCTGGAATTTCCGGTAATTCTATGTTATAATAATAACACCACCTGTTATATCCGAAATTCTTTTCAAAACCCATCTTTTCCGCAAGTTTCCATATCTTGCGTACATAGTCACGCTTATATTCGAACCACCCGTACTTTTTCGTAGGTTCGAATCCTTCGGCGATACATTCATTAAGAGTCTTCATGGTATGCAATATAGTAATATATTTTATACCCGTCAACCCGTTTACGATCAGGAAATGTTTTGCTATATTATGGTCATGATAGATATTGTAAAAATATTTGCGAATCTTGAAAAGAGTGCTCTCAGCATTGCCAGGAAAATGTATAATTATAACCTGGACGACGATCTCCATGATTTTTGTCAATATAAGAACTGGCAAGATCGAAAATACGTTGTCTGGGTAGAAGTTACGGACCCTAGACCTAAAAACTATAGGTTCTCCTGCTGGAAAGTCCTTGGTGAAATCTTCGTCGATGAGGACGGTAATAAAACCTATAAAATAAAATTTCCCTTAAGCAAAGCAATAAATACGGAAGAATATTACACATGTGCCCAGACATTATCCGGCATGATGCGCGAAATGGAAAAATACCGCCTTGAATTTATCAAAGGTGACTATTTAAAGCTTTGTAATACAGCAATAGAACAGATTATCGATTCCCTGCCATGAATAATAACAACTACGCATCAGTCAACAAGAATATGAAAGCACGCCTGGAGAATTGTTCCCATTGGTGCGAGTTCGACGACTATTCCTTTAAGCTTGAACACTGGTCCAATTACGACTACGCGACCGCATGGGTAACGACTTACGATGAAAGGTACAATATCCTCTGGGAAGCAAGTCTGACTTTCTACGACGGAGACAAAAAACCGCATAAAATGTTAATCGTATTCGATAAGACGTTATCTAAAACCTGTCTTAAAAGAAAACCCGAATATTTCTCTACAGTAGATAAGCTACTGGACAAAATGGAAGAAAAAAGACAAGAATTCGTAAGACGTCAGTTCAAGAAAGCCAAGAAAGAGGAAATCAACGAAATTCTGGAGGTTCTATAATGATTACAATATTTGACAGCCTCTACGGCACGACCTACAGGAACATTACCGACGTATCAATCAGGAAAGTCACCGTATTTGACGTAGAGAAATACAGGATTGAGTTCTGGTTCGACGGCGGCAAAGACGTTCTCTGGCTCGACAAGAGCCCGACCCGCAAGCATTGCTATATCCAGCTCGGTGAAAAACAATACGGCTACGACGAAATAAAGAAAGACGAAAAGAAATTCAAGATGAAACTGACCAACGAACTCACCAAGGCCGCGCTGGAGATCCTGGAATGATTACCATTTACGATTATCATTACGGCAGATATTACAGGAATGTCGTAAATGTAAAGCTCTGCGACACGTACGAATACGCATACGGTAAATACAAAGTCGATTTCTGGTGGAATGGAAGCCTGTACGTAATCTGGCTCAGCGCAACCGAAACACCTAGCCATAGTTATATCCTGCTAAACGATGAACGGTTTGGCTATCATAAAATAAGAGAAAACAAGGAAAAATTCTTAATGATCCTGAACAACGAGAATACGAAAGCCGCGCTGGAGGTACTCGAATGAGTAAATACCTGCCATATAATAAAAAAATCACGGAACTGATGCCGGATCTCGCCGAAGCCGAACTTATGGCGCAGGAAATGTACGGAGACAAGTGCGGAGACGATTTCCATATTTTCTCCACCTTTATCTCGTCAAATAACGAAAAAGGCATAGAAATATCGCTGGGCGTAGCCAACCCTACCAACCGCTCCAAACTGTGCTGGCATGTCATAGGTGAAATCCTCCTTGAAGAATATACCACAAACAGAATCTACAAAATCAGGGATCCACAGCAAGAACACCCGCATATGACATACGGCCCGATGCTACATGACGGCACAGCCTCGTCTGTCGGATTCGACCCGGACTACCACTACATAGACCGGGCAGTTTCCGTAAAGGAACTCCTGACCAAAATGGAAAAATACAGAAGCGAATACCTAGATACCGGCTTCGTAAAGCTGAAAAAGAAAATACTGCAGAGACAGAACTACAAGACCAAGAAACTCCTGGATTCCCTGCCATGATCAAGCACATTAATATAGAAGAATACAAGAAAGATATGTTCTATCAGCCCGATATACGCAGTATAGACCAATTCGCCTATAATCTATATAAAAACGCCATCAACGACGATTACCATAAGTATTCCTCAATGGTATCGATGGACAAGTTCAAGGGAATCTGCCTAGAACTAAGCATAATCCACCCGGCCAATGACAGAATCAAATGCTATTCTGTCGTAGGCGAAACACTGATAACTAAAAATACGGTCGGTACATTCAATACCATATACAGGATTATCACATATACCAACTTTCCAGACGACATTATCAAGAAATTCACCCCGAACGGCGACATCATGTCCACCTCCATAGAAGTATCAGAACCGGTATACCTGGACCCGCCCAAGAATACACTAGAAGGCATGCTCCTAGAAATGGAATCCTATAGAAAGAAATTCATGAATACGATATATAAAGACATAATCAAATACAAAATGGACAAGGATAACCGTAAGATAGAAGAAGCCATAAATTCCCTGCCAGGTTAAAAAATTTCTGTAAAAAATTTTTCAAAACGAGCCTTTTCCAAAAACAAGCCCGGGCGGGGGCGGAAATGTCCCGATACGGAAAAACCATATAATAATCAAGACATAATGTCCCGATATATGTCCCGATTGCCAGATAGATTGCCCTAATATCTGCCCGCCAACTACTAATAGATAGCCCAATAGATTGCCCGCCCAGAAAAAATTTTCCGGAAAAAATTTTTTAAGAGAGAGACACGCACGCAAAAAGTCCGCCCATAGGGGACCTGGCCGCCCGGCCCCGGGGGTTAAGCCTATAGGCTCGCCTTAGCACATTTTTTTGGAGCCGCCTTCCCGTTTTTTCATGCACTGGGGTGTCGGCATACTAGGCTAAAATAGGCCTACCGGGGCGTCATTTGGCACGTCGCGAAATGCGTCATTATGCTCAAATAACGTCAGAAAAGCCGTCATAAAACGCAGCAAACTGACAGCCTATCTGACATCTGACGTGTCAAACAGACTGTCTGCCGGTATGTCAGACCTACTTGACAACACCGGATTTCTTGAGCTTGCGGTAGACATACAGTGCTTGTTCGGCTTCGAAGAAGCTCGTCAGAAGGCCGTCGACAAGATCCAGAATCTCTTTGTCATTATCCAGATTGCCGAAGCAACTGACGGTTACATCCATATTCCAGTCTTCATCTTTGTCAGAATTCGCATATTCAGACATGAAGAACCGATTTTGGTCTTCATTCGTGCAAATGCCGGCGTCGAAGCAACGGCGCGTCTTATCGTCGCCAGACCAGTGGTATTCGACAGAAACAATGTGCTTTTCGCGATCAGCTTCGATTTTGACTGGAACGCCATTGAAATCAGCGTAGATGCGGCGGATGTCTTCAATTTTGTTAATCTTCATATTTGGACCTCTTAGAGTTTAATTTCAGATTCGCTGCAAGTTGGACAATTATTTAATTATCACTTGCAACAATTAAAATATAGAAAATTCTATTAAAATCGTAAATGCTTTTAATTATAAAAAAATAGTCGGAATCGCCCCGATTCCGGAGCGACCCGACTGAGGTCCTGAAACCTATTTCTTGACTACCCAGACGTTGCCGGTCTTCACGTAAAGACCGTTGGCGATCGCCTGCTTAGTCAGCTGGCCTGCATACTTGCCAATCTTCTTCATTAAGATGGCGTTCTGCTTCGGGCTCAGAGAGCCGTGCTGCTGGAACTGCTTCGAGAAGCTCGAAAGAATTTCAGCGTCGTTGCCGGTAAAACCGATGTTGTTGTGGTACACAGTAGATTCAGAGTTCTGTTCATCTGCTGTTTGGTTAGCGTAGATTTTCATCATCGCCTTGGCAGCTGCTGCTTCGCTGCTCGTAATCTTTGCTTTGATTGCTGCTTTAATTTCGTCGATAGACTTGAAAGTAATCATTTGGACCTCTTTGAGTTTGATTTTCAGAGTTGCTGCAAGTTGAATAATCATTCAATTATAACTTGCACAACTAAAATATAGAAAATTCTATTAAAAACGTAAACCAAAATATTATTAAAAAATCTATCGGAAGAGCAACAAAGAACCGGTTTCCCCTAGGGTACTCCCGGTCCGCTTGGGAGTGTCGTCGGACCGGCCTACGACCCGGTTTTGCC
>Ga0310690_10013083_pt1 | contig 10125 bp, 6 predicted proteins | sample AusTroGonzalo_MG_2_FD_207661 | JGI IMG/M metagenome (GOLD analysis project Ga0310690, IMG submission 207661) | Bovine rumen microbial communities from tropical cattle in Woodstock, Queensland, Australia - Gonzalo_04 (v2) (version 2) | ecosystem: Host-associated > Mammals > Digestive system >...
CTGTCCGGCCAGCGCAGCAGAAAACCGATTTTGCGGTGCCCGAGATCAAGCAGGTGGCGGGTCAATTCCACCGCGCCGGCGTGGGCATCATTGTCGATGAAGCCGATTCCGGGGATCCCGGAACTGCTGTCGATCTCCATGACGGGCAGACCGCTGGCGGCCAGCTGCTGCAGCTGCCCGGCAAAGTACTGCGGCTGCACCAGAATGATCCCGGAACATTGCTGTTCCCGCACGGTCTCGAGAACGGAACAGTCGCGTTCCGGATTGAGCACGATGGTATTGACCTGGAAGGGATGGTCGGCAAAATAGTCGTAGACTCCGTTCAGGACCCGGCCGGTGTAGCCGGACATGCCGCACCTGGAACTGACCACTGTGGCGATCAGCGGCTGGTGCTGCTGCGGGTAATTCAACTTGAAGTCGTATTTCCGTACGAGATCCAGCACGGCGCGACGGGTCGCTTCGCCCACTCCGGCGCGGTTGTTGAGCACCCGGGAGATCGTCGAGGGGGACACCCCCAATTCCCCGGCCATGGTGAAAATGCTGATTTTTCCCGCTTTCCGCGCCATTCGGCTCCCTTCCTTCCGCGTTCCGATGCCGACCGTCCGGCTTATACAATAGCCGCGCTGCCGTTTTTTTTCAATAAAACTTGTATCCGCTCCTTGACATCTTGCGCAAAATATTGTATATTTGTTCCGAACAATTATTTTGCGCAAGATAATTCCCCGATTATCGAGGTTCTTGGATGAACAGATTTTTCTGGCAATCTCCATGGCGGCTGCAATATACGCCCCGCGGCGGAGAACCTGTCGAGATCCCGGCGCAGGTGCCCGGTAATGTTCTTGCCGACATCGTCCGCGCCGGTCTTGCCGATGACCCGTACGATGGGGACAACTCGCCGGCATTCCGCAAATTCGAGTATCTGGACTTCGCTTATGTCACCACCTTCGTCACGCCTGACTTTGCCGACGGAGAACGGGTGGAGCTGGTCTTCGGCGGGGTGGACACTGTCGCCGAATACCTTCTGGACGGGCAGGTCATCGGCGAGAGCCGCAATATGTTCGTGGAACAGCGGATCGACATCACCGAGCACACCGCGCCCGGCAGGACGCACACGCTGAAGGTGCTCCTCAAGTCCCCGGTGAACTACGCGCGGCACTTCCGCATCCCCGCCCACGCCCGAGCACAGGACTACAACTACGAAGCGCTTTATTTGAGGAAGGCGCGACACTGTTTCGGCTGGGACATCCTGCCCCGGCTGCCGGGGGCGGGATTGTGGCGGCCGGTATGGCTCGAGGTCAAACCCGCCACCGACTGGGACGAGATCTATCTCCGGACGATCCGGATCCTGCCGGAAGGTGCGCTCTTTTACCTCAATTGGAGCATCCGCACCGACGAAGCGGAGCTTGATGACTTCGCCGCGGAACTGGTGCTGACCTGCGGCGCACAGCGCTTCACGCACCGTTTCACGCCGCGCTTCGTCTGCGGCAGGACTTACTTTTTCCTGCCGGACCCGAAACTCTGGTGGCCGGCGGGGAGCGGCGACGCCCCGCTCTACGACGCGGAACTGACCCTTTTCCTGCGTGACCGTCGCGCGGCGGTCCGGAAATTCCATACTGCGGCGCGCACGATCTCACTGGATTACCGGGAGAAGGCGCAGGGCGCGGAGCAGGACCGTTTCGACTTCATCGTGAATGGGCGCAAGATCTATATCCGCGGCATCAACCATGTGCCGGTCGACGCCCTGCACGGCGAAAACGCCGAGCGCCGTTTTCAAGCGCTGGAGGCGGCGCTGGAACTCCACTGCAACATGGTGCGCATCTGGGGCGGCGGGGTGTACGAAGACGACGATTTCTACGACTGGTGCGACCGTCACGGCATGCTGGTGTGGCAGGATTTCATGTTTGCCTGCGAGTGTCCGCCGCACGACGAATGGTATTTGCGCGAGGCCGCGGCGGAGGCGGAAAGCATCCTCAAGAAACTGCGCAACCACCCGTCGCTGGCGCTGCTGTGCGGCGACAACGAGTGCGACGTGACGCATCGTTCGAGTTCGCCGCACCTTGCGCCGTCGCACAACCAGGTCACGCGGCAGGTTTTGCCGGAGGCGGTGGGAGAACACGCGCCGGAAATCGCGTATCTCGCGAGTTCGCCCTATTTGAGCGACGCGGTGTGGCGCGCGCCGGAAAAGTTCCAGCCGCCGGAACTCCATCCGTGGGGCGACCGTTACGACTGGAAATCTGGATATTACCGCGACGCTTTCCGCTGCGCCTTCATCAGCGAAGTCGGCTATCCGGGCATGAATGCCGTCTCTTCACTGCGGCGCTATCTGCCGGAAAGCGAATTGAATATCCCGGCGGTGCGGGACAATGCCCGGGCATGGCACATCCACGCCACGGCGCCCTTCGGAGCGGAACACCCCTCCTTTTCATTCCGGGTGCCGCTGCTGCTGAAACTTGCGGAACGCTCCTTCGGTTGCGTTCCGGAAAACTTCGAGGAGCTGGTCGAAAAATCCCAGATCGTTCACGCCGAGGCGATGAAAACGTTTGTGGAGATGTTTCGCATCCGCCGCGACAGCAAAGGCGGTCTGATGCTATGGAATCTTTTGGACGGCTGGCCGCAGTGCTCGGAGGCGTTGATCGACTATTACATGGTGCGCAAGAAAGCGTTCGACTATGTGAAACGCGCCCAGCAGGAACTCTGTCTCATCCTGCCGGAACCGGTCAGCTGGCGAGCGGAGCCGGTCATGGTCAATGACCGCGGCAAAGCGGCGGCGGGACACTGGCAGGTGCGCGATCTGTCCGACGATACGGTGCTGGCCGGTGGAAAATACGCCGTCCCGGCCGGCGGAAGCTGCGAACTCACGTGGTTCGACCACCGCTCCCGCGCCATGCAGGTGCTGCTGCTGACGTGGGATGACGGAGAGAGGACGTATTGCAATCATGCACTGCTGGGCAATGCGCCGTACGATTATGTGGAGTATTGCCGCTGCATGAAAATTTTGCACGATATTCCGAGAAACGGCATCCCTCGCGGCGAGCAGGAGGATCGTCATGAGGCGGGAGAGACGGATACGGCACGAGATGATTTTTACGGAATATAAAATCGAAAGGTCTCAAATGAAAAGACGGAACAACACATTCACATTGATAGAGTTGCTGGTCGTGATCGCAATCATTGCGATCCTCGCGGCGCTGCTGATGCCCGCACTGCAGCAGGCCCGTGAACGGGGACGCGCGGCTTCCTGCGTCAACAATCTCAAGCAGATCGGCAACAGCATCGTTTTCTACAACGACGCCAGCGGCGGATGTTTTCCGCCCGGAAACAGTTGGATGCCCAGCGTCATGCGCACATTGGGATGGCCGTCGATCCTGATGGAGGGAGGCATGACGGGAAATGCCAACAAGCAGACCAGTATTTTCAAGTGCGAGTCCAATCTTTTCAACCATTACAATACCGGTGTCAATGTGACACCGGAGGGCGAGGAATTCAGCGGGAATTATTCCCTCAACAATTGTGTTTCACCGTACCGGAGCGTCTGGGACACCGCCTCCAACCCGGCGAATCCGAAGACGAGACTGAGCGTAAGCTCCGTCCGCAGAGCTTCCCGGCTGGGCATCGTCACCGAAGGCGGGGATTACGCCTACACCGCCGACGACAAGGAAGATACGGGTTTGACTTTTTGGCCGAAGTATTACAATGGTGAGACGGATCAATGGTGGGCAACGATCTATCCCCACCACAACACCGTCAATGTGCTTTGGGCCGATTCCCATGTGGCGCCGGTCAACAGGAATGACGGTCAGAAGTACTACTATTTCTTCGACAACGACGGCAATTACTGACCGCCGGGAGGCGGGCGGAATTCGCAACAAACAGGAAGGAAAGAAATGAATATGAAGAAGGCGGCATTGGTTCTGATCGGGGCATTGACCCTGTCTGTACATCCGATCATGGCGGCGGAGATTTCGTTCGGAGAACGGATGGCGGCCCCCCTTGAAGACGCGGTCAAACTGGGGGATTTCGAACTGTCGGCACCCGGGACGAACCGGAAATTCGACCTGCCGAAATTTCCTGTGAAAAGCGGGAAGATCCCGGTTCTGCGCTTCCGCATGGTGAGCTACATGCCGAAAAGCTGCGGCAGCAATTACAGTGCGGTCATCTCCGTCAACGGCAGGGATCTGGGCGCCGTCACCGCCGCCAACAGGAGCCGCATGGTGGGGAAACTCCCGTTTTTTCAGATGAAGAGCATCTACAAGGGGCGGAAGTTTGCCTATTTCGGACGTAAGAATGCGGAGATCTGCGTGCCCTTCGGTCCCGACTGCGCAACGGTGGACCGGGACAGCGTGGACGGTGCCGCCACGGCATTCCTGCTGGACTTGAGCGATGTGCTGAGCCCCGTGGACGGCAATTCCGTGAACTTCCGCAATATCCGCAACCATATCGACGGCGTTCCGCTCAAGGTGACGGTCCAAGATTGCGAGATCGGTTATCTGGAGAAATCCGAGTAAAATCAACCCCCTGAAGACGAAATGAAGATGAGAAACACGATATCCCTGCTGGCGGGATTTCTGATCCTTTCACTGCATCATCTCGTGGCGGCGGATGTTTCTTTCGGGGAACAGATGTCCGCCCCCCTCGAAGACGCAGTCAAACTGGGAAATTTCGAACTGCCGGCGCCCGGAACGAACCGGAATTTCGAGCTGCCGAAATTTCCTGTGAAAAGCGGGAAGATCCCGGTCCTGCGCTTCCGCATGGTGAGCTACATGCCGACGAGTTCCGGCTGTAATTACAGCGTCATCATCACCGTCAGCGGAACGGATCTGGGACCGATCACCGCCGCCAATGAGAACAGAATGGTGGGCAAACGTCCGTTTTTCGAGATGAAAAACGCCTACAAAGGTCGCCCGTTCGCTTATTTCGGACGCAAAAATGCGGAGATCTGCGTGCCCTTCGGTCCCGACTGCGAAACGGTGGACCAGAACAGCGTGGACGGTGCCGCCACGGCGTTCCTGCTGGACTTGAGCGACGTGCTGAGTCCCGTGGACGGCAATTCCGTAAACTTCCGCAACATCCGCAACCATATCGACGGCGTCCCCCTCAAGGTGATGGTCAGAGATTGCGAGATCGGTTATCTGGACAAATCCAAACTGCAGAAATTGTCCAGCAGTCAGATCGCCGCCGAGCCGCTGAAAACCGTCAGACAGCGCGGCGAATGCAAACTGGAAGTGGGCGCATCGGGCGGTTTTGCCTACAGCAGCGGGAACGGTCCGAAGCTGATTGTGGAGAGCCGCCTTTCGTCCGATCTCGACGCTCCGTGGACAGTTCTGGCCAGCGATACCAGAAAGGGCGGCAGCGTTTCCGTCGTGAACCGGGACTTCGGCAAATACGGCGTGGAAACCGAGATCCGCTTCCCCAAAGACATCACGCTGACAAGGAGGCTGACGATCGGCGCCGACGGACTGCTCCAATGGAGGGAGGTGTACAAAAATACCGGCAAAACGATCGCCGCGGTCCCCTATCACCACAATCTGAGTTTCGGCGTCGAAGAACCGCGCATCTGGCTGTCGGGCGAACCCAACGGCTCCTTCGTGCCGACGGCGCTTTCCCATCCCACCGTCGTACTGGAAGAGCCCCGGGGCAAACAGCGTGGTATGGGGATCACGCTGGAAAGCGATATTGCCCGTCTGGTCTCCGCGACCAAGCGTCTGATCGACACCGCGGAACTCTATACGACCGTGCTGGCTCTGGCGCCGGGCAAGAGCATCGCGCTGGAGTTCTCCGTCTCCCCCATCGCCGAGGGAGGCTACTGGACCTTTATCAACGACCTGCGGAAGCGCTGGCATCTCAACAGCATCACCGCCACTGCGCCCTTTTTCTTCGACGATCTGGACCTGTACCGTATTTCCCGCGGAAAAAAGGGGATGGTCGAAATGCTCCGGCAGTCGACCGGTTCCCTCGGTCCGATGTATGTGACGCTGACTCCGTGGCGGATCGGCACTTGGGAACTGGTGAGCCACAAGGAGGATTACGCGAAGCTTCCCGCCGCCGCTCCCCGCGCGCCGGGCAGGACGCCCGACCTCGACATCGACGGATTTCTCCGATTCGGCGCCCACGACGTGATCGACCGCGAGCAGAAGGAGATGATCGAGCTGATCCACAAGAACATCCCGAATGTCAAACTGGTGCAGATGAACCATGCTTCCATGGAGGCGGTCTATCTGCCCTATGCTGAGCGGTGGCCCTATGCGGATTGCGCCGTCACAGACGCCGACGGCCGCATTTTCCACAGTGAGCACTACGACATGAAGCTGGATAAATTCCGCACACAGGATTGGGTGATTGGCTATTATGTCCCGTACGGCGGCAGCGCGTACTACAACTTCAAGCTCGCCATGGCGCGCAAGGCTCTGGATATCGGCTTCGACGGGATCTATGTGGACGAATTCAGTTTCGCATTTGCCGTTGCGGGATATTCCCGCTACAACTACTCCTCGTGGGACGGCTTCAGCGCCGACATCGGCCCCGACAACACCATTCTGCGGCTGAAAAGTGACAACGCCTACACCAGCGTCCCGTACCAGAATGCTCTGGTCGATCTGGTGCATGGACGGGGCAAATTCTTCCTCGGCAACGGCATGGCGGCGACGCGCAGCGTCAACAACGCTCCGTGTCTGCGTTTCTGGGAGGATTTCGGTCGGATCGGCTGCGCGCACATCGCCAAAGTCCCGCTGATCCTCGGACACAAGAAGGGAGAGAGCCGCAAGTTGGTATTCGAAGGGGTCCGTTACGCCATTTCGGAGGGTTGTGTCTATTCCCCCTTCCTGAGTTCCGCAAAATATCTGCAAGGCGAGGACAATTTCGTGTGCAAACAGTATCCCATCACGGTGCTGCGGCTCATGCCCGGCGGCGTGGTGGGCAGGGAACGTCTGCTCACCGCCGTCAGCGGAGTTTTCGACTGGCCGGGGATCCCCGACGGCACCGAAGCCCTCCTCTACTGCTATGACGAAAACGGCGACCGGATCAACGAGGGAAGCAAAGCCGTGATCTCCTCCGGAAAAATCAAACTGGCGGTGCCGAAAAACGGTCTGATCTACGCCGAACTCCCTCCGGGCATTCTGGCAGGGAAATAGCGGTCGTTGTTTCGTCCACACCATGCCCATCAGCAGCTACAACTGTTTTAACGAGATCCTGCCCCTGCCGGAAAAAATCATTCCGGCGGATGGCATGTTCGAGCTGAATTGCCCGCTCGAGGTCGTTGCCCCCGCTTCCTGCGTGTTTCAGGTCGATCGCCTGAAAAAAGCGATGGCGTTTCTGGATTTGGACTGCGGCACCGGCACACGGAAGTTCCGGCTGGAGGAGGACGCCGCCCTCGCCCCGGACGGCTGGCGGATCACCGTCGCGCCCCGGGAAATCACACTCGAAGCGTCAAACCGTGCCGGAATGACTTACGCCGCAGCAGCGCTGATCCAGATGCTGGCGGTGGCGACGACCGCCGGGAAGGGCAGATTTCTCACCATGACCTGCGGCACCGCCGAAGCCGTGCCGCGCTTCGCCTGGCGCGGCTTCATGCTGGATTGCGCACGGCACTTCCGCAGCCGGGAAACGATCCTCAAGCTGCTGCGGGTGATGGCGCATTTCCGTTACAATGTCTTTCACTGGCACCTGACCGACAATGAGGGATGGCGGACGCCCTCCCGCATCTGTCCGGCTCTCGCCGGCAAAGGAGAATTGCAGGACGGATCCTATTCCCGCGATGACATCGCCGCGATTGCGGAGGCGGCCGAAGCGCTGGATATCCGGATCGTGCCCGAATTTGACCTCCCCGGCCACAGCCGCCGCCTGATCCGGGCTTTGCCGGGGATGGGCTGCACCGGCGGAGCGGGCGATGAAATCTGCATCGGCAGCCGGTCCGTGCGCGAAAAGATCGGAGAATTGCTGGATGAATTCATGGGGCTTTTCCCGGCAAGCACCGAAATCCATCTCGGCGGCGACGAGAGCGATCCCGGACATTGGGAAGCGTGCCCGGATTGCCGAAAGGCACTCCGGGAGCGCGGAATGGATTCCATACGGGAACTGGAACACGAATTTGTACTGTCGCTGATCCGCCAGGTGCGATCTTCGGGCCGCCGGGCCGTCGTCTGGAACGATGCGGGCATCTATCCCCCGGAGGTGATCGTGCAGATCTGGGTGGAAAAGAACCGTATGGAAACCTTGAAAAACGGCAATCAGGTCATTCTGTCCCCCTGCAGCCGGTGCTATACCGACCGCCTCTTTGACTGGGAACTCAAGTTCGCGGATTTTCAGGACTGTCTCGGCGTACAGGACAACTATCTGTACGACCCCTGCACGGGACATGAGGATTTCCGCAGTCAGATCATGGGCACGGAGTGCTGCGCATGGGGCGAATATCTTCCCGAACGGCGGCTGCTCAACAAAATTCTGCCCCGCCTGACGGCGCTGGCGGAGGTTTGCTGCGGCGATCCGCGCCAAAAGGTCTGGACAGCATTCGTCAAACGCGATGCCCGCCAGCGCGACGCCGGCTGCGAATCGGTTTGGTGAAAAGGCGGCGGTAAAAATAAGCAGCAGCGCTGCCGGGAGTGATTTCCCGCGCGGATACGCCCGCTTTTTAATTAACCATTTGCTTAATTTATTTGTCAAGTAAGCTCGTTTTTACACAAAAATAAAGCTGTTGGTTAATCTCGGGCAACCGCGCACTCTCGCAAGGTGCGTCAGGAAAGCCCATCGTCGACGCGCCCTCACGCGCGCTCCGGGGCAGACAGCTCCGTCAGCGGAGCTGTGTGGGCGGCGCCCCCGCGGTACGGCGGATGACCTTGGTGAAGTAATCCGCCGAGGTGAATCCCGATCGCGCGGCGATCTCCTTCACGGAAAGCGAGGTGGAGGAGAGCAGCTGCATTCCCTCCTGCACCCGCCGGGAATTCAGATAACCGCCGGGCGAAATGCCGAAGCGGAGGTGGAAACTCCGGCTCAGCGAAACGCGGTGCAGATGAAAATGCTCGGCGACGCCGGAAATATCCAGCTCAGGATTCTGGAAATTCGCGTCGATGAAGGTCTTGACCTCCTCCATCGCGGAGAGTTTCCTCGGCTTCGGCGAGATGATCCGGGTGAGGATCCCGAAGGCGACGTTGAGCGCCTTGAGCTGAAATTCCTTGATGCCGTTCTGCAGATCCTCCTCCAGTTCGGCGAAAAGTTCGCGGGGGCACGGTCCGGCGTCGAGAAGTCCGGGACCGATCCCCAGCGCGTCGAAGAGGAGGGCGGCATCTTCTCCGTCGACGGAGAGCCAGTGGTAATCCAGAAACGGCGATCCGGGCGTGATGTCATGGATGGAATTCCGAGGGAAATAAAAGACATGTCCCGGACGGAAGGCGTACTTCCTGCCTTCCAGACGAATGGTCCCGGTCCCGCCGACGCACCAGAATATCTCGCAGTGGCCCGCCGTTTTCACGGCCTCCTTCCGGGCGATGATGAAATGTCCCGTTCCGCGAACAAAAAAACCGGTCGTCTGATGCCGCGGCGCCATGATGAAGTGTCGTTTCGGTTCCATGAAAATCCTCCGAAATGTCATGAACATAATATAAATCATGGTGTTGCACGATGCAAGCGGCAATCGGAACGCCCCGAACCACGCGGCGGTTTCAAAAGCGCTTGCTTTGGTTACAAATTTACTTGTCCGGCATCTTGTATCCGAGCTTCCCCGCAACTATATTACTTCGCGGGAAATCAGCGGGAGGGCTCCCTTTATGGACAAGACGTACCGAAATCTCGAAAAGCGCCTGACGCCGCAGGACGCACACTATTTTTACGGTTACTTCGACAAGACGCCGTGGAACGCGGCGGGGGATCATCCGGTCCACCGGGTGAATTTCGCCGGTCGGCATCCGCGTTTCGGCGACAAGGCGGAGATCGGCGTGATCCGCGGCGGCGCGTTCCTCAAGGTCGCGGAGACCTTCGCGTGGTGCTGGCAGCAGGGTTCCATGCTGGAATTCTTCGACGGGGAACGCCTCATCTGGAACGACATCGAAGGGGACCGCTTCGTGGCGCGCATGTCGGATGGGACCTGTTTCCCGCGCCCCGTCTACACCCTTTCCGCCGACCGCAGATGGGCGCTCT
>Ga0310690_10013084_pt1 | contig 10124 bp, 16 predicted proteins | sample AusTroGonzalo_MG_2_FD_207661 | JGI IMG/M metagenome (GOLD analysis project Ga0310690, IMG submission 207661) | Bovine rumen microbial communities from tropical cattle in Woodstock, Queensland, Australia - Gonzalo_04 (v2) (version 2) | ecosystem: Host-associated > Mammals > Digestive system >...
CAGTGGGGCAAAAAACAATCTTAAAGCATTAGAAACATTAGTAAATTATGCCATGGATAAAGATATCCCTTATTTTGCAATTAACGTTCCTAATGATACTTGTTTAGACTGCGGTTATACAGATGAGTTTAATGATGAATGTCCAATGTGTCATAGTCATCATATACAACAATTACGTCGTGTAACAGGTTATTTAACAGGTGATTATAAAACAGCATTTAATTACGGAAAACAAAAAGAAACAGAAGACCGTTATAAGCACAGTGAACTTTTAGAGGACTGGAAATAATGAGATACTCTGGGTTAATTAAAGATGATGTAAACAACGGAGAAGGAATAGGTTTAACATTATTCACACAAGGTTGCCCACATCATTGTAAGGGATGCCAAAATCCCGAAACTTGGAGCATGACAGGCGGTCTTGAGTATACCGAAGACATATTTAATAACATCATTGAATATTTTAAAACAAAAAAATACGCCACCAGATTCACTTTATCTGGTGGTGATCCTATATGTTCACCTGATATTGTATTACCTTTATGTCAAAAAATTAAAAAAATAAGACCCGATGTAAAGATATGACTTTACACAGGTTATATATATGAAGATATAAAAGATAATCCAATATTTGAATATGTAGATATAGTAGTGGATGGACCTTTTGTATTAGAGCGTCGAGATATTACATTACCATTTAGAGGTTCAGACAATCAAAGAATAATTAATGTACCTCTAAGTAGAAAAGGAGAAACCGTTTTATATAATCCACTATAAGAGGAAAATGACATAATGAAACCAGTGACCATTGAAATGATACAAGATTATCGTATCAATGAACTAAAATATGATTTTATGGGCTATGTTTTTAAAGACTTGAGGGAATTGAGCTTTCATCATCTCATAGTCCCTCGTCATTTATGCCCGAAGAAAAGATTAGGTGATGGGTATTTTAAATGAAATGGAGCTATATTAGTTCGAGATACAGCTCATGATTACCTACACTTAATTGAACATTATGATGAAGACCTTTTTGAGTTAATCACTGCCGAAATGATTGACCAAAATGTTAAGAATAGATTAGATATAGAAAATCTTAAAAGGATACGCAATATTTTATTAGCATTTGAAACAGAATATGCTGACGAGGTTGATACCCATGGAAAACGCCTAATTAAAGATAAATTCATAACTAATCGTATTCGGTTATAATGGAGGAAGAGGTGGAGAAAAAAGAATTGTGTGAAAAACTTTATCGTTTAGCACAAAAGAAAAAAGACTTTGCGGTTCTATGTAAGGAGCTAGGACTCAAAGATTATGAGGTCGCAGGACTAATTACTCTAATGAAAGAAGAAGGGTATAATATTGATTATATCAATGGTGAAATTATTATTATGAAAAATCCATTGAAACAAGAAGATGTGTATACCCTACCTTATAATTTAGAACATTTAAAGTTATTGCTTATAAGTGATACGCACTTATGTAGCAAATACGACCGTTTGGATATTTTAAGATACTTATATGACAAAGCCGAAGATAGAGGAGTTGAACATATATTACATGCTGGAGACTTTACAGATGGACGCTCCAACCGCGCAGAACAAGTCTATGAATTACGCGAACCATCTTATGAAGGTCAAGTACAATATTGCGTAGATAAATATCCATCATTTGGTGGTAAAACTTATATTATTCAAGGTAACCACGATGATTGGTGATATAAAAACGCAGGTTCCGAAATTGTAAAATCCATTGCTAGCCAAAGAGATGATTTGGTCTATCTGGGACCAGACGTAGCTGACATGAGGATAGGTAATCTTAAGATACGTTTATTCCACGGATATGGATCTGTGGCATACGCCAAATCTTACAAAATACAAAAATATTTAGACACTATACCAATTAAAGAAAAACCAGATATCCTACAAACGGGACACATACATCAAGCATTCTATTATAAACAAGACCATACACATTGTTTTCAAACAGGATGCCTAGAAGACCAAACCCCTTATTGTCGTAGTTTGGGTTTGGCTAGTGATAAGTCGGTATGGTGAGCTGATGTTGCTTTTGATGATAAAGGACATATTCATTCAATCACACCAGAGCTAGAAACTTTCGGAGATAAGAAATTGACATTAACGAGAAAGAAAAGATAAAAAAATCTTGACTTTCTCTTTCTTTTTATGCTATAATATATATAGAAAGGAAAAATCTATGGGACACTTTAAAGATAAGTGTGATATTTGCGGGCAGTTTAAATACTGCCATGGTTATAAAAACAAAGTAGTCTGTAACGACTGCGAAAAGGAGTTAGATACAAATGGACGAACGGATCAAGGAAATTCTACAACTAGAAACACAAAGACAGCACGATAATATTGAGTTAATTGCTAGTGAAAATTATGCTAGTAAGGCTGTACGTGAATTACAGGGTAGTATTTTTACAAACAAATATGCAGAAGGATATCCTGGCAAAAGATATTATGGAGGCTGTCAATATATAGACCAAATAGAACAACTTGCCATTGACTATGCTTGTCAACTATTTAACGCTCGTTATGCTAATGTACAACCTCATTGTGGCTCATCTGCTAATATGGCAGTATATAAAGCTTTGCTTCAACCAGGAGATGTTGTATTAGGTATGGATTTAAGTGCTGGTGGACATTTAACACATGGTCATCCAATGAGTTTTAGTGGACAAGATTATGTGGTATATGGATATGGCGTGAATGAACAAGGCTTCTTAGATTATGATAATATTAAAGAAATCGCCTTAAAAGTAAAACCTAGAATGATTATTGCTGGAGCTAGCGCTTATTCAAGACAAATAGATTGAGCAAAATTTAGAGACATAGCCAATGAAGTAGGCGCTTATTTAATGGTCGATATGGCGCACGTGGCAGGTTTGGTTGCTGTAGGTTTACACCCCAATCCAGTACCATATGCTGATGTTGTAACATCTACAACTCATAAAACTTTACGTGGACCTCGTGGCGGTTTAATTTTAACTAACAATGAAGATATTATTAAACGAATAAATAAAACAGTATTCCCCGGTATTCAGGGTGGCCCATTAGAGCATGTAATAGCTGCAAAAGCTCAATGTTTCTATGAAGCATTACAACCTGAATTTAAAACTTATCAAGAACAAGTAATACGCAATATCAACACTCTAGCCAACACATTATCTGAGCATGGTGTAAAAGTAATTACTGATGGAACGGATAATCATCTTATCTTAATTGATGTATATAATTCATTAGGAATAAGTGGTAAAGATGCTGAAACATTATTAGACACAATTAATATAACGGTAAATAAAAACACTATCCCTGGAGAAACTTTAAGTCCTATGAAAGCCAGCGGTTTAAGATTAGGCAGTCCGGCTATGACCACTCGTGGTTTAGTGGAAGAAGATTTCCAAGAGATAGGAGATATTATTTATGAAGCATTAACTTGCAAAAATAATCAAGAAACTCTTGACAAATTACATCAACGTGTGATACAATTAATTAAGAAATGTAAGGAGGAATAATGGAAATAAAAATTAAAAAATTATATGAAGATAGTATTATGCCAACTTATGGTAGCATAGCATCTGCCGGAATAGATTTATATGCTCACCTAGAAGGAAATACTCAAATTATTATAATTAAACCACATGAAACAATTAAAGTGGGTACTGGGATAGCTGTAGAACCTCCAGTTGGATACTTTGGAGCAATTTTTGCTCGCAGTGGTATGGCAACAAAACAAGGTTTAAGACCAGCTAATTGCGTAGGAGTATGTGATTGAGATTATCGAGGAGAATACATTGTTGCTATTCATAACGATACAGAGCAAGAACAACAAATACACAATGGAGATAGAATCGCTCAACTAGTATTATTACCATATACGACTTTTAATATTGTAGAAGTGGATGATGTTAGTACTACAGAAAGAGGGGCTGGAGGTTTCGGCTCTACAGGAGCTTAATATGTTTGCAGCACTTATGGGATTATTTGCAGCCCAAAACAATCTTAGGATGACACAAGCGATGTTAGCAAGCAATCCACCACATCATAATCCACCCCCACAAAAAAAAGAAGAAGAATATAAACCTAAACATGAAGAAAAGTCTTATACACCAAAACACACTAAAGAAGACACAATGGAACATGTTTCTATGTAGGAGGAAAAATGAAAGTAGCAATTAGTCAACCTATGAATGGTCGCACTGCTGAACAAATTAAACAGGAAAGACAATCAGTAGTTGAGTATATAAAAGGATTAGGTATAGAAGTTATTGATACGGTATTAGATATAGATGCTGAAAAAGATCCTATGTATTATTTAGGAGAAAGTATTAAAATGTTTTCAGACGCTGATGCTGTAGTATTTATGCCTGATTGAGAATTAGCTCGTGGATGTAGAATAGAATATCATATAGCTGAGGAATACGGTAAAATTATTATCTTATTACCTCAAGATAAAGGTTTGTAATGACACAAGATTGAACTGGAGATGATCGTAGTATATACGCTCGTTTAGGAGCTACTAATCATAGTAGAACTGGCGAGCGTGCCGAAAGCGATTATTATGCAACGGATCCAGAAAGTTTACAATTATTCTTATATGCATTAGCAAATGATGATATTACTCTTAATCGAGATATATGAGAGTGTGCTGCTGGTAATGGTGTATTATCACAAGTTTTAAAACGTTATGGATATCGTGTTAAATCAAGCGATATCTATAAGCGTGGATACCGCGATAATGAAATTATAGATTTTTTAGAATATGGCGGCACATGAGATGGCGATATCTTAACTAACCCTCCATATAGCTTAGCTCAACCTTTCGTAGAAAAAGCATTACAAGTAGTTAAAGATGGGGCAAAAGTTATTATGTATTTACATTTACAATTTTTAGAAACCAAAAGCCGTCGAGAATTATTTGATAATAATCCACCCAAATATATCTATGTAAATTCTGCACGTCAAGCCTGCTATAAAAACGGAGATACTACTCGTAAAATGAGCAGTGCTGTATGTTATTGTTGATTTATATGAGAGAAAGGTTACCAAGGCGAACCAATTATTAGGTGAATATAGGAGGCAATATGAATGCTGATTTACATCTTGAACTTATTAAACAATTACACGAACTTTATAAAGCTAAAGATCACGATTATGGCTCTTCGGTTCACGACACATATAAAAAATATGGATTGGTATCATTTTTAGTGCGAATGGACGATAAAATGAATCGTCTACGCGCACTAACTTTAAATGATACAGAACCACATGTTATTGATGAAAAAATAGAAGATACATTAATGGATTTAGCAAACTATGCGTTATTAGCAATTATTGAATTACGCAAGGAGAAATAATGGCATCATTATATTTTAGACATGGAGTAATGGGTAGTGGTAAATCTGCCGCTTTGTTACAGGTGGTTCACAATTATACTGAAAAAGGTATGAAATGTTTATTATTACAACCCGTTCGTGGCGACAAAGGAGAAAGAAAAGTCACTAGTCGTATAGGAATAGAGCGTCCTATTGATATTCTTGTTTTTGAACAAACAAATATTTATGATATAATAAAAGAACAAATGCCAACCGCCGTTGTAGTAGATGAAGCTCAATTTTTAGAACCAAAACAAGTAGAACAGTTATATTTTATTACTAAAAAATTAGACATCCCAGTATTAGCCTATGGGCTACGCTGTGATTTTCAAATGAAAGGATTTCCTGGAGCAGCTCGCTTACTAGAATTAGCTGACCATATAGAAGAACTACGCACAATTTGCAAATGTGGTAAGAAAGCTACACAAAATTTACGCTTATTAAATGGTATTCCAATATTTGAGGGAGCGCAAATTGCTTTAGATAAACAAGACAATATTACATATGAAAGCGTATGTGGTAATTGTTATTTAGATTTATTAGAAAAATACGGAGGACAATAAAAAATGTATGTAATAGATTTAGAAACCACTCAAGGACCTGTAACCGTAGAAGTTAATGATTTATCAGAAATTCCTACTGTTATAGCTCCTTACAAAAAAACATATATAGGTTTTACAGCAAAGTTTGTAGAAGGAGAAGCTAAACCTATCCCTACTACGCCAACTTTTAATGCTCCACAGGTTAAGATTACTGATTTTAATGTGGATTGAAAAAAGATAAAATCAGCTTGTATGACTACTATATCTAAAGAGGGGGGAGATAAAGAACCTTCCAGCGAATGAAAAAGAAAATTATTATTAGCAGAACATAGTCCATTACGTCGTGGTATAGTAAGTTGGAAATGAGAAAATATACCTACTTATGTAAGCACACATTTTGCACGTCATCATGAGGGATGCGAAAAATTTGTAGCAACACAACGTACTGACCGTACGGGAGTTGACCGAAGTGAACGTAGTCAAACCGATCCAGTAATGATGGAGATGGATGCTAATATTCAAGCACTTATAAATATTAGTTTAAAAAGATTGTGCTCAGCAGCTGATCCAACTACGCGCAAATACTGGAGAGCTGTACTAGAAGCAATTAGAGATTATGATGAAGACATCTTTTGGGCATGTGTACCACAATGTGTAAAATGTGGGGGATGTCCAGAATATTCTAATTGTGGTTTCTTTGACGGTATGACAAAAGATTGGACAAAAGAAGAGATTACTAATATACGTACTCGCTATGACAAATACAACGAATGAAGAAATCAAGCTTGAGGTCCAACTCAAACAAAAATGAAAATATAAAAAAATTAAAAGCGAAATACCTTTCAAAAAAGCAAAATTAGTAAGCGTATTCCGCTTTTTATATTAAAATAATATATTTATATTAAAAAAATGAAAAAACGCTGTAAACGGGCTAAAAATGCGTTTTAGGAGGGTATAGTGAATCACGAACAAATATGTATTATTATGGCTGATGGAAAAGCCAAAAGAATGTCCGGTCTTAATAAGAAAAAACAGTTAGTAGAAATTGATGGAGAAAAGATTATTGATAGAACAGTTCGTCAATTAAGAAATCTTGGTATTGAACCTGTAATTGCGACGCATTTTGAAGATTTTGATTACTTAGATATTCAACATATCGTGCCCGAAGGTAATGATTATGAAATCACAAAATTTAACGCCAATAAAAAATATTATCAAAATTATGATGAAACATTATTTATTTGAGGGGACACCTATTTTGAAGATATAGATATTGAAACAATAGTCAATACCCCTGTAGATAAGTTTAAGTTTTTTGGTAGTGAATTTGAAATATTTGGTTTTAAAATTAAAAAACCTTATTATCCACTAATTGATGCCGGGGCTGAATATATTATTTCAAGAATAAAAGCCGACCAATTAGATTATGGAAATACTGGTACATGAGGATTATTAAGACATATGGGTGGTTATCCATTAATACCAGATCCTAAATATAGACCAGGCATGGGTGTAACATCTATCCATGAACCTCAAAAATATATAGCTCAAGGTTTATTATATATAGTGCCAGGTGAGTCAATGGATTTAGATGGTTATAAAGATGTTATACGATTTGCCGAACGTTTCCCGGATAAAAAAATTGAGGAGTTAGAATTTACCGAAGCTGGTGGCGAGGTATATAAATTCGTCAATGGAAAATGAATTCTAAAATAAAATATATTATTATGTGCGCCGGCAAAGGCACAAGATGAAATAATTATTTAGGAATACCTAAACATTTAATTGAAATAAATGGTGAAACGTTATTGGGGCGTACTACTCGTCTATTAAAAGAAAATGGAATAACAGACTACATTATTACAACTCATGAACCAGCTTTATATTCACCTTATGGAACCTGCGTTCCTCAAAAATATAATGATTGTGAAATAGATAGATTTGATGAAGAATATGTAAAAGGCCCTGTATGTTATTTGTATGGAGATGTATACTATACGGAAGAAGCTATAAAAACTATTATTAATACACCAGTACAAGACGTAATGTTCTTTGGGCACTATATGGAAATCTTTGCCATTAAAATTAAGGATTTAGGCTTATTCTTTTCACATAAAAAAAGAGTAAAAACCCTATATATGCGTAATAGACTTAATCGCTGTATAGGATGAGAAGTATATCGCAGTATTCATAATATACCGTGAGACCAACATATTATTACAAATCGTTATACTTATATTTTAGATGGAACAGATGATATTGATTATCCATATGAATATGAAGATTGAAAGAAAAGATTAGAAAAAAAATAAAGAGATTGACTTGACAATCTCTCTTTTTTTTGCTATAATAAATATATAAAAAATGAAAGAAGTGATAAAATATGCATGCAATGTGTGCTGTTGTAGGTCGTTCAATGGACGAAATACGTGATATGTTAGATAACCAATGTGAGGATAATGGGGGTTTTTGGGATTATTATTTTATAGGTGGTAGATTTTTTAATGTAATACCAGTAAGAAAAAATGTTAAAGACCGATATAGAACTAGACCCCCAGAAGAAGAAACCCCTCCAGATATCAATGGTTTTAATTTCCCAAATTTAGAAAATAATTGGAACTGTAAGTATGTTACTGTGACACGTTTACGTAATATAGACCGAGACGAATGTGATCGGCTACATTTAAGTGGTTGTTTAGACCCCTTACATCCAGCATCTGCATTGGTCCACTTTGTTGATGGTTCATATAGTGGATTAATTGATGATATGGGGATGGCTCATGAGCTTATTAGACATTTATTTAACAGTCCAGTATATCAAGGACATTACATTGCTATCGTAGATTATCATTATTAGGAGAATATGAAACAAAACAATTATAAGAAAAGACCTTTTAAAAAGAAAGACGAACCATTTAATGTGGAACGTTGAATTAAACAACATCAAAATATAGAATATCCTAAACGAGGAAAAAAGAATCGTCTAGGAGAAGATAAAAAAAATAAGAGAAAGCATTAATTTGCTTTCTCTTTTTTTTGTCTAATAAACATGGACAAGAATACCTTTTTTAAATATAAATTGTTTTCAGCCTAATCCTTCACCACATTCAATCCAATAAGTGCCGGAATGTCCAGCTTCACCGTTAATTTGTAACTCTGTACCTGGGTTTAAATTTATATATTTAGAAGGTTTAATACCTACCGCGTTACCAGCATCAATATTCATATTAACCTTTGCATAAACACGGCCACTTCCATTTCAACCAAAAGAAATATGACCTATTTGATTACCAGCACTTGTTCTAGTAGATGAACTACGGAAAGAAATTGATGAACTTGCACTAGTACTAGCGCCACCTGGATCGGCATTTGCACTCGCTACATTCAACCTACTTACATATGGATGATCTGTCCAACCAGAACCAGAATAACCCATACGTAAGAAACCAGTACCATTATAAATATCCAACATACCAGAAGTAATTTTACCTGCGCTCAAACTAGGTATAGTACTAGTTGCTAAAACTCCACTAATTGTTGATGCAGGAACACTACAAGTACTTTTAACAGTACAATTATCAAATGTTCCTGAAGTAGCATTAATCGCTCCGGAAACGGTTGCTGCCGATAAAATCGCATTATTTGCATATAAATTACCAGAAGCATCTACTGCAAAATTATTACCGGCCTTAAATACTAGATTGCTTCTATTAACACCATTAATCGAAGCTGTTATTCCAGTGGTACCTAAATATAAAGTTGGATTAGAAACATTATCATAATATAATCCACTTTGACCAATATACCATCCACCAATTTGTCCTGCACCGGCGTGAATAGTACCATAAATAAGAGCATTATCGGCCTCTAATAAACCGCTTTTACTAATTTTAACATAATTATTATTATGACTAGTATTCTGTGTACCTAAACCAACATTCGTATATACATAACCATCAGAAGTAGATGTATAGGTTGTATAACTTTGTCGAGTACCAGTAGCATCTATAAATGTGGTTGTATCTGTAATTAAATGTCCATCTGATGAAACTGTTCTACTGTGACTGATATCACCTCTATATATAATACTACTTGGTAAATTAGTTGTAGGAATAATAACAGTATTTGCTAATGACAAATCAGTAGCTGATATAGTACCACTGATATTTGCATTTTTA
>Ga0310690_10013085_pt1 | contig 10124 bp, 7 predicted proteins | sample AusTroGonzalo_MG_2_FD_207661 | JGI IMG/M metagenome (GOLD analysis project Ga0310690, IMG submission 207661) | Bovine rumen microbial communities from tropical cattle in Woodstock, Queensland, Australia - Gonzalo_04 (v2) (version 2) | ecosystem: Host-associated > Mammals > Digestive system >...
GCTTCCGGATTGTCCTCATAATAATCATCTGATCTGTTTTCGTATTCCGGAGCCCAGAGGCTTTCCGGGGTTTCCCCGTTCATAAACACATCCATGTTCACGCTGACCCGCAAAACGATCAACCGGGCCAGCATACCCATCCATCTGGCTGCCGCACATACAGCGTTATCTTCCATCTCCGTCGTCACATAGGGATCAGGGCATCCGTACGTTTGAATCATCTTCAGCGCGTTTGCGTGGCCATACACTCCCTTCCAGTAGTTGTCGGCGGTCACTGTGGTACCCCGCAACACCTTCGGATCACGGACGGCCCATTCCGCGCCGCCAAAGGCCGCGCTCATAAAATTCCTGGTTTTTTCCGTGGTTTCCATCGGCAGGTCTTTGACCAGTTCCCAGACTTTGTCCGTCAGCTCCGGGTTCAGCCGGATCACCGCCGCGTTGTCAAAACTCTCATCGCGGAACCATGTCTCTGCCGTCTGTTCCTCCATTTCCCGGATATCCGCATGATGTCCCAGATCGTAGTCCACCGCGGTGCTGATCACAAACATATCGCCCATCACGGTGCTTCCCATCGCCGAACCGGCGCAGCCGTTGGAGATGATATAGGCATCGGAAAAATCAAACCGTTCGTCTGAAAGCACGGCCGCTGTGCACAAGGCAGCGTTCACCTTGCCGATACCCGGCATACAGAGCGCTACACCGTCTTTGATATACAGCAGGTGTTCTTCCTGTCCGCCCCGGATTGTGTAGCTTTTCCCCCCTCCAGATAGCGTTCGTAGTAGTACTGCGCTTCTCCCGGATAATCCCCTTTCATCTTCTCGATCTCGAATTTCGGAAGAATCAGCACCTTGACCGGAATTGCTTCCGTCAAAGCCGCCTCCGCTTTCACGTCGGCTGTGATCCCAGTACTGAAAAGCGCCATTCCTGTCATGAGCAGCGCAAATAACAGAATCATTGCTTTTTTCATTTTGTGAACGCCTCCTTGATGATGGTGAGTAACTTCCGGTGATTACATAGGATCAGCTTGCCGCAGGTGTATTGTATCATAATCAATAATGGAAAACTGTTGTTTCAACGAAAAAGGGTTTGGATAAATCACTGGTGGCGGGTTATGATACGAAACGCTCCACGCTATTCAGTCACAGAATGTTGCGCCTGGCCATATTGGCAAAAAGCCCGTTTTTCTCCATCAACTGCTGATAGGTTCCCATTTCCGCGATTCTTCCCCTGTCCAGTACCAGAATGCGGTCGCAATTGACGACGGTGGACAACCGGTGAGCGATCACAATGCGTGTGATCCCCAGCTTGTCCAGATTGTCCTTGATGGTTTTCTGGGCCATATTGTCAATGGCCGAAGTGGCTTCATCCAGGAAAAGGATTTTCGGATTGCGCATCAGCGCTCTTGCCAGCACAATACGCTGGCGCTGGCCGCCGGAAATGACCTCCGCTTCACCGGAAAGCATCGTGTGGAATTTCATAGGCATCGCCTCGATGTCGTCCAGCACGGCGGCCTGCCTGGCCGCTTCCTTCACAAGATCCATGTCTGCATCGTCTGTCAGGGCGATATTCCGGGTAATGGAACCGGTCAGCACGGCGGCGTCCTGCAGCACAACGCCGAACTGGCGCCGGAGGGATTGCAGGTTGTATCGCTCAATGTCGATCCCATCGAAGCTGACTTTTCCCTCCGTCGCTTTCAGGAATCCGAGCATCAGCTTCATGAGGGTGCTTTTCCCGCAGCCGGACGGGCCGACAATACCGATATACTCTCCGGGCCGAATATTCAGGTCCAGATTGCGAAGCACGGAATTTTCGCCATCCCTGTAGGAGAATGACACATTGGTGAGCTCGATATTTCCGCTGATCGCATGGTCCGCTGTGCCGGTGTTCATTTCTTCCGTCGGCGTTTTCAGCACATTGTCAGCAAACTGAAGGTGCGGCAGCGCACCGACCGTTTCGCTGAAAGAGGAGGTCATGCTGTTCAGATAACTGGTCATCAGGGTAAAGGAGGTAATCATCGCGGAAACCATTCCCGCGTCTCCCGACGAATTGCCGGCTACATAGGTGTAGATCAGAAAGAGGCCGATCCCGCTGACCAGGGTTCCGACGATGGAAATGGTCTGGCTGTAATTCTCAATCTGCTGCCGCAGGCGGATCTTCTCGTCATAGGCAATGGCAAAGCGGTAGAAGCATTTGTCCTCTATCGCGTTGTTCCGGATGGCTTCCATATTGTCCAGAATCTCCCGTCGGATCAGGGAAAGCCTTGCGGAAAAGTCCCGCTCTCTGGCGGTCTTCCGGTAAATCAGGATTTCCATGGCCGCGATAAATGCAATCTCCACGATGGCCAGAAGCCAGATCAGGAGGCTGATTTCTCCGTTCATGGAAAGCATGGTCCGCAGCACCATCAGCCCCTGGGTCAGGAAAACCAGTACGGCCATGGCCGAACCCAGGATGGTATCCGTGGCGCATTCAAACATCATAATCAGCGAGGAAATCCGACCGGACAGCTTCGACTCGTCTTCCGATCTCATGCCCATAATCCGGCCCATGACAGCGGAAATCATCAGATGGGCGGTTTTCGTCTGCATTCTTGCCTTTGTGTAGTTGACCGCGATATTGATCAGCAGGCCGGCCAGGATCCCCAGCACAAGGCTGATCGTCAGGATATAGATTCCGCCGGTTTCACCGTTCGGAATCATTTCGCTGGTGATATATCCGGCCGTGGACGGGATGATGGACGAAATCACCGTTCCCAGCAGCATAATAGCCAGGAAGATGGCAAACTCGGCGGCAGACTTGCGGGCGGAGTGTAAAAGCAGCTGTTTCCCGCTGCGGATTTCCTCCGGCGTCTTGGAAATAATGCATATGCCTTCCCTGTCAAATTCCCGGGCAGTCTTCTCGTCGACTTTAACCTCCGTGTCATCATCCATGAGCATGCGGTAGCAGCCCCGGCGGAACCGCAGCACGACCGGTTTTTTTTCTTCGCCCCGGAAGCCGATAAAGGGGCCGCTTTCTGTTGTATACCACCGGTAGCCCAGTTCGAAACGCGTGGCATATACGTCCTGTGTGTTTTTCAGGTATTCCAGCTTGTCCGGCACCGTATCCAGGCGCGACTCATCGATCGGGACAACCTTTCCGGTGACGATCTCCGTCAGAAGCAGGAAGGCATAAGCAAACCGGTGATCCCGGTTTTCCACGAAATCCTCATGTGCACCCCGCAGTTCCCCATGGAGGATCCGGTCAATGCGGGACCTTTCGATGGTTGTCCTGTTACTCATTGTCTTCCTCCACGGTCATCAGGTCTTTGTATAAGCCTTCCTGCGCGGCCAGATCCCCATGGCTGCCGCGCTGAACAATTTCGCCCTTCTGCAGCACAATGATTTCATCGCAGTCCCGGATGGTGGAAAGACGGTGTGCCACGACAATCAATGTGATATTCATAGCCCGGAGGTTTTTCATAATCTGTTCTTCAACGACTGTATCCAGTGCGCTGGTTGCTTCATCCAGAATGAGGATGGATGGCTTCCGGACCAGGGCGCGGGCAATCATCATGCGTTGGATTTCCCCGCCGCTGAAGCTGTTGTCTGATGATCCGATCACCGAATTAAACCCGTCGGTATGTGCCTCAATCGCGTCATAGATGCAGGCCGCCTTCGTTGCTTCGGTCACGGCCTGCATATCGACGTTCCGGTCAAACAGCGTAATGTTCTCGCGCACGGTTCCCGTGAAAATAAACGGCGACTGCGTGACCGATGAAATACTCCCCTGGAGCACCGCCCGGTCAATTTCCCCGCGCGGAACGCCGTCAAAGAGGATCCGTCCCGACGCCGGCTGATACAGGCCTTCGATCAGTTTCAGGATCGTGCTTTTTCCGGAGCCTGAGCTGCCGACCAGGGCAACGCTTTTTCCCGGCTCGACCCGCACGGAGATATTCTTCACCACTGGCGGCAGCGATTCGTTGTATCCGAAAGTCACATCTTCGACGCGGATGCTGCCGCGGGGGGTGTGCGTACCGGCACATCCTGAGTCGGTCAGGGAGGGATCCTCTTCTTCCGACATGATGTCTTCCAGGACGTTCACTTTCATCCGCTGGGACTGAAGGCCGGAAAACTCGCTGATCATCTGGATGACAGGGCTGAAAATGGAAACGGCAATGATCTGGCAGGCCAGCACCTCACCGATGGTCATGGCGCCTCGGATCACTTCCTCCGAACCCACGGCAATGACGAATACCTGGATGAGCAGCGGAACAATCACCGGAACGGCCTGAATCACGGACAGGATCTTCTGAGACGCCTGCATGGCATTTCGGTATGCGCTGTGCTTTTTGACCGACTCCATGAACGCTTCGTCTTCCATGGCTACGGACTTGATGGTATTGAACAGCCGGACATTCTGAACAACAGAAGTATAGAATTCAACCTGCTGGTTGGAAGAGTATACCGAGGTGGATCTGCTCATCCTGAGCAGGACAAGCAGCAGAACGCCGATCAGTGTCAGCAGCAGAACGGTCGGTATGGCAACCTGCACACTGTATAGGAACAGCAGCACAATAAAGATCACGGAAAACAAAGTATCGATGAGAATCGGAATCAGCTTTGCGGAGAGAAAGTCCGTCAGGCTGTCGATATCGTTCAGATGCATATCGATGGCGGAATGGCTCCGGTTGTTGAAAAAGCGAAGCGGCAGCCGGAGAAGCTTTCCGACGATCGTTGCCGTCATATTGGCCGACTGGTAACGCCGGTATTTAAGGTTGACATGTTTTTTGATAACAAGCAGAACCCCTTCAATCAGCAGCGCAATCGCGAAGGCGGCGAAGAATGTGGTCAGGTTGGCGCTGGAGAGAAAAGGCAGGTAATAATCCACAAAGAGCGTCGTAAAACCGGGAATGATCACGCCGAGAATATTGATCATGACAGAGATGCACGCAAGGCTGGCAATTCCCCTGCCGTGAAACCGGACCAGCTTCATGACAGGCTTGAGGATGCTGTGGGGCCTGCCGCCCGGCTCGAATTTTTCCGTCGGCTCTATTTCGAGGATAATGCCGGAAAAGCCCGCTGCGAATTCGTCCCTTGTGATTTTGCGCCTTCCGTTGGCAGGGTCCACGATCCATACCCACTGGTCCGATATTTTTTCAACCACCAGGAAATGACTGTGGTTCCACAGAACGATCGCCGGCAGCTTTCTTCCCCGGAGCGCCGACCCGGAGAAAAAGCCCTCGGCTCTCATGCCATACTTTTCTGCCGCGTTCACCACGTCAATCATCCGGCTGCCGTCCCGTGATATATGGCACTCCCGGCGCATAACCGGCAGATCCACATAGCGTCCGTAATAAGCCAGAATCATGCAGAGGCTTGCCGCACCGCATTCTGCCGCTTCAATCTGGTAAACGACCGGAACTTTTCTTTTGCTCGGATTCATAAGCATCTCCGAATCCCTTATTGATGAAAAATAACCTGATAGGGGTGTTTTTCCGCGGAGAAAAGGGTAATCTTGCAGATTTCATTGCACATGAGCATGTTTTTACGGTTGTCGGCTTCTCTTTCATCAAGCCCGGTAAGCTCGATCAGCAGTTGATACTGTCCAATATTCTCCTGGTAAAAATAATTCATGATTTCTTCGGAGCCGGTGGTCTCCAGCATTTCGTATTTCGCAACCGGCTGGTCGGAAATACTGGTTACCCTGCCGCTGATCAGCCCGCTGTTCTCCTTCTCCGCTCCCTGGACCTGGACGATAGCCTCCGTTCCCACATTGATCAGGTTCAGCTCGTCCATATTCACATAAGCGACAGCATAATGAAGCTCCGGCGTCTCGGATTCCTGCAGGCGCATCAGTGTCGTCGTCAGATCCACGCGTTGCCACGGGATGCATATGATTTCCGTAATATAGCCATTCACCGGCGACAGGACGCTCTTTGCATCCTTTTTCATTTCCTCCAGGGAAAGTGTTTGACCGCTTTCATCCTCCGGGAAGATCTTCAGGAGAACGTCGCCCTGATGGACGTATTGGTTGGTGGATACCGGTATTTCGGTGATTACGCCGCTTTGCGGCTGATGAATCATCGTCGCGTCGCTTCTGGCGGTGAATACGCCGTAGATCGTGAACGAGGTCCGGATCGTCCCGAGAGTAAACCAGCAGAGCAGGGCTGTGAATATAACAGCCGCAGCAATCAGCAGCAAGGTCATCCTTCCGCTCATGATCCGCGGAAGAGGGCTTGGATCGCTTTTTTTATTTCTGATTTCAGGCATGCGGCACACCTCCCCGGATTTATTATAGCATGGCTTGCCTTTCAAATTTCGCGGACGCTGTGCCTTTTTTGTGTTTTTCCTCCACGCATGTGGAAAAACTGAATCATGTTATGTTAGTATATATTTTAATAAATATCAATACGCCAAATGAACAGAGGGAGAAAGTATCATGGGTGAAAATGAATGGCGGGCAAGAGGAAAAGAATGCAGCCCTGCGGAAACCGTTGCGCGCGCAAAGCGGATTCTGAGCAATCTGGGTTTTGAATATGAGTATGAAGAAGGGGTAACCGGCCTGGAGGAATGCTTTTCCTCCCGTCTCACGCTTATTCCTCCCGGAGACGGCCTTCTCGGCACCAACGGGAAAGGCATGAGCCGTGAACTGTGCATGGCCAGCGCGTTCGGAGAAATGATGGAGCGCCTGAGCAATGCTTCTTTGGACGGGCTGAACCTGTACGATCCCGAAATTAATGAGATTTACGGCGATGTGGGCCGGTTTTACAGCCTATCCGCGGCTGAACAGCCGGACTGTATCCGGGAGCTGAAGAAAAAGATCTGTGATTCCATGCAGGAACCCATGATCGGTACGAAAGAGGATATCCTCAATATTGTCCTGAAGGAACTGACCATTGACGGGGACCGGATCCCTTCCTATCCTTTCTATTCCGTCCGGAAAAAGAAAGTTGAATACCTGCCGCTGAACCTGATCCGTTCCTTCACCGGCAGTAACGGAATGGCTGCCGGCAACACAGTTGAAGAAGCAATGGTAGAGGGAATCTCGGAAATTTTTGAACGCTATTCCCAGCAGAAAATCATTGAGGGCGGCATCCACCTTCCGAAAGTCCCTGACAGCGAACTTGCCAGGTATCCGCATATTCAGAAAGTGATCCGGGAAATAGAGGCGGACGGGACAAGGTCTGTCCTGCTGCTGGACGCTTCCCTCGGATTGGGGCTTCCTGTGCTGTGCGGCATCAGCATCCACAGGGATTCCGGCCGGATCGGCGTCAAGTTCGGCGCTCATCCCAGAATGTCCGTCGCGCTGGAGAGAATATTCACGGAAGGCATGCAGGGACGGAGTATAGAAACCTTCTCGAATATGAACTCTGTCTCCTTTCAGAACGAATATGACGAAAAGCGGGTGGATCACTGGAATACACTGAAAAACGGGATCGGGGTGATGCCCTGTGACCTGCTGATCCCGGATTCGGAAGACCGTTTCCATCCGTGGCCCGATTACGGCGAAGAGTCGAACCGGTCCATGATGTGGAAAATGCTCGACAAGCTGGAGGCGCTCGGCTCGGACGTGTATATTCTCGACTGTTCCGTGACCGGTTTCCCGGCCGTTCAGATCTATGCGGCCGGCATTTCCGAAGCGATGCAGCCGGACTGGCTGACCGTCAGCATCATGAAATATCTTCGGAAAGCCCAGTATATCCTGACTCATCTGGATCAGGCGGACGACCGCGACATAAAAACGCTCTCTGCGGCCCAGAGCCTGAAAAGAAGCGTGACGGTCAGCAGAGATCGGTCGATCTCCCGCGCCCTGACGATTCCGTTCCGGTTTCAGCCACCGGGCGGAACCCTGCATACCCTGTTTCTGAAAGGGCTGTGCGAATACCGGCTCGGCAACCTGGAGACAGCCTGTCAGCTCATTCAGAATACGGTGGACATCGCAAAGCTCGAGGACGGCGGCGTCTATGAAAAAGCGGTCGCCCTTTATCTGCAGGGCCTGGTGAATCAGTATTCACGGGAGCAGATCCGTACGGTCCTGTCCGCGCTGTTCCCGAAAGCCTGCGATAAAGTCATGTCGGATCTTGAAGACCCGAAATCCGTGCTGCAGAAAGTCTATCCAGTCTGCAACGGAATGCGTTGCGATACCTGCCCGGGCGAAACGAAAGCCCGCTGCTGCTATCCGGCGGTTCGGGAAGCCACCCGGATCATCTGGAAACAGTTCAATCAGAACATCCCGTCGGATGAGATCATCTGCCGGAAATTTGAAAGGCCGTAACGTCAGGCCGGAAAAACTCTTTGACAGTCAAAGCAGTTTATGCTATCATCCATTTAAGAAAAAATTCCTGAAAGGAGTTTGTAACATGAAAGACGAAATTATGCAGGCCTGGAATGCCGCCACAACCGATGACGCCAAAAAAGCGGTCCTTGAAAAGTACGGTGCCGAACTCACCCAGGACGAGCTGGAAACCTTCTATGGCAAAAAGCTGACCAAGGAAGATATGGAAATGCTCGCTGCCGGTAATGCCTATCAGGCATTCTACTGCTGCGCCTGGAACTGAGAATCGCTGACTCGCTTGCAAAGGGCTCCATCCTTCTCCGGATGGAGCTCTTCATTCTTTACCGGAGGCGAATTATGCTGAGGTTTCACATCCCCGATTTTCGGAAAAATCTCCAACTGAACCTGATCCTTCTCGATTTTTACAGAATTTACAGAAACCGTTTCATCGACGAAATGGTCATTGAATATATCTATGATTCCTTTCCCCTGATCTGGAATGGCGGACGCTTCGTCCGGGGAAAGACAGACTTCGCGCAGGCTGAAAAAACGATCCGCACCCTGAATGAAAAAGGCCTGAAGATCGCTTTCACGTTTACAAATACCCTCCTGTCCGGGGAGCATCTGAAGGATCCGGACTGCAATCGGATCATGCGCCTTGCCTCCGGAACCGGGGTCCGCAACAGCGTTATTGTCAATTCTCCGCTCCTGGAGAACTATATCCGCAGCGAGTATCCTGACTTCGGCATCATCCTGTCCACAACGCGTCAGCTGGGCAGCGCGTCCGCACTGAACGAAGCGCTGAAACAGGATTATGATTTTGTTGTTCTGGACTACAATATGAATCACGATTGGGATACCCTTGCCATGATTGCGCCGGAAAACAGGAACAGATGCGAATTCCTGGTGAACGCCTGCTGTAAGGACGACTGTCCCTTCCGCGGGGAGCACTATCGCGAAATCAGCCGCCAGCAGCTTTTGAACGGCGATCCCGCGACCTCCGGCCGGATTCCTTTTGTCCCCTGCAGATGGGAGCGTTCCACCTTTTTTACCTACAGAAACTACCGGAACTTTATAGGGATTCGGGAAATCCGGGAAAAGTATGAGCCCATGGGGTTCTGCCATATGAAACTGGAAGGCCGGGACGGAGATCCCGTTCATCTCCTGGAAAACTATGTGCAATACCTTGTAAAGGAAGAATACCGGGACGAGACGCGTTATGATCTCCTGCAGTTTTTCATCAACAGCAGGAAATGATGCTTTTTTAATTCCTCACAGGCCATGGCAAGACCGGAATAAACCAGGCACCCGCTCAGGCAGACAGGAAGGATCCTGCAGGTTCTGCATTTTTCCGGATGCCTGTATTCGGCCAGCCTGAGTTCCTGGTCGGAGAAACGGTTTCCTTCATAGATACTGCCGACCGTCCGGTCCTTCATGCCAAAATGGTGCTCGCACCGGTACAGTTCCCCCTCCGGGCCGATACAGTAATTGAAAGAACAGATCTTGTAACAGTTCGCCGGCTGGCGCCTCGGCACATGGAAAGCCAGGGAATCAGCTGAATAGGGGCCGTCTGCACCGAACAGGCTGATAAACTTTTCCTCAAATGCCATAAAGCTCCTGTGCCGGGCGGTTTCCTCCTCACCGGAAGCATTGTCATAGTTGCGGACATGCGCCAGGCAGATTTTCACCTTGTGCTCCAGCTTTTTTTCTTTCAGCAGGTAATGCGTCAGCGCAAGGACATCCTCATACTGATCCGTCACATTGATCCGCACATGAATAGGCAGGATCCCCGCCGAGCCTGCAATATTCTCAATAACGGCGTCAAAATCCTCCCGGGATGCGCGTTTCAGCCGCATATACTGCTCCGGCATCCC
>Ga0310690_10013086_pt1 | contig 10123 bp, 18 predicted proteins | sample AusTroGonzalo_MG_2_FD_207661 | JGI IMG/M metagenome (GOLD analysis project Ga0310690, IMG submission 207661) | Bovine rumen microbial communities from tropical cattle in Woodstock, Queensland, Australia - Gonzalo_04 (v2) (version 2) | ecosystem: Host-associated > Mammals > Digestive system >...
GTACAGACCGAGGCCGTGACGTGCGCAGCACTTCGTAAGGCTTCGCTGTATCGCCTTGTTGACGTCGAACGACGTTACCCTGTCGGCGCCTATCGACGCATTCCGGAAGTCCATGACCGGAAGGTACTCTATATTCTCGATGCCGTTGATGGTCACCGACGTCTTCACCCAGCACGTACGACCGTCCGTGAAGTAGTTCCATCCGTTCTCCGACTCGTATATCCTGTAGGTGGCTTCCGGGTAGTTCTTCTTGATTTCGGACCAGGCCCACGCCCAGCTAAGGTAGGTGAGCCCGTTCTTCTTCTCCGTATGGTCGTTGACGTTGATTGCGCTCAGAGTCGCAAACACGCTCTTTGTTGCCGTTTCCTTTGCCATGACGTCAGGGTGTTAGTTTCTGATTTCCTCTGCCTCGACAGGCTCTCCCTTTCTCTTCGCAACTTCCTTCTCGACCTCGTCGAGCAGGTTTTTGAGGGTTTTCGTCAGGCTGCTTATCGGGCTCTTCTTGAACTTGTAGAACTCAACGGCATCCTCAAGGGTTTCGCGGACCTCGTCGTTTTCCTCCATGGCCATTGCCAGTGTACAGACAAGTTCTCTCTTACTTCCGATTATACATCCGAGCACGGACGTCTTGCCGTCATCAGTGTCTTCTGAACCCATGACGAACATGCAACGTCCATCCTTTTCTTTAATAATGGTTTTGACTTCCTTGCAGAAGTCATCCGTCATCTTCCTGAAATCTTTCTCTTTCTTCTTCATACTTTTAATAATTTAATTAGTTATCTTGGTTTTCCAACCGTTTCTCTCATAGACGAACGCTGCGGCCTCCTCCCTTGTCGGGAAGTCGTCGACGAAATCATCCGTCTGCACGCCGTCGGTGGCGTCGCCCTTCTTCCACACTCCCCACATGCTTCGGTGGGGCGAATAGTAGTACCTTCCTTTCTTGAACATGCGGTCCTAAGTTGTTGTTCCGTTCCTCTTCTCAAGCTTCCGCCTGATGATCCTGAGCCGCCTTGCCACGTTGTATTCTCGTGGCGGAGGGTTGTTGCGAGTGATGATGCCGTACGCCTTGTCGATAAGCGACATGAGGGCGGCATAGTCCGATTTCGATATCTGTATTTCCATGTGGGGGAAGGCGGAGTCGGACCGCCGTCTGCAGGACCTGTAATTAAATTAATTATTCATATGGCTAAAAATCTTATTATCATGAGAGTCGTCTCCTGCCGTTCTTCCGTACTGAACTATTCCCCCGTATGCCCGTCTTTCCGGGCTGTCATCACTGGCAAGCCAGTGTTTTGGTCTAAAGTATAACGCGTTCCCGGGGACTCTCACCCCACCCTGTCCTTTTCAGGGCTTTTGCTTGTTATTCACTTGCGGACACGATGCCCGCGTTAACTATCTCGGTATAAGTTGTCTCAATATTTCAAGGAACGATCCGTTTGTGGGAACCGGGGATTCGAACCCCTTCGCGGAAAAATCCCAAAACCGCTTTCCTTGTGGCACTGGGCAGATGCCGTTCCCTCTTGAAAACCTGCGGTCCTCACGGATGGCAGGGGTAATGATTAATAACATAATCAACGATTTAGAATTTCTGAGTTGAGGCTGTTGCTTCACAGCAATCGGTAAGGGCCTCGTAAATAACAAATGCTCACAAATGGAATCATTATCTTCATGCGGTCCGGAACAGGCTCTTCCCGTACACGGCACCGTCTGTTATCATGTCGTCAATCTCCTTCAGAAGGAAGAAGATGGTGTTGCCGACCTTCGAGTAGTGCAGCCTTCCCTCTGCAATGCGGTCACGGAGCCAGTCCTTGCTGACCCCCAGGTACTTCGCCGCCTCCTTGGAAGATATGTACTTCCTGCTGGCATCAATCCTTACAATCTTCATAGTCTGTTCCATATCGGTAATGTTTAATGGAATATCTGCTCCGACAGATACCTGATGTCGCGCCACAGGATGACTGACAGGACGATGTTGAGCAGTGAGAACACTGCCGTGATGATGTACTGTGTCATGGTTCTGTCAGTTAAGGATAAGCTTCGTCGTCTGTACGCCGCCGTACGTCTCGATGGCGTTCTTTCGGATAAGGTTGGCCAACTCGGAGTTGGTTGTATAGCTGAGTGCGTCATATACCGCCGTCCTCTTGCAGCGGAAAGCCTTGCACATTTTTTCTACTGAGCCGCGTGGCACCTGGATAATCTTCTTGCGCTTTGCCATTTTTCCTTGTTTTTGTTTGTTGATTATAATAATTATTGTTAAATTATCGGGTATATATCGCCATTATTCAAAAAATTTAGCTTACTTTGCATCCGTTTATGCCAGTTTGCGGACAATTCCGCTATATGTCATTCTTGGAAATACATTGCAAATATACAATTTTTATATCAGAATTTGATAATTTTAGATAGCTTTTTAATCTATTTTTTATATAATTTAAATACGTTTACAATATAAGTATCTAAATATGGGATATGACGAGAATCAGATTCGTGAACGAATAATGGAGCTGATGCACCGGGAAGGTTTGTCTCAGACCGATTTGGCGATGAAGATCGGCACCGGACAGCCTACCGTATCTGACATACTGAGAGGCAGGAGGACCATCCAGAACAAGTTCATCGGAAGGATAATCAACGCCTTTCCGCAGCTGAACAGGGAGTGGCTGCTGTTCGGCGAGGGGACTATGTGCGACGGCGACGTATCGCTGTCTGAGGTCCTCCATGAGGATACACGCCCCCGTCTCCCGAAGTCGATATCAGGCGGTCACCTGACCGATTATTACGACGGGGACAAGAGATATCTCTGCCAGGAGCAGGATATCGTGGCGCAGTTCTCCGACTATGACTTCTCCATGATACTCAAGGACAGCCACATGTCGCCGAAGTACGAGAGGGGCGACGAACTGTTCTTCAGGAAAGTGACCATCATCGAATGGGGAAACGACTATCTGCTCGATACTTCGGAAGGACCGAAGTTCAAGAAGGTATACGACGCCAACGACTGCTACCGCTGCGTCTCATACAACACGAAGGAGTTCCCTGAGTTCCAGGTTCCGAAGAACATGGTCTTCGGCTATTACAAGCTGGTGGGGGTGCTGCGGATATTGTAAAACCGTGCAACAAATAGTACAACAGACACTGAATCCTCTCGGAATGCCTTTGTACAAAGGGTTTCAGAAAAGGTCGGAATTTTCCCAAGCCTGGGAGGCGGGTTCGATTCCCGTATTCCGCTCTCCGCTGAAAATCAGCAAGTTACAAGAAAATCAAGGCATATCTGAGTTGAGGAAAAGCACACGGCAAAGCGAAAAAACGCCGCTTTTGCAGGCTTTTGTGGGCTGAGTTTGTACAACAGATGGTACAACAGGACAATCCTGTGCAACAAATTGGTACAACAACTTAAAATTGATTCAGATATGACGAAGAAAATCAGTCCTTACGTAAACATGACGAGAGCCAATGCCGACGGCTCCTACTCCGTGTTCCTTATTATCAAAGGTACGCGCGGGCGTTTCTTTATCAATACAGGCCTTACGACCTGTGGCAGATTGGTTGAGAGATGCTTCCCGAAGTCCGACTGCAACTGGAAGCGCAAGACCACGATGCTCGGCAGGTTCCTTGCCGATGCGGAGGCGGTATGTCTCGATGCCGAGCTGACCGGCCTTCCTGACGCCGGCCTCAAGGAGAGAATCCAGCGTGAGGTGTTCGGCACTGCGCCGAAGAGGCGTGCCTCTACCTTGCCGGACTACATCATGCAGTTCTCTGCCACCAAGCGTGACAGCACGCGCGGCATCTACGAGAACACGGCACGCAAGGTCGGGAAGTTCGACGTGGACGCCACGCTTGACGCAGATGCAGGATGGCTTGAAGCCTTCCGTCAGCACTGGCTTGACGAGGGTATGTCGGTCAATGGCGTGGCCAAGGAGCTGCGCAACATCCGTGCGGTGTTCAACTGGGCACGCAGGAAGGGGCTCACGCAGAACTACCCTTTCCTTGACTTCCGCATCGTCAGCGAGGAGACGGTGCCGAACAACATCGGCGTGGACGACCTGCGCAGGCTGCGCGACTATCCGTGCGAGTCATGGCAGAAGCCGTACGTCGACTTCTTCTTCCTGTCGTTCTACCTTGCAGGCATCAATCCCGTCGACCTGCTGCAGATGAAGGCTGATGCCGTCAGCAACGGACACGTCTCCTTCGTGCGTACCAAGACGAACAAGCAGGGCGCACGGACCATCCGTACCACTACCCTGCCCGTCCTGCCGGAGGCTCAGGAGATTATAGACCGCTATCCTTCGAGGGAGGGATGGCTGCTCGGCTTCATGGACTGCAGGAACGACTACCGTTCCTTCGCCCGTGTCTGCAACGACGCCCTGCAGAAGGTAGGCCCTTCGTGGAAGGTCAGGGACAAGGCGGGGAAGCTCCGTAAGATGGAATACTCCCCTATCTGTCCCGGCATAACCCTCTATTCTGCACGCTATTCATTCGGCTCAATCGCAGCCAACGACCTCGACATCAGCGAGCGTACCATCGGCATGTGCCTCGGCCATTCGTGGTCGAAGAACGTGACATGCCGCTACATGGCGCACGACCAGAGGAAGGTCGACGACGCGGTGAGACGTGTGGTTGAGTATGTGGCAGGGGACTGACCCTGCCTTCAAGACAGTTCCTTCAGCTTCTCCTCAAGCCATTTGATGTGGGCGCGGAGACGCTTGACCTCACGGTTCTTCTCCACGAACCTCTCTGAAATCTCGACGTTCTTCGCCGCCCTGTAGGTGACGTCCTTCTCGAGCTGGTCTATCCTGCGCTCAAGGGCACGTGCATGGGCGGCGAGCCTCTCGTTCCGTTCGAGCAGCCTGCGGTAGTCCTCGATGATGTACTTCATCCTCTGCTCGTAGGGGATTTCTGCATTCTGTACTTTCCTTGTTTCATCCATATACGTAAAGTTGGTTTAACACGCTATGTTATCCTCTGCGTAGGAGTCTATGTAGTCCTTCGGCTGGAAGTACGACATCACGTCACGTGACAGCATGCGCTCGGCGCAGATGTAGTTCTTGGTGGTGTCGATGTTTTTGCCGTGCCCCATCATCAGGGCGATGTCCTCTATAGACACGCCTGCCAGGTAGAGGTTGGTGGCGAAGCTGCGCCGTCCTGTGTGGGACGACACGAACTGCCATTTCGGTCCCGTGACGAGCTTGCCCTTCCGCTTGAGCGTCTTCACCTCGTCTATGCGGCACGCCTTGCACATGCGGCGCAGGATGTCGTTGAACACGTCCACGCAGCACTCCCTGCGGTACTTGTCGGCGAGGAAGTTTCGCAGGCACATGCCCTCGTCCACGGGGACGGTGACGATGATGTTCGGCGTCTTGTCCGGCACGTAGGACAGCGTGCCCGTCTCCCTGTCGCAGTTGTTGATGGTCATCCTTACGGCGTCGCACAGGCGTGCGCCCGTCAGGCACTCGACGATGAAGTTGCGGCGTATGAACCGCTCGATGTCGCCGATAACCTGGTAGCGGATGAGGCGCGATATCTCCTCGCGCGTGAGGTAGACATGCTGCGACTTCTCCGACTGGAGCGTGAGCTTGTCGTTGAAGTCCTGTGAAGGCACCTTGCGCTTGTTGGCGTTGAGGATGCCCTTCAGCTCTGAGCAGTACGTCTTCGCGGAGGACATGGTCATGCCGGACTCCTCGCATGCCATGACGAAGTCGTCGATGACGTCGTCGGTCAGGTCGTCCCACGTGGGAAGGTGGCCTATGATGCCCTCCAGCCTCTTGACAGTGGAGGTGCGGTGCGGCCACTTGTAGAGGAACCTGCCGATGAACGTGTGCCGCCATTCCTGCGGCGAATCCTCGTAGGAATCGAAGTAGCCCGCGTCTATAGCGGCCTTGTACTTCTTGTTCATCTCAAAACTCAATCCTTTAATCTCTCTCATATCCGTTGCAAATTTAATAATATTTCCGATAATACAGTAATTTTCGGTGGAAAAGTTGCTGCAGAGGGTGTTCTGCAGCATAGGGACTACACGAACCAGAGGTCCTTGTCGGACTTCTCGTTGTAGAAGAAGTTCTGATACTCCTTGCCGGTGACGTAGGCGTTCCACGCCTTGATGAGGAGTTTCTGACGCACGAACGGCAGCAGCCTTCTCATCGGGTTTCGCTTGCTGTCGTTGAGTTTCTGCTGGAGCAGCGTGATGACGGATGCGGTAGGCATCTGACGGCCCTCGACCATCTCGAAGAAGTTCCTGACACGCTCGGCATCGTGGTTCTTCCCGAGGACGAGATATGCGGCCACGCCGGCAATCTCCGAGGACTTCAGCAGCTTCCATTTGCTGTGTGCGCTCGTGTTCGCAGCCCACTTGGATGTGGCGGACCAGAAGCCTGCGTTGTTGTTGTACTCGGTCTCGATCTCCGCGTTCGCAGTCTTCTGCGACGAGCCGCTGATTTCGCCAATGGATGCCAGGTGTCTGCACAGATTGATGTAGCGCCTGATTGCAGCTGCAATGACCGTGGCAAACTTGACGTCCTGCGTATAGAGCACGTCTGACGCCGAGCGGTTCTTGCCGTTGTCCATGATGACGTACGACTCCGTGGGCACTCCCCTTGCCACGAGGCACGGGAACGGGATGCCGGTCTCCACGCACGCGGTCAGCCTGTGCTGTCCGTTGAGCAGCGTGCCGTGCAGGTCGAAGCAGATGGCGTCGTTGCTCAGCCGGAACAGGCCGCTGCTTAGCATACGGCTGTACAGCGCGACGGTATGCCTGTCGAGCCTGCGGTTAGACACGTTGTGGGTAAGGAACTCTCTCGCCATTTCGGGAGTGACTTCCGTTGCTTTGACATTGATTCTCGTAAAATCCATAATCATAAACTTTAGGGGTTAGACATAGTGCCTCCGAAGAGGCTGAGACTAAATACCACACTTGACAAGGTAATCAACAATCTCCTCGTCTGTCGGGTCACTTGCAATAAAGCCGCTGTCGCAGTAGAAGAAGATGGAGTTGTCAATTTCGACCGCCTCGCGCACGCCTTTTTCGTATTCATTCTCGATGGCGTTGAACAAATCGTAATCTGCCACATCTACCTCTTTGTAGTAACTTGACACACTACCAAGGTCAACTGTTCTTATAGGATAATTCCTACCCTGGTACTCAATAAAACTCTTATTCATATCTGTAAATATTTTGGTTAGACAATAGAAAGGCAGGGGAGCGCGAACTCCCCCACCCCAACCAACTAAAACTAAAGATTACGTCTTTAATCGTACTCATCCTGGGACTAAACTACGGACACGGATATGTCGTCTATGTCCGAGAGTTTCGTGAAGCGGAACGCATAGTAGGTGCAGAACCCGCTGCGTGCGGACTGGCAGATAGGCTGGGCTATCCCTGCGTCGATAAGCACCTCTGCTATTCTCCACGTGAGGTTGTTCGTGTCGAGGAAGGCGCAGTCGGAAGGCAGCGTGCCGCTGTTCGGCAGGTTCACCGTGACGTCTCCGTAATACTCGCCGTCCTTGTCGGCAAAACCGACGTAGAGGGCATCGTTGTTCTTGTAGCGGGACTGCACAAGACGCAGTTCCTCGCCGTTGAAATTGATTGTCGTCATACTCTGTTGAATTAGCGTTAATGGTGCAGCGTCCTTTGCGCTGCGTTAAGACTACATGTACTTTCTGAAGAAATCGGGCCATCTGTGGTACACGAATGCATAGACGGCGAATACGGCGATGAGGATGGGAATCAGCCACACGCCGAAAAGCATGGAGGCGAAGAAGAACGCCCACAGGTTCTTGGCAAGCTCGTTCATCTGAAATGCTCGGGTTTGAAGTGGTACAATACCGCAAAGATTGCTATCTCTGCGAGGAAAACGAACACCGCGTAGTAGTCAAAGGACAGGAAAGCGAGTATCACTATCCATATCCACTTGACTACCGTACTCATGCCACGAACGATTTGAAGTTCTCCTTGCGGAACGAACGGAACTGGTTGCGCGTCATGTCGAAGTATGTGACGAGCTCCGGATTGGGTTCCCGGTTGCTGTCCGACTTGAGGTGCGGACGTATGACGTCCTCCTGCAGCGTGCCGAACGCCTGGCGTGTCGTGCCGTCCTTCTTGACGAAGTAGAACTCTACCACTCGCGTCCTCATCTGCTGCACACACTCCTCGATCTGAGCTGCCTGGTTCTTGCACTCGGCCATCGGACGGCCTGTAATCTCATTGATGCGCTTGGCATCGGCAATCACTTTTTCTGACATATTCTTCCTTTCTTTTAGGGGTTAGACGTAGTGCCCTCATATAGAGGGCGAGAAACTAACGGTAGATGACTACCATAGAAGGAGCAGGCGCAGCGTTCTTCTGATTTCCGAACTTCAGGCGCCCACGGACAAAACGGACTTCAGCCTTGCCGTACACATAGTCATGGAACCATGCCGTGTCTGTCCTTGCAAATACAAGGGCTACGACGGTCGTGTCAGGCTTTTGAGATTCCTCGTAGCATTTCCTTATCCATGCTCCGACCTTGCGGCCATAAGGAGGGTTGCAGAAGACGACATTGCCGCCCCAGTCCTGCACGAGTCCGTCATCATCGGGCGTGTAGAATCTGCTACACTTCGCGTTTGACGGCAGAGCGCACGGGTCGAGTGTAAAATGGAACTCCTCGTTTAGCTTGTCGTAGAAATCCTGCGGTGTCGACCATACCTCGTCTTTTGACGAGAACATCAATTCTGTATTCATACTCTTGAAAATTTGGTTAGACATAGAAAGGGCGGGCGTGTCGCCACACCGCGCCCCCAACCAACTAAAACTAAAGACTAATCGTTAATCGTCTTGAAATACTCCTGTGCGTACAAGTCAATCTCGTCGAGGAAGTCGCCCGAATCAAACGACTCCTCGAAATCAATGGCCAGGCGGATAATCTCCCGGTCTACCGCAAACGAGTCTTGAAGCTTCAGGTAGAGCGCTCCGTAAAGGAGGTTCGACAACTCCGAGACAGCCTCGCACAGGCGCATGGTCTCGTCGCTCCACTCGTACTTCCTCTTCTTGGGAATGTTATCCGTGATGAACTCGATGTGGCCGTAGGCGATGTCGTCATTCTTAATCTGTTCACCGACATTATCATAGATGACGACGATTTCCGTATCGCTGAGATTCTGTATCTCCACACAGCCTACAGTTACGTCTTCCGGACCCTCGTCATAGTTGACGGTGATTACAGGGCCGTCGGCTCCGAACTTGTACTTTCCTCCGTGAGCCTTCACGGCATCCTTCAACTCGCTGATTTCACGCTGCTTGATTTCCTCATAGCAGGCGTAGATAGATTTCTTTTCTTCCATATTCTGTAAAATTTAGGGGTTTGTTGCTCTCCCAGAAGGGAGAAAGAGGCTAAAACGTCACAACCTTCGGCCTGTAATGCGCTTTGCATTCTTCAGCAGTCTTGTAGAATGCGCCGAGTTCCTCCAAAGTACGCCGCAACTTGACGCCATTAAGCGACTTTGGCGGGTCGCTGACAAGAACAAATGCCTTGCCGTTGAACTCTGAACGGGCTTTCTCAAGTGAATAGATGAGATCTTTTACGAAAGGCTTGGCACCATCCCACATATACGCCATCGGGTATCCGCTTTCAGACACATAGAAATTGTCAGAATACTTGTTGACTGTCTGCCAGCCAAGCTCCTCGATTTGTACATTATTCTTCTCGTCCTCAGCATCTTCAATGGAGTAGTACACCTTGTAGCGGATATCACAATACGTCTTAGGCTCGCCGATACCGGCAACCTTCCATTTCAGGGTAATGCTTGCCTTGCCTCCACAGATGCGGTTCGGCCAACAAACTGCGCTGTCGAACTTGGCCTGTCTGATAGCACCTTTGTAGTTCACGTAGAACACTTTGTCTTGAATAGATAATAACGTTTCCATATTCTAAAAGTTTTAATTGGGTTTGACAATAAGCGGGAGAGGGAGGGATAGCCTCCCCCACCCTAAGAGACCTTCTGCAGCTGCACGTCCTCGAAGGACAGCTCACCTGCGGCATCGTCGTCGGAGCCGTCGTCCCAGAACTCCGGGCTGAAGTACTCACGCACCTCGTGGTAGATGTCGGAGAGCATGCTCTCGCACTCGTCCTCCTCGAAGAAGGCGTAGGCATGG
>Ga0310690_10013087_pt1 | contig 10122 bp, 7 predicted proteins | sample AusTroGonzalo_MG_2_FD_207661 | JGI IMG/M metagenome (GOLD analysis project Ga0310690, IMG submission 207661) | Bovine rumen microbial communities from tropical cattle in Woodstock, Queensland, Australia - Gonzalo_04 (v2) (version 2) | ecosystem: Host-associated > Mammals > Digestive system >...
CGCTCAGTTCACCATTTCCGACTCAAAAGAGGGTGGCAACACCTTTACCTTCTATCGTGGTCTGTATTTGGGTAACAAGAAATGGGCCGATGGCGACGCAACTATCAGTGAGGGCGATGAAGTTATCGTCTGCGGTAAGGTTGTGAACTATAAGGGCACTACACCTGAAACCGTTCAGAACGCTGCTTACCTCTACTCTCTGAACGGCAAGACCGAAGGTGGTGGCGGTGGTAGTGACACACCTACCCCAACAGGAGATGCGAAGGGTAGCGGTACACAGGCTGATCCTTACAATGCTGCAGGTGCCAACAAATACATTGCCAGCCTGACAGCCGACACGGAATCGGAAAAGGAAATCTTCATCAAGGGTAAGCTCGTGAAGTATGCCAATAATGGTGAGTTCAATGCCCAGTATGGTAACGCATCATTCTACCTTTCTGACGACGGCACAGAGAGCAGCGATCAGTTCTATGTCTTCCGTACGCTCTACTTAGGCAACGTTAAATACACTGAAGGTGCTACACCTAAAGTTGGCGACGAAATCGTTATCTGCGGTAAGGTTGTCAACTACAAGGGCAATACACCCGAAACTGTTGCCAACAAGAGCTACATCTATTCATGGGAGGGCAACACATCAGGCGGTGGTGGCGACACACCAACCCCAAGCGGAGCATCTGGTACAGGAACTAAGGACGACCCATTCAATATTGCAGCAGCAATCGCCAAGTGTCAAGAGATTGGCGAAACCGCTTCAAGTGAGAAATACTATATTAAGGGTATTGTCGTTACTGGCGGCACAGTTTCTGGTGGCTACGGCAACGTAACCTTCAAGATGGGCGACACCAAGGATGCAACAGACCTCTTCACAGCCTATCAGGTTGCTGGTTCTGACGGCGAGAAGCTGGCAGATGGCTATGAAGTGAAAGCTGGTGATGAAGTCATTGTCTATGGTCCTATCTGCAACTATAAGGGTAATACACCCGAGACATCTGGTAAGAGTGCCGCACAGATTGTAACCATCAATGGAAAGAAGACCAATGACACTGGTGGTGGTTCTACAACTGGAGCTGACGGTTCAACCATCATTTCAGTTGCAGACTTTAACGCAGCAGCAGTAAGTACTGATGTTTGGTATCAGTTGACTGGTACTATCAAGAATCTGAAAGATGGCGACCTGTACGGTAACTTCGACCTTGAGGACGCTACAGGCTCAGTCTATGTCTATGGCGTGCTTTCAGAAAAGGGAGGCGAGAAGAAGAAGTTCCAGGATCTCGTAGCAGCCAAGGGCATTGCTAACGGCAAGACCATCACTATTGTCGGTACACGTGGAGAGTATAACGGCAAAATTGAAGTAATGAATGCATACTTCATCAAAGTCGAATAGTATAACCCACATCCATTTTATAAACAACTGCAACGCTTTACTAACGTTGCAGTTGTTTTTTTATACATCATTTTGGGGTTCAATATCATAGTCATCTTTTACGGTTCTTCTTCAAATTAGTTGATACTGTTTGGAATTTGTTTATTGTACGAAAAGAATTTTATATTGCACGACCTGCAATGTATGTTGCAGGTCGTGCAATATACGTTTCAGGACTTGAAATATACATTTCAGGTCCTGAAATACAAAACATAACTAAGAAATAATTATAAGTTTTCAACTAAAATGAAGAAGAACCTCTTTTACTTTAAAAGGAAATCCCTTCATGCTACAATTGTCATTTCTTACCATTAGAGATAACTCTACAACTATCAAACATGATGCTATGTGAAGCATTGCAGAAAAGCACTTTCACTCGAAAAAATAAAAAAATTCTATTTTTATTTGGTTTTTTGCTCGTTTTTTCGTACCTTTGCACCCGCTTTTATGCACTTATAGTAAATAACATAGAATAATTAACAAGGAAAAATGAAAAAAGGTATTCATCCAGAAAACTATCGCCCCGTCGTGTTCAAGGACATGTCCAACGGCGATATGTTCCTCTCGAAGTCTACAGCAAAGACTAATGACACCGTAGAATTCGAAGGCGAAACTTACCCCGTGGTAAAGATTGAAATTTCGAGCACTTCTCACCCCTTCTACACCGGTAAGAGCAAGCTCGTCGACACCGCTGGTCGTGTTGATAAGTTCATGAGCCGCTACGGTAAGGCTGCGAAGAAATAAGATATTTCACGCCAGAGAACAAGACATCTAAGGCGCGTCCAAAGGTAGTTGCATATGCCTTGTGGTCGCGCCTTTTTTCAGCTAAACAACAAAAACACTAAAAACTATAGCTTATGAAGACTACAAAATTTCTATCCCTATTCCTTTTCGCAGCTCTCACCCTATCTTCTTGTGGTGATGATAACGAAGACATTATCATCAAGCCAAGCGGAGGAGGAAGCTCATCAGGAGCAAGTAACAACAGTAATAAGAACACTTCTGGACCTGCAGAAGCCAAGTATCGTTACGAATTCCCGAAGCTAAAGGGTGGTAGCAGCGTGGTCGTTGTTCATAAGTCTATTTTAAACAAGAACACGAAAGACGAAGGGGTAAACTACTCCGTGGAGTGGGATTACAACATTAACGCCCAGCGTTGGAGTTGCTATCAGCTGTATAGCAGCATCAACTACCATAGCTCATACAACGTCTCACGATACTATGCCGACAATGACGGTACACTGTCGGCCACCTGCCAGTATCCCAACGACGCAGACCTGCCTGTCGACTATCGTTTTGCAGAAGACCCATACAAATATTCTGGTTACGACCACGGTCACATCTGTCCTTCGGCAGACCGTCTGAGGGCAACAGAATGCAATTATCAAACGTTCTACATCACCAATATGCAGCCACAGTACAACAAATTCAATGCCGGACTGTGGGCGAAAATGGAAGAAGATGTGCGCACTTGGGCCAATCAGTCAGACACACTTTATGTATGCAAAGGCGGTACGATCGATAAAAAGGCAAACATCATAGAGTATGTCAACCACAACAGTCACCAAAGCAGCCAAGTGAACGATAGCCACATCCCAGTACCCAAATACTTCTTCATGGCTGTATTGAGCCGAAAAGGTAGCCAGTGGCAAGCTATGGGCTACTGGGTAGAGCAGGTAAATGCCGATCGAACTAACGACAATCGCAAGAACTATGCCGTCAGCATCGACGTTCTGGAAGATCGCACAGGCATTGATTTCTTCTGCAACCTACCCGATGACATAGAAACGAATGTAGAAAAGACCATTACGCCCAGTTACTGGTTTAAATAAAAAATCATAAAACATTTGGTAAAAAGACAAATAATTCGTATCTTTGCTGACTAGTAAAGATACGAATTATATTTATTATAACACATAACTAAAAAAAAATGAAGACAGTTTATGATTTCTCTGTCAAAGACAGAAAAGGAAAAGAAGTATCACTGAAAGAGTATGCCAATGAGGTTCTGTTGATTGTCAACACAGCTACAAAGTGTGGTTTCACGCCACAGTACGACGAATTGGAAGCACTCTACAAGAAGTATCACGGACAAGGTTTCGAGATTCTCGATTTCCCCTGCAACCAGTTCGGACAGCAGGCTCCCGGCACTGACGAGAGCATCCACGAGTTCTGCAAGTTGAACTTCGGCACCGAATTCCCCCGTTTCAAGAAAGTCAAGGTTAATGGTGACGACGCCGAACCACTATACAAGTTCCTGCAGGAGCAGAAGGGGTTTGCCGGTTGGGATATGGAGCACCCCATCGCTCACATTCTGGAAGATATGCTCTCAAAGGTTGACCCTGATTACAAGGAAAAGAACGATATCAAGTGGAACTTCACGAAATTCCTTATCAACAAGAAGGGACAGGTGGTAGCCCGTTTCGAACCCACAGAAAAGATTGAGAATATCGCCAAGCAGATTGAAGCAATAATATAATAAAGACAACATAGACAACTCTAACAACATAAATAACTAAAAAGTTGTCGTTGTTGTCCAAGTTGTCTTTTAAACAACAAAATGGAACATACAAAATGTTTGATTATTGGCAGCGGGCCCGCAGGGTATACCGCTGCTATTTATGCCAGCCGTGCCAACCTCAGCCCCATTGAGTATTGCGGCTTACAGCCTGGTGGCCAGCTGACACAGACCACCGAAGTTGAGAATTTCCCAGGCTACCCTCATGGCGTAGACGGCAACCAGATGATGATGGACCTGCGCGAACAGGCTGAACGCTTTGGCACAGACATCCGCGATGGCGAAATCGTGAAGGTTGACTTCTCACAGCGTCCCTATAAGGCATGGGACGATGCTGGACGCGAGATGGAAGCCGATACCGTTATCATCGCCACAGGTGCCTCAGCTAAGTACTTAGGACTGCCTGACGAGCAGAAATACAATGGTATGGGCGTTAGCGCCTGTGCTACCTGCGATGGTTTCTTCTACCGCAAGAAGACGGTAGCCGTTGTGGGTGGTGGCGACACAGCCTGCGAGGATGCCCTCTATCTGAGCGGATTGGCCAAGAAAGTATATATGATTGTGCGTAAGCCCTTCCTGCGTGCCTCAAAAGTGATGCAACAACGTGTGATGGAACGCGAGAACATCGAGATTCTGTTTGAGCACAACACCCTTGGCCTCTTTGGCGAAGACGGTGTGGAAGGTGCCCATCTGGTAAAACGCAAGGGCGAGGCTGACGAGCAGCAGGTAGATATCCAGATTGACGGTTTCTTCCTGGCCATTGGCCACAAACCCAACACTGATATCTTCAAGGAGTGGCTTGAAACCGACGAGGTGGGCTATCTGAAGAAGATTGACGGCACGCCACGCACCATGCTACCCGGCGTCTTTGTTGCTGGCGACTGTGCCGATCCTGTCTATCGTCAGGCCATCAGTGCAGCAGGCACTGGCTGTCAGGCTGCCATCGAAGCAGAACGCTTCCTGTTAGAAGCATAACCATAGGCATTCTTAGGCTATCCTATAATGACCTAGAACCCCATACAATAGAAAAAGCCTCGCTTCACAGCGGGGCTTTTTCGTTAAAAACTAAATTAATCAACCATAAACCTTAACCATTAAAAATCTTCAAAGCCAATGAAAAGGGCAATGCCCTTTGTGAAAGAATCAGAAATGCTCTCATTTCTTTAAGACATTGCAAAGATAAAACATTAAATTAAAAAAGAGGTTTAGATAACATTAAATTAGGTTTGAAAATCGTTAATTATACGTTTTTTCGACCTAATTTATCGTTTTTCAAACCAAAATCACACCTTTTAAGACTTTTTTTCTTGAAAAATTATCGTTTTTTGGAATAAAATATGTAATTTCGCAGCGTAAAAATCTTCAATTATGCATCATTTCGACCTAATCATACTCATTTCCGTCTGCACCGTCATAGCAATTACGGTCTTAATTCGGTGGTTATTTGCACGAAATACACGTATACGGAATCAACTCCAGATGAATTTTATATTCAACAATATCACCCATGAATTGTTGACGCCACTGACTATTATCTCGGCTTCTGTCGAGAAACTACGTGAAGAGCATCCTGACAGCCGTCACGACCTGGACTTGATGGACCTTAACATTCAACGTAGTGTACGACTTCTGCAACAAATACTTGAAACCAGCAAAATACAGGCTGGAGGGTTAAAGATTCTGGTAAGTCAGGGCGACGTCATGCAATATATTAAGGAAACAGCCCGCAGTCTGGAGCCCCTGATGATACGCAAACGCCTGACATTCACCATCAACTGCAAGCCGGAAAGTATGATGGGATGGCTGGACACTGACAAAATGGACAAAATCATCTTCAATTTATTGTCGAATGCCGCCAAATTCACACGAGAAGGAGGATTTGTCACCTTGAATGTGACAACCAACAACCACTTTGACCGCGTCATCATACAGGTAAAAGATACGGGTGTGGGTATACCAAAAGACAAAATGAAACACTTGTTTACCCGTTACTATGACGGCGACTATCGCAGCAACCTCACCTTTGGCACCGGATTAGGACTGGCTCTTACGCGCGATCTTACCTTTAATATGGGTGGCACCATTACATGTGAAAGCGCAGAAGGACACGGTACCACCTTTACACTTGAAATTCCTATCAACAAGGAATCTTTCGCTCCTTCGCAGATTGACGAGCAACATCAATTGCAGATACCTATCCCAGAGGCAAGTATTGCCGATCTGCCACAAGCTGAGAGTCTGACGGAAGATACAGCACCGATGGCTGGTGCCGGTGCCTCACGCGTACTGATTGTGGAAGACAACATCGAACTGCTCAGACTGATGAAACGGCTGTTGCAACACCGCTATCACGTCCTGACGGCCAACGACGGTCGCGAGGCCCTGCAGTTGATTCAAACCAACAAGATAGACATTGTAGTATCTGACGTGATGATGCCTGAAATGGACGGTTACCAACTGACCGACCACATTAAGCAAAACGAGATTTACAGCCACCTGCCTATTATTCTGTTAACGGCCAAGACGACAGAAGACGACCAACAGAAAGCCCTGTTGATGGGTGCTGACGGCTACATTACCAAGCCCTTCAAGATTCGCGACCTGCAGTTGCGCATCGATAATCTGATTGCCAACAGACAGCGCATCCACACCGAAGCGCCAGTGGTGGACGAGGCACCCGCAGACGACATGAATCCTGACGACAGGGAATTTCTGGAGCGCGCCGTGCAGTGTGTGCACCAGAATCTGAGCGATTCGGATTACGACCGAGAGGCTTTCGCTGCCGATATGGGTACCAGCGTCAGCACGCTTTACAACCGCTTGAGAGACCTGACGGGCAAGAGTATGGCCAACTTCATCCGCGACATCAGAATCCAGGAAGCCTGTAAGATTGCCAAGAACGAGCGCAATACCCGTGTCAGCGATATTGCCTACCGTGTTGGGTTCCGCGATGCCAAATACTTTGCCACAGCCTTCAAGCGTATCACGGGCAAGCAACCTAAGGAGTACTTTGCAGAACTGAGAACTGAGAACTGAGAACTGAGAGGTGAGAACTGAGAACTGAGAGGTGTGATTTGATTTTAGCGTTTAGAACTAATATAAAGTCCCACGAAGGTTATCAGGCCGTTCAGCATCAACAGTTCATAGCCGAAATGATAGCCTGTGGCCTGCCCCACCCCATAGTCGATGGCATAGCACAACAAAGGCGAAGCCACCGCAATATATGGCACCCAACGGTCGTTCACGCTGCGTTTGGTCAACAAGCCATAGGCAAACAAGCCCAACAGAGGCCCATAGGTATAACTGCAGATGATGTAGATAGCATCAATCAGACTCGTAGAGTTAACCACCTTGAAAAACAGGATAAACAACACAAAGATGGCACACATCGCCAAATGGGTACGTTTGCGCAGCAGTTCATTGTCCTTCTGTTCCTTGATATCCACGCAATAGATAGTTGTCAATGAAGTCAGCGCAGAGTCTGCACTCGAAAACGACGCAGCAACAATGCCCAGCACAAAAATAGAGGTGAGAACTGAGAACTGAGAGGTGAGAGCTATGTATTGTGTCAGCAAGTCATCCGATGCGGCAGGCATAGCGATTCCCTTTTGCTGATACCACATCGTCAGCAAGACGCCCAACGAGAGGAACAGCAGATTGGCAGGCAGGAAAGCCACACCGTACGTACACATATCCTTCTGGGCACCGCGTAACGTCTTGCAGGTCAAGTTCTTCTGCATCATATCCTGATCGACGCCCGTCATAACCAGCACAATGAACACACCACTCAGAAACTGTTTCCAGAAGTTCTGCTTCGACACCCAGTCATCAAACACAAAGACGCGCGACAGTTCATGACTGCTGACAGCACTCACGGCATCGCCCATTGTCAGGTTCAGATCTGTCACCACATTATATATAATAATAAGGAGAGCCGTAAACAGGCATAACGTCTGCAACGAATCCGTCCATACCAGTGTCTTGATGCCGCCCTTACGGGTATAGAGCCATATCAAAAGCACCAAAAATAGTGTTGTCAATGCAAAAGGTACGCCTTGTGGCTCGAAGACGAACCGCTGCAGGATGATACATACCACATAGAAACGGACAGCCGCTCCCGTCATCTTCGACAGCAGGAAAAACCACGAACCCGTCTTGTGCGAACGCCTGCCCAACCGTTGGCCCAGATAGGCATAGATGGAGGTGAGGTTCAGCTTATAATAGAGCGGCAGCAAGACGAAAGCCACCACCACATAGCCTAAGATAAAACCCATACAGGTCTGCAGATAGTTCATCTGTGAGACGAGAACCATACCGGGCACACTGACGAACGTGATGCCTGATATCGACGCGCCCACCATACCGAAAGCCACCATATACCAGGGCGACTGACGGTCAGCCCTGTAGAATGTCTCGTTGGTTGCCCGTCGGCTCGTCCACCTGCTAAAAGTAAAAAGCAGGGCAAAATATCCCAGTACAACAGCTATTATTGTCATAATTGCGTGCAAAAGTACTAAAAAGTTAAGAGTTAAGAGTTTAAAGTTTAGTGAAATTTTGTTGCGGAAGCAAATTTTTCACTCTTCACTTTTCGCTTTTCACTTATTTTTCGTATCTTTGCAGGCGGTAATTATTCACCAACAACAAAAAACAATGGCAAAACAAAAAAAATTTATCCTCCAGGAGAGTGAAATTCCAACACAGTGGTACAACATTCAGGCCGACATGCCCAACAAGCCCATGCCTCCCATCCATCCTGCTACCAAGCAGCCTTTGGGTGTAGACGATTTGGCACACATATTCCCTCGCGAGTGCTGTGTGCAGGAGCTGGACACAGAACATCGTTGGATTGACATCCCTGAGGACGTACTCGAGAAGTACAAGTACTATCGTTCTACCCCGCTGGTGCGCGCCTATGCATTGGAAGAGGCTCTTGGCACACCTGCCCACATCTATTTCAAGAATGAGAGTACCAACCCACTGGGTTCACATAAGATTAACTCTGCCCTGCCTCAGTGCTACTATGCCAAGCAGGAAGGTACCAAGAATGTCACCACGGAGACGGGTGCCGGACAGTGGGGTGCAGCCCTAAGCTATGCTGCTAAGATCTATGGTCTTGACTGCGCAGTCTATCAGGTGAAGATTACCATGCAGCAGAAGCCTTATCGCTCAAGCATCATGCGTACCTTTGGTGCTGTCGTCGAGGGCTCTCCTTCGATGTCAACCCGTGCTGGTAAGGACATCCTGACAAAGGATCCCACCCACTCTGGTTCGCTGGGTACTGCAATCTCCGAGGCTGTCGAACTGGCAACTACCACACCTAACTGTAAATACACGTTGGGCTCTGTGCTGAATCACGTAGGTCTGCATCAGACTATCATCGGTTTGGAGGCTGAGAAGCAGATGCAGATGGCTGGCGAGTATCCTGACATCGTCATCGGCTGCTTTGGTGGTGGCTCTAACTTTGGCGGTATTGCCTTCCCCTTCATGCGTCACAACCTGCTCGATGGCAAGAACACAGAGTTCATTGCTGCAGAGCCAGACAGCTGTCCTAAGCTGACACGTGGACAGTTCCGCTACGATTTTGGCGACGAGGCCGGCTATACACCTCTATTGCCAATGTACACGCTGGGGCACAACTTCAAGCCCTCTAACATCCATGCTGGTGGTCTGCGCTACCATGGTGCAGGCATGATTATCTCCCAGCTTATCAAGGATGGTCTGATGCATGGTGTCGACATTCCTCAGCTCGAAACCTTCGAGGCTGGTATGCTCTTCGCCCGCACTGAAGGCATCATCCCTGCTCCAGAGAGTTGTCACGCTATCGCTGCCACCATCCGCGAGGCCAACAAGTGCAAGGAGTCTGGCGAGGAGAAAGTCATCCTTTTCAACCTTTCGGGTCACGGACTCATCGACATGCCGTCATACGAGTCGTTCATCAAGGGCGACCTACAGAACTATACGGTTACCGACGAAATGATTGCCGAGAATCTTAAAGCACTTGATCAACAACAATAATAATAAAGCCCGCTCAAATGAGCGGGCTTCTTATTTTATGCGATTTCTATCTGTCGTGACAACTTCACTTTCTCTTCTACCATCTTGGGCAGTTCTACGGTCAGCACGCCGTTATCAACCTTAGCAGATATGTCCTCCTTTTTCACATCATCCGGAAGAATCAGTG
>Ga0310690_10013089_pt1 | contig 10121 bp, 11 predicted proteins | sample AusTroGonzalo_MG_2_FD_207661 | JGI IMG/M metagenome (GOLD analysis project Ga0310690, IMG submission 207661) | Bovine rumen microbial communities from tropical cattle in Woodstock, Queensland, Australia - Gonzalo_04 (v2) (version 2) | ecosystem: Host-associated > Mammals > Digestive system >...
CCAATATTCTTACAACAATCTTATTTAGAATTACCTCAAATAATTGGTAAAAATTACATCTCTATTTTCCATACAAAAAATCCAAATGGATGGGATATCATACCAATGAAAGCTGGCGATGAAAATTTAATTCTAGGCATTAAAAAACTTAAACTAGCAGAGCAAGTATCTTCAGACGTAGACAACTTACCAGTTCCTGCAGCAATTATTGATATTCAAGACTGGAAAATCTTGGGGATCAATCGAGCATTTTCTACAACATTTGATAAAGATCCTGTGGATCTCATTGGTATGGATTTTATGAAATTGTGGAATACTGAATCACAAAAGATTTTACATGATATTTACCCTCAATTAACACTCAAAAAAAACAACTTAACACGTGATTTGACAACACTCTCATCTGAGTACCACTTTCGCGCGATGTGGGGCTATCAGGATGAGCATTTAGTTTGCTTTTTATTCGATATTACCCCTCGTAAAAAATTAGAGTTACAATTAATTCAAGATCAAAAAATGCAAGCATTAGGGCAATTAACCGGTGGTATTGCTCATGATTTCAATAATATATTGACTGCTATTATTGGTTTTTCAGATTTGTTATTACAAAAATATACACCAGAAGATCCTTCTTTTTCAGATATTATGCAAATTAAAGGAAATGCACAAAAAGCTGCCTCTTTAGTCGGAAGACTTTTAACTTTTTCACGCAAGACACCAATCCAAACAAAACTCATATCTGTACATGATGCATTAGTTGATTTGACACCTTTATTACAAAGATCTTTAGCACCTATTTCATCCTTAAAATTAGACGCAAAGAAAAACTTAGGTTGCATCCGTTTAGATCCAAATCAATTAACCCAGATCTTGTTAAATTTATCTGTTAATGCTAAAGATGCCATGCCAAAAGGTGGAATTTTAAAAATTTCCGTTAATCGAGAACAAGTCAAAAAGTCTCGGAATTTTGCCAATACTGTTTTGCCATCTGGGGATTATATAAAAATTGTAGCATCCGATAATGGAGAAGGTATTCCTACAGATATTTTACCCCATATTTTTGAGCCATTTTTTAGCACTAAAGAAAAATCTCAAGAATCGGGAACAGGTTTGGGACTCTCTACTGTCTATGGTATCATTACAAGTGCTGGCGGTTTTATTGGTGTTGATAGTGAACCCAATGTTGGTACAACCTTCACTATATTTTTACCAAGATTTGAGGAAGATAAATCAGCATTGAAAATTCCACAAAAATCTATACCTCATATTTTCTTACCAAACAAAAACAATAAAATCGTTTTAGCTGACGATGAAGATGGCATTCGTTTGGTTATAAAAAGAGCTTTAACGGTAAAAGGTTTTGATGTTATTGAGTGCCAAAATGCAACACAGGCTATTACCGCAATTCAAGAAAATTCAGACGTTCAATTATTGATTACAGATATGGTCATGCCCGGCATGGATGGCGAACATTTAATCCAGGCAGCTAAGGCTCTAAACAATAATATTAAAGCTATTTTGATGTCTGGTTATTCTCATGAATTCGAACGCCACACAGCAAATGCACCTCTCCCATTCACTTTTTTAACAAAACCATTTGCATTGGATGAGCTCTTGAGCACAATTCAAAAGGTTTTAAAGGACTAATAAACCCCTTCAAGCGGACTAAATCTTAAGTAAATTTCTTTCCAATCACCATAATGGTCTGCATATTTTTGTGAAAGAATATAAAACGGTGAATCTGAACCTTTAGACGCGCAAATATAAACAGCGCGTTTAGCACTTTCAGCAACAGATTGAAATGCAGGATAATTTTGTCGATTTAAAATCTGAACATCTCGTATTGTTCCGTCTTTATTGACATAAGCCTTTACTTCTACTAAAATTTCATCCAAATCTTGCATGCCACCATTGATATTCCAACATTCACGTAATTTAGAACTAATGAAATCTTTTTCTGAAATGCTCAACATTTGATCTAACCGACCCTCTAATCCTGTATTTCCAGTATCTGATGCCAAATCATTTTGAACCATTTCAGGTTGTCGTACGGGTTGCTGACGTACTTTTTCAACCGTTGCCAATAAAGATTGCAAATCATCCTCTTCAACCTTAGGTTCTATTTTGGGTTGTGTTTTAGGTTCTGTTTTAGGTGTTGGCTGCTGAATCGGTTCCTCTTTTAGTGGTACCGAATTTTTAACAGGTTCCACTGGTTTGGGTTCAGGAGCAGGTTTCGGAGTTGGTTTTGGCTGTGGTTTAGGTTGAGGCTTAGGAAGTGGCTTTGGCTGAACAGCTACAGGCATTTCCTTAGGATTTTCTTTAGGCTTGGGAACTGGTTTTGGCGCTTCTTTCTTTATGGGAACCACTTTCTGGGGTAAATTTGTCTTATCAGAAATTTGAACCTTATTCAAATCAATATGTAAAATAACGGATGGCGGTTTTGAATACTCGCGGGCAAAGTTGAAATTGAGCAACATCAGGGCCAGAATAGCCCCGTGTAAAGTCAAAGACATTACATATGCCTTGCGTTCCATTTATTTTCCCTTAACTTTCATCACCTCTGCATCGGTTTTCAAACCAACCTGATTAAATCCAGCTGCACGCAATAGCGCCATAACCTCAATCACCCGACCATAATCAGCTTTTCTATCCCCCGAAATCATCATTTGAATTTTGGGATTTTCCCTAACTAAAGCTGTGATTTTATTCGTCAGTTTTTCTAATTTAACCTCTTGATTAGCCACGTAAATTTTACCTGTTTTATCTACTGAAATATCTAGAGTTTTCTCAGGGCTATCCATCGTCTTACCATCTCCTTTAGGCAAATCCAAAGGAATCCCCGTGGTCAAAAGTGGTGCTGTAATCATAAAAATGGCGAGCAAAGACATCATCACGTCAATCAAAGGGGTTAAATTAACCTCAGATTTTATATTGCTACGCCGACAACGCACTCGAATCATTATTCCCCCTTGTGATTTTGTGCTGATAAAATCGTTGTTAATTCATTCGCAAAAGTTTCCATTCGCCCCGCTACTCGATCAATATCATGCATGATTTTATTATAAGCAATGACTGCAGGAATTGCTGCTATTAAGCCAACAGCTGTGGTAAATAAAGCCTCTGCAACGCCAGGAGCCACAGCCGCAATATTTGTGCTTTGTGTTGCTCCAATAGCATTAAAAGCATCCATAATTCCCCAAACAGTACCAAATAACCCCAACAAAGGCGCAACAGAACCTGTTGAAGCCAAAAAAATCATACGGGTTTCCATTTTCTCAATTTGGCGATCAATTGTAATTTGCATCACTTTTTCCAAACGTTCTTCCACTTTGATAGCACTGTTTTTGGCCTTTTCAGAAATCAAATGTTTCCATTCCTGATAGGCATTAATAAAAATCTGAGCTAATGGTTCTTTGGGCTTCTTAGGTAATCTCTTTTCAAAGTCAGATAAAGAACGTGCATGCCAAAAATTATCTTCAAAATATTTCATCCGCTCACGCAACTTCTTGAGCATAATCAATTTATCAAAAATAATCGCCCAACACCAAATAGATGCCAGTAATAATCCTAAAATTAAGATTTTCATAAACAAATCAGAATCTTGGAACATTCCCATCATGGAAATAGAATGATGTACAACTTCATTATGCATTTTTTTCTCCTTCTTTTAAATATTTTTCATACAAAGCACAGACATCGGCTGGAATACGTTTAGGACGCAAAGTATTGGTATCCACTGAAACAGCTTCAATCAGCACACATGCGGCCAAGTGATCGTCCACATAAAATAGTTGCTCCGTCAAACAGCTAGCCGCCTTAATTTCTTTTATTTGGGTACGAATTTTTACCATTGCATTTAAAGGTGCAGGACGCTTATAATCAACTTCCGCATGACACACCACAAAAGCATCTCCACGTTTTAACAAATCAGGAATTGGCAAACCACCTTCGTTAAATAATTCACTACGCGCCCGTTCGGCATAAGCCAAATAATTAGCATGATAAGCTATCCCACTGGCATCTGTATCTTTATAATAAATTCGAAATGTATATTCATGAATCATTTTGTCTTCCTTTCTTGATTATAGAAATTGCATTACCTTTTGCAAGTATTTTCTTTGGCACTGAAGGTAACATCAATTCATTCAATTTTTTTAATTCAGCCCTTAATTCTTTCAAATATTTTTCAGGCGGATTCCGTCCAATATTACAACGTGCAAATTCATGATATATTCCCAAAAAGCAATTATGACGAACAGTTTCTAAATCAATTGATATAGGATGTTTTTTGGGAGCATGATTATAGGCATTAATTACATCTGCTAAAAATTGATATGAAATTTGAGTACTACCAGCCGCATTTGAAGTAAATTCTTCGTAAACGGAGGCATTTTTCACGCAACCAAAATCAATAATAGACAATCGTTTTTCTTTATCATCCCATAACATATTTGAAAAGCGATAATCACGAAATGCCAAAACTTCCGGAGCTTCCTTTTGTTGCATGTGTATTTTCATTTCTTTTCGAAGCGCTTTTTTTTCATTTTCCGTCAAAACTGGTTTATAATAATCATACATATCCTGCCAACTGATACGATCTTGTTGATTGGGATAAAGCTTAGCCATTTTTCCCGTCACGGTCCTTTGATGAGAATAACTTATAAACTCACCTAAATCTTGTGCCACTTTTTTCTTTTGAATTGGGGATAATTTTTGATAGACAAAATTAAAAAATTCTTTACCTTCGGCAAGTTCTTCAACAACAAAATCTCTGCCAATTTTTAAAGTATTAGGAACATTTATACGCCCCTGATAATCACCAACGTATAAATCTCGACGTTCCTTTGCCCTTTTTTGTATATTACCCCATTTTTCCAATTCCTCAGAGTCATTGGGAATTTTTAACACAAAATGATTTCCTTTTTTATCCGTCAACAGATATGCCGAACTCATTTCGCCACTACGCCCTAACTGCCGACCAATAACATATTCTCCACCTAACTCTTTGGTATAATAAGTTATTTCTTCTTTTGTCAACGCTCTTTTCTTTCCGCCAAATCTGCTCATTTTATTACCTTTTTCAATATGTTATTAAATAATATTAAAGTTTTAATCTATATTATTTAACAAGTCAGGTTGAAGTGTTTGAGTAGGTGTTTTTAATCCTAAATGTTTATAACCTGCTGGTGATAAAACACGGCCACGTGGTGTACGCATCACTAATCCTAGTTGCATTAAATAGGGCTCAATCACTTCTTCCAAAGTATCACGTTCTTCCGAAAGCGCTGCTGACAAAGTATCCGCCCCCACAGGACCACCAGCATATTTTTCTGCAATACAACGTAAGTAACGCCTGTCAATCGAATCTAAACCGGATTTATCCACCTCTAAACGTGTGAGAGCCACATCAGCCACAGCCTCATCCACTATTTTATCCCCAGCAAAATCACGCACACGGCGTAGGAGTCTGCCCGCTATGCGCGGTGTTCCACGAGAACGTTTAGCGATTTCATGAGCCCCTTCTGTTGTCATATTCAGATTCAATAGTTTAGCATTTCGTTCCACGATTTTTTGTAAATCATCTGTATCATAGAAATTCAAATGCATAGGAATCCCAAAACGATCGCGAAGAGGTGTTGAAAGCAATCCAGAACGCGTGGTAGCCCCAATTAAAGTAAAGGGGGGCAAATCAATACGTACCGAACGTGCAGCTGGACCTTCCCCAATCACTATATCCAGTTGGAAATCTTCCATAGCAGAATAAAGAACTTCTTCCACAGCCGGATTCAAACGATGAATTTCATCAATAAATAATACATCTCTTGGTTCTAAGTTTGTTAAAATGGCTGCCAAATCTCCCGATTTAGAAATCATGGGACCAGATGTCGGGCGAAAATTTACCCCTAATTCCTTGGCCACAATCTGCGCCAAAGTGGTTTTACCAAGCCCTGGTGGCCCGAACAAAAGCACATGATCCATGGCTTCTTTTCTGTCGCGCGCTGCATTTACAAACACGCGCAGATTTTGACATAATTGCCTTTGCCCCACAAAATCATCCAAACTTTGAGGACGCAAAGTTTTAAAGACCTCCTCATCCCCAGATTGTTTTTGTGGCGCTATAATTCGATTTTCAACCATATTTATCCTCTATAACGAACCAATTGCCTTAGATATTGGGTCACCCACGGGCAAACCAGCATTATACCTTTGACTAACCACAAAACGTGTATCATATCCTGGAACAGGTGATAATCCCGCTACAGTCCCCAAAACCAATTCTCCTGTGTAAGGTTTTTCATCTGTCAAATCATATAGTACGTATTTACCAGCCTGATTTTTTTCATAATAATACTTTTGGCGTTGCACATAAATTTGTTTTCCTTTAACACCATCTTCTACGTAAAAATAACTGTCCTCACCTTTACGCGAATGAACTCGAATCTTTCCTGTAAACAAAGTATCATCCACTTGGTTTTCAGCCCTTACACGCATCTCATCCTGAATTGCTTTTCGGGCATCCATACATTTCTTTTTAGCCTCTTTTTGATACACATCCATGCAATCCCATTTATAAATATCTTCACCTTTTTTATAACGGTAAAGGCCATGTTCATCTACATAAAGTTCGTTTTGCTTTTTATTTTTTTCATCCATAACAGCAATTCGAGCCATCACTGGTACTGTGTACAGAAAGCACAAAGCCATTAAAAGTATTTTTTTCATAAGTTCCCCTTTCCTATTTCTTTCAATGATAAACGAATAAGTTCAGATGTATCAGCATCCGGATTTTGGCGCAAAACATTGGCAACTACCATACCCGCTTCTATCCGTGCATAACCTAAATTTGCCAGGGCTGAAATAGCATCTTCCATCACGTTGCTGGATGCCAACGCCGAACCAGATTTTGATACAGCCATTGTTTCATTAGCACCCAGCGATCCCATTTTCCCCTTCAACTCACCGACAATACGAGCTCCCAGCTTTGGCCCAACACCACTGGCACGTGTAAAAGCTTTTCCGTCAGCCGTCATAACAGCCATTTGAATTTCATTGGGTGATAACGCTGATAAAATAGCCAACGCCACTTTTGCGCCCACTCCTTGCACCGTACTTAAAAGATTAAAAGTTTGCTGTTCAGTGACATCTACAAAGCCAATCAGATGAATATGATCTTCCCGAACCTGTGTTTCTATCCAAAGACTAGCTGTCCCGCCAATGGCAGGCATTTTCCCTGCCGTTTTAGACGAACAAAACACACGGTAGCCCACACCTGCTACATCTAAAATCAGAAAACCATCGTAAAAAGAATCCACTATTCCAGTTAATTTTCCAATCATCAAACTTCTCCTTATTTTCCATCCTACACAAAAAAGATTTAAAATGCAAACAAAAAGATTGATTTTTTTGAAAAATAAGTGTATAAATAAGACAGTTAAAAAAATAATAAAGGTGCGCTGATGGATATTCAACAAAACAACACCCGCATTCCTCCTCAGAATCTTGAGGCAGAACAGGCTGTTTTAGGGGCTATTTTAGTCAACAATAAAGCCTTGGAAAAAGTGTCCGAATTTTTAAAACCCGAACATTTTATTCATCCTGTTCATGGAAAAATCTATGACGCTTGCCGCAACTTAATTGAACAGGGTCGTATCGCTGATATTGTCACATTAAAACCTTTATTCATCCATGATGAATCTATGAATGATGTTGGCGGAATTGAATATTTAGCAAAACTTGCTTCAGCCAGTACACGAATTGTTAATGTAGCCGACTATGGACACACTATTTTTGATGCCTATTTACGTCGCCAACTTATTGATGTTGGCACAAATGTTGTAAACAATGCCTTCGATACCAATTTGGATGAGAGTGCTATTAAACAAGTAGAAGAAGCAGAAAAACAACTTTATGATTTAGCAAATGAAGGTGAAAAAACAGGCGGACCAGAGATTTTATCTTTGTCTTTGCGTAAGACATTAGAATCCACCCAAAATGCCATGAACAATCCAAAAGGTATTGCTGGTGTTCCAACGGGACTTGCAGATATGGACAAACTGTTGGGAGGCCTCTACGATTCTGACTTAATTATCTTAGCCGGACGTCCTGCCATGGGTAAATCAGCTTTAGCTACTACAATCGCTTTTAATGCTGCCCAACGTTTTGAAGAAGAAAACAAAAAGGAAGGAGCCACTAAAAAGTCTGTAGCTTTTTTCAGTTTGGAAATGTCAGCTGAACAGTTAGCTGGCCGTATTTTAGCTTCTAAAGCAGAAGTTTCAGCACACTTAATGCGTACAGGAAAACTCACCAATGAACAATTTGATGATTTAGCCGCTGCTGTAGACTTATTATCTCGTGTTCCGCTGTATGTGGATGAAACACCAGGCATGACAGTCACGGCCATTAAAAATCGTGCACGTCGATTAAAACGTGATCCAACAAAGGGCTTGGGATTAATCGTTATCGATTATTTACAACTGATCAGTTCTGGTAAAAAAACGGAGAACCGTGTACAAGAGTTGTCTGAAATGACACGTGCTCTTAAAATTATGGCTAAAGAATTAAACGTACCAGTCATTGTTTTATCACAGCTTTCTCGTTTAGTAGAACAACGTGATAATAAACGCCCTCTACTATCTGATTTACGCGAATCTGGATCTATTGAACAAGATGCAGATATTGTAATGTTTGTTTACCGCGAAATTTATTATCTGCAAAATGAACAGCCTCAACGCAGGATCAACGAAACCCCGGAAAAATTTGCTTTGCGTTGTGCTGAATTGGAACAAAAGAAAATAGAATTAGCCAATCAAGCGGAGGCCATTGTTGCAAAACAACGTCATGGTCCTGTTGGAACCGTAAAACTCTACTTTAATGGTGAATGGGGACGTTTTGCCAATTTGGAAAAGGAAGCCTAAATGAAAGATTATGCACCTTTTTTACAGAAGGCGTTAAAGGGAATTGTAAAAGAAATTTTAACCAACGTTGCTCAAAATGGATTGACGGACGAATCGTATTATATGATCAGTTTTCAAACCCCGAAAAGTAAAATTCCAGACTTTGTACGAACAAAATATCCAACAGAAATGACCATCATTTTACAAAATCAATTTGAAGATTTACAGGTGAATGATACTGATTTTTCCGTCATTTTGGGCTTTGGTGGCGTTCCTTGTGAAATTAATGTTCCGTTTGATGCAATTATCAATTTTGCTGACCCTTCTCAAAAGTTTGGTCTGAGTCTGACTCCTGCACCCATTTCTGAGCCCAAAAAAGAAAAACGGGAAGCTGAGATCATAGATTTAGCAAGTTTAAGGAAAAAATGATGAAAAAACATTCTGTTGAACTATCTGGACACAGAACTAGTATTGCCATAGAAGATGAATTTTGGCTAGAAATTAAAAAAATTGCGATACGACAAAATGTATCTTTACGTCAATTACTAATTCAAATTGACAATCATCGCACCCATAATTTAGCAAGTTCAATTCGTTTATTCGTTTTAAAATATTATATAACCCAAAACAAACAAGCCCAATAAAATTCTATAAAGCGCAAAAATTCCAAAAGATCCTTTTTTAACCCAACGCATTAAAAAAGTAATAGCCAATAATCCCATAAACATTGTCAAGAAGACTGCACCTACTCCAACATTCCAAGAAGGCATTTGAACTTCCCCCTGAAAACCTTTATAAATTACATAAACTACAGCTGCTGATATTGTCGGAATCGAAAGCAACATTGAAAAACGAGCACTTTCTATCCTATTAATTCCTAAGACACGAGCACAAGTTATCGTAATTCCCGAACGGCTTGTTCCAGGAATTAAAGATAAAATCTGTGCACAACCAATAATAAAAGCTCTTTTTAAATTCAATTCTTTCAATGTCTTTTCTCTTGGAGATAATTTATCCACACCCCACAATATAATCCCCCAAAAAATGCTATTAATTGCTACAAAAATAGGACTACGTACCTTACTTAAAAGATGGAAGAAAAATAATCCAACCACCATAACTGGTATTGTTGCAATAATCAAATTTAACAATAACTGTTTATCTTTTTTGGGCAATAAAGACAAAATAAGTTCCCAGATATCTTTGGAAAAATAAATTAAAACAGCT
>Ga0310690_10013090_pt1 | contig 10121 bp, 5 predicted proteins | sample AusTroGonzalo_MG_2_FD_207661 | JGI IMG/M metagenome (GOLD analysis project Ga0310690, IMG submission 207661) | Bovine rumen microbial communities from tropical cattle in Woodstock, Queensland, Australia - Gonzalo_04 (v2) (version 2) | ecosystem: Host-associated > Mammals > Digestive system >...
AGTTGGAAATATGGTTTTATTATACGAAAAGAATTCTGAAGAATTAAAGACAGCTTCACAACAAGAATTGGTAAAACATTTGTTCAAAGTGGTTGGGCTTGCTTTATCCGGAGGCATACAAATAAAATTAAATTATCACCAAGAAGCTCGTCCAAGTGGTGATTTGCATCAGATAAATGGTCCGTATAGGTTCAACGAACCCATTGCTGCACGCAGGATGTTAACTCATTCTCAAATTAACGCTCTTGTGCAAGGACAAGACTTTGAAATATCCGATACGGGTAAAATAACATTCAAGTAACATGCTGAAACAAACGCTCTTTTTTACCAAACCGTGCAAACTCTCGCTCCGACTGAAACAGTTGGTAATTGAGCGGGAGGACATGCCACAACCGGTTACAAGACCGATTGAGGATTTGTCGGTTGTCATCATAGAGAATCAGCAGGTAATAGTCACCATTCCTCTGTTGAACGAGTTGGCAAATAACAATGTGGCGGTCATCTTTTGTAACAATCATTTCATGCCATCCATACAACTTATGCCTTTGGAAGCCAATGCCACACAACAGGAGGCTTACAAATATCAGTTGAATGCTTCGTTGCCAACAGTAAAAAGGCTGTGGAAAGAGATTATAGAAGCAAAAATCAAGAATCAGGCATTGCTGTTGGAAGGACTGGATAAAGAAGCGAATTTTCTTAAGCCGCTATATATGAATGTCAAGTCCGGAGATGTGGATAACAACGAAGGCATCGCCGCGAGGCTATATTGGAAAGAATTGTTTGGAGCAGGTTTTCGCCGTGACCGTTACGGAGAATCGCCTAATGACTGGCTTAATTACGGATATACCATCCTGCGGGCAGCTACCGCCAGAGCACTCATCGGGTCAGGACTTAATCTGTCATTCGGACTATTCCACCGAAACCGATACAACCCTTTCCCTTTAGCGGATGATATAATGGAACCATATAGACCGTTTGTGGATGATATTGTGTTCCGTTTGAAACAAACAGCTAATGATATGACACTCACAACAGAGACAAAGCAGGAACTTATAAATGTCATTTACAGGGATGTGCGGATAAATGAACACAGGCATCCGTTGCAAGTGGCACTGACATTGACATCGGCTTCCTTGTTAAGAGTGTTTAGAGGAGAAGAAAAACATCTTTCATTGCCTACTTACACGCCATGAGTTTTGAAAGGCTGAACGCATATCATATCATGTGGCTGTTTGTATTTTTTGATTTGCCAGTAACGACTAAAAAAGAGCGTAAGATGGCAACAAAATTCAGGAAACAACTGATGGAGAATGGATTTACGATGATGCAGTTTTCAGTGTATATGCGGCATTGTGCCTCATACGAAGCAATGGAAGTTAACAAAAAACGGGTGCGCCTGATTGTTCCCGACAAAGGAGAAGTCTGTATGATGGGAGTAACAGACAAGCAATTCGGGGATATGGAACATTTTTGCAGTGCGCAACGACAACAGATGCATATACCTACACAATTGGAACTTTTTTAGTCCCTTTTGCGCAAAAAACAAACGTAACAAGCATTTATCTCTCTCAACTTGCCGGATTTTGGTGCGGGAAAAAACCTGTAATGAACAGATTGTCACCTGAAATGCATCCAAAGGTTGTGGCTTGTTGAAGAAGAGAGAAGACATACAACAGATAGATAGAACGAGCAACATGCGCATAAGTTGTGGCTTGTTGAAGAAGAGAGAAGACATACAACATCGTGGCATCACGATATGAGGTATAGTGCGTTGTGGCTTGTTGAAGAAGAGAGAAGACATACAACTGGAAAAAAAAATGGAATACGGTTCTCGGGTTGTGGCTTGTTGAAGAAGAGAGAAGACATACAACGATAAAATGACAAACTGGCAAGGCTATATTGTTGTGGCTTGTTGAAGAAGAGAGAAGACATACAACCCAGCTGCCACGCCTGCAACATGATGTCTCGTTGTGGCTTGTTGAAGAAGAGAGAAGACATACAACCCAATTTCCGAAACATCACGACCAAAAGAGGTTGTGGCTTGTTGAAGAAGAGAGAAGATATACAACGGGGAGCGACTCCGAGGAATAGCCCGATGCGTTGTGGTTTGTTGAAGAAGAGAGAAAACATAATTAAGATATGAAAGATAACAACTCAATACAAAAAAATATATACGGTTGGGCCTAAAAAAAAGGATTTTAACATGTCAAATTCTATAAAATGGAACATGCTAATAACGGTAGATTCGAACTTGGGATCAATGAAATAAAGTGATATTGGTTATTCTCAATAGCAGAAGTCAAGACATATATCAAAACAATGGCAGCGCAGGAAAAATGGCATTGGCAGGATTCAGGCAAGTCATGGAAAGGCGTGGGAATCTACCATGTCACGATGACCGTGGCATCTCGCCAGCCATTGCTTGGTACGCTTGTCATACCGGAAAATGACCCGACAAAGGCATTTGTAGAGCGCACACAATTGGGGAAAGCACTGCTGAACAGTCACCGTAACATCACGAAATACCATCCCGAAATACAGATTCTACAATACAGCCTGATGCCTGACCATCTGCATTGCGTCTGGTATGTCAGGAAACCGATGGAGCATGGCATTCGCTATGCAGTGCAGGGCTTTTGGAGGGCAGCAAAGAAAATCGGGCGGGCGTATACATACCTCCGGCTCTCAGCCGGAGCAATAAACGAAAACAAAACTACAAGCGGAGCAACAAACGAAAACAAAACTACAAGCGGAGCAACAAACGAAAGCGAGTATAGCCTTTCAGCTATTGCCCTGCCCGAGAAGCAGGAGAATCCGCTACGGCAAATCCTGGGAGGTGAAAAGTATGCACTGCTTGACCCCATCTTCACCGAGATGCCTTTTATCCGCCCGATGTCAAAGCGGGGACAGCTGCAGACCATGATACACTATGTGCAACTCAACCCGCAACGCCTTGCCACCAAGCGGCTCATGCCGGGGTTCTTCCGCGTGCAGAAAGGCATCAAGATATCAGGGAGGACATACAGCGGCGTAGGCAATGCGGCACTGCTGCAGGCGGAGCGTTTCGCGCCCGTTCATGTGCGCCATACGATGGTGGAGGCGGCGGAACACGGAGAGCCGAAGGCATTACGCGACTATATGAACGGCTGCGTGTCGGCTGCAAGAAAAGGTACGGTGATGGTCTCGCCTTTTATTTCACCGCAGGAGAAGCAGGTGATGGAGGTGCTGCTACAAGAGGGACATCCGTTCATCTACCTTGCCGACAACGGTTTCCGTGATTACTACAAACCACAGGACAGCCTTTTTGAGGCTTGTTCCGCCGGCAGGGTTATGATGCTCTCGCCGTGGGAGTATGATGCCAACAAACAACATGTAAGCCGCGCCGACTGCATTGCCCTGAACGGTATGGCGGAAGAGATTGCCAATATGGGGAACTGACAAAACAATATGGGTGACGCAAGAGCAGATGAAACTGCTTTTTTAACAGGGACATACGCATTTTTTTGAAAAAAATGCTTTTCAGGTGATAGATTTTGACCTGTTCACCCCTCTATATATTATGGAGGGGTATATATTCTGCCGCTCCGCTATCGTATATTTGCAACGGGAAGAAGGCACAAGTAAAGGCTGATTCCGGCACTAATGTATGCCGGACATGCCTGATACAGGCAACAACAGCAAAAAGGATTTGGATATGTGCTGAAAAAGCAGTATCTTTGCAGTTCCAAAAAAAAACAAAAGAAACAAAAGACAGAAAAGAAAATAAATCATGAAAAGATGCTATTGGATTCTTGCCTTTATGGTGTTCTGCACTACCTCACTGACGGCTCAGAACGACGACCACCTCGCGGACGGTCTGGCTTCAGTAGCCACTATCGCAGGGGAGACCAAAACAGCTGATTCACCGCAGGACAGCACTACGGTGCAACCGCCGCTCAAGGAGATTCCCGTATGGAAACAGAAACTCTATTACGGCTACTATTTCGACATCTATTACCACAACGACTCGCGCCCCAACCGCAAAGAGAACGGATGGTCTATTACGGTGACACCCGAAATAGGCTGGAAACTGAAAGAGCGCATCTATCTCGGACTGCGCTTCGGAGGCAGCTATCAGGACACCTACACCACCTATACCTACGAGTTGATAGACGGCAGCAAGGTGTCGGATGACCTGCGTATCAAACAGGGCAGCTGGGAGGTCACTCCGTATATGCGCTACCGACTCAAGACACTCTTCAACAACAAAGTGGGTATCTGGCTGGAGGGACACCTGTACACAGGAATGGAGTTCCCGCGTGTTACCGACGGTGTGGCGTACGGCACGGACTACGACGGCCTGAAGCACAGCATCATCTATGGCGCGCAGGTATCGCCGGTCATCACATACCGGTTCAACCGCAAAAGCACTTTCCAGCTGTTCTTCTCCATCCTGTCGCTGGGCTATAGCGGCACCACATTCTGCTATGTGGACCCGTTGACCGGCCGCCGCCATAACGAATACACCAATGATGTGATTATCTTCTCCGGCAAACTGCGCAACCTGATTGCCAACCAGTTCACTCCCGGACTATACGGTTTGAAATTCGGTATTCAAAAGAACTTTTAGTGAGGTATAAGAAGCTGTTGTGGAAGATTCCGCTCGCTGTGGCAGGCATCGTTACAGGAGCGGTTGTGCTGGTGCTGATAGCGGCTGCATGCATCGTCTGTGTGCCGGCTCTGCGCCATACCGCAACAGAGAAAGGCATTGCCGTAGCGAGCGAACTGACAGGCATGGACATTGACGCCGGGCAGATTTTTCTGTCTCTCGCATCGCCGTCAGACCCTCAAGAGCAGCACGTCTCACCCTTGACTATCCGCCTTTCACCTTCCACGCTTTACCGCGCATGGAACGGCAAGGCGGATCTGCCGCTGGAGGTGAAGATAGACAGTCTGTTTGTCGGTCATCGCGGGCAGGACACCTTGGTTTACGTCCACGCCCTGCGGCTGAATGCCACACTTTTGACAGCACAGCGGTCTGAGAGCGACAGCAACATACTGGCATGTCCGATTGCGGTGGAGCGTCTGCAACTGGACAAGACGACCTTCCATTCCGACAGCATGATTGCCGCAGTAGGTGTTGACGCCATAGTCGGTCATCTGTATGTCACCAGTCCGGAACTGAACATCGCCAAGGGGCAGTACCCGTTGCACGGATTGCGGCTGTCAGACACCTACGTCGGCATTGACCTGCGGGAGACTCCACCCGACACGACGGCGCAAGACACCACCCCGATGCTGCTGGCCTTTGATGTGCCGGACGGGGAGTTGCACAATATCCATTTTGCACTCACGCCCTTGAATCTGGATTTATCGGTGCGGTCGCTGCTGACGAATGCAATGGTCAATGCGGGCGAAAACAAGTATGACGCCCGCCGCATAGACATAGGCGGCACGAAGTTCGCGATAGGCGGCTTCTCCATGCTTACAGACACCGTTTACGGCGATGCCGCTGTGGATTTGAGCCGCAATCTGATTACCAGCCGCGGTCTGCACGTCCGCTCGGACGAGATGGGTGCCAAAGCCGATTTGTCCGCCACCGCCATGGACCTCGGGACGATGCGGGTGGATGTGACCGCCGATGCGGAATTCCGCGGCAGCAGGGCGAAAGCGAGAGGGTATTACGACATCGACGATGAAGCCTACAACGTGCATGTGGATGTGGAGAAGGTCAATCTCGCGCCGTTCCTTCAGAACAGCACGCGCGTGGTGATAGCGGGCAAGATAGACGCGGAAGGCAAGGGACTGAACCCCGACTCGCGGGCGATGCGGAGCAAGGTGAAGATGCATCTGGCGGACGCCATATACGACAACATCAACGTGTCCGGTCTGCGTCTGGATGCCGAACTGGCGGACAAGGCGGTGGAAGGCACGCTGCATCTGCCGTTTGCGATGAACGGCGACAGCCTGCAAGTGGCGGCACAGACGGAGCATCAGTTCCGCGTGGCGGACTTCCTGACACCGGAACGGATAAGAGCGGACTACCGGACACAGATGCGCGATGTGAAGGCACACGTGGCAGGCAAGGATTTCCAGGTGCAGAGGCTGGATGTCCGTTTCACAACAGACAGCACCACCTCGCTGAATCTGGCTACAGAAGGTCTGACGGCGGATATGACAAGCCCGATGCACGTGATGAAGCTTGTCGGCCGAATCAACCGACTGTCAGCTGCCAACCTGCCGACTTCCGTCAACTCACTACTTTCAAATCTCAACTGTCTGGATACGCTGCATCAACTGATTCCTGACCTCAAGGCAGATATAGCCCTCCGCAAAGGCAGTCCTGTGCAGCACATCATCGAAGAGACGGGACTGGACATCAACGAGATAGACCTGAATCTCCGTTCCGACAGACGGCAGACAGACCTGGCACTGGAAGCCTCAATGCCGGAGATTCATCATCCGGAAGACAGCACGGCCCTCCGGCTGCCCGCCGCCAACGCCGCCCTGCATATCAAGATGCTGGATGGCAGCACATACGCTTTGCTCACTGCCGGCAGCAAACTGACCGACGGCGTAATGACGCTGCACGGCCTCCGGACGGATGCAGACCTGTGCTTTGACCTGGAGCGGACAGGCGACGACCTGCGCGGAGAGGGGTATCTGATGATGAACGGCCTGTCTTTCGGCGAGATGGATTTAGGCAGCCGCACCGTCAACATGTCACTCTCCCGCTCGGAGTTATATACGAATGCCCTCCGGGCGGACGTACAACTGGATGACATACCTCTGGAAATAGCGGACAGCATCATCAGGATGGCAGACCTCGACCTGCGCGGAGCCATACGGGCAAAAGCCACCGCTGACGGCCTGCCCGAACAGCTGGACCTCTCTGCCGAGGTGCTTCCGCTCAACGTGTCAGCGCGGTACAAACCCTACGACGTGCGGCTCAGCCTGGGGGAGACGCCTATCGTGATGAACCATAACAAGCTGGATTTCAACGGCCTGCCTGTTTACGCCGCAGACAGCACGTTTATCGCCTTTACAGGCGGACTGGACCTCAACAGCATGCGGCTGGACATCGCGCTGGCTGCCGACAGCTTTGCTCCTGTCAAACTGCCCAAAGGGGGGCTTCTGCCCGTCTATGGCGAACTGGCTACGGATATCAGCGGCACAGTCACAGGGCCGCTTGACAGCATCGTTGCCGACGTGGATGTCACCATCCTGCCGATAACGGACATCACCTACCCGATTTCCAAGAAGAACCTCGCGCAGGTCAAGCCTCACGGCACGGTGAATGTGCGCTACGGAGTGGCTGACGGTGCGCTTGACCTCGGCGGACAAATCAATGTCGATGACGGCATGGTCCGCTATTCGCCCAAACTGTACCCCGTCATGCCCTTCCATGTGGACTCAGGCAGTCATGTGGCATTCAACGGACCTATAGGGCAGACCATGCTGGCGGTCTCGGCCTCCCAGAAGGTGAAAGCCGATGTGCAGTCGGAAGACGAGGAGAGCCGCCGCGTGGATTTCACTACCGGCGTGCGGGTGAACGGCGTGGTGGACTCCATCGGACTGAGTTCCATCGGCTTCTTCCTCGAAGCGCCCGAGGACGAGACTATCACCCGCGAACTGGCCTCTCTGGATGAAGACACCCGCGAAGGTCTGGCGGCCACGCTGCTTGCTACGGGCATGTATTTGGGCGAAAGCAACGTGGCGGCGCAGCGCAACGGCTATGCCCTCTCCTCCATCGTCAACAGCCGTATCAATGCGGCGATGGCGAACTCCAAGATGGGCAAAGTGGTGGATATCGACCTCAGCAGCGCGCAGACGGAACATGCGACCGGCAACACCAACGACCTGAACCTGACCATCAGCAAGTCCTTCTTCAAAGACCGGTTCCGTATCACCGTGGGGTCCACTTTCACCGATGACCCCGAGGTGAACAAGGCAAGTGGTCTGCTGAACAACCTCTCCGCCGAGTACAAACTCACCAAGGCGGGCAATGTGTCGCTGCGGGCTTTCGCCCAGCGTGACTATAACAACATCCTCGAAGGCGACCTGTATAAAGCCGGTCTCGGAGTGCGGGCGATGAAAGAATGGCGTCGTCCCGAGTTTTTCCGCGGGGACAGCATCACACGCATCTACGGCCTGACGGCGGATGCGGGCGTGGCGTATCGCTCGAACAACAGTATCGGTCCAGACCTGACCCTGAAATCGTCAATCAAGAACCTGCTCGGGCATGGCGAGACGTTCACCGTCAAGGGCAACGGAGCCTATTACCTGTCACTGCGCAACCGCCACCCGGGAGACCCCAAGAAGACCGACACCTACAAGTTCGGGGTCAACACCTCTCTGGTCTTCCCGTACCTGCATTGGGTCGGCGACAACAAACCGGACGGCGACACGCGCTACATGCTGGGCTACCAGTACGAGAACATCGCCGGCGGCTACGGCGTACACAAGTTGTCCGGCTCGTTCACCTACTTCATCCGCACATCGCGCTATGTCACCCACGCCTTCACGCCCTTCTCTCTGTCCGTAGTGCTGATGAAAGCCGAGTCGGACAGTCTGCTGAACAAGGCGGCGGAGTACCCGCAGCTCATCAAGCTGATTGCAGGCAATGAGTTCGTGCCGTCCGTAGGCTACAACTTCATTTACAACAACTACCGTTCCACCCGTCCGGTCAATACGATGGTGGACCTCGGTGTCAAGGAGTCAGGCAACCTCATCAACGCGCTCTATTGCCTCTTCGGATACAATTGGGACCGGCCGGACAAGCCGCTGGGCTCCGTCACCTTCAACCAGTTTGTCAAGCTGAGTGCCGAACTGCGCAACAAGTTCAATCTCACCGACCGCGTCTGCATCGCCACACGCCTGTTTGCCGGAGCCAACATACCGCTCGGCAACTCCGCGAATGCGCCGCTGTCGGAGGCGTTCTATGCCGGCGGACCTAACGGCATGCGTGCCGCCTCGCCCTACGCCTATGGTGCCGGTAACTTCTATTCCGACAAATACAACCAGAACTTCTTCCACTCCGGAGATATCAAGCTGGAGGCGAACTTCGAGCTGCGCTTCCCTATCGTATGGAAGCTGTACGGCACCGCCTTCGTGGATGCAGGCAACGTATGGAACTGGAGGAACGGCGCCGACCTGTTCAAGGAGGCGGGGATAACGGATTATGTCGAGCAGCTGCAGTTGCACGGAGAACTGTACGACGGCATCATCAACAACCCCTATTTCGCGCGGCAGATTGCCCTCGGCACGGGTACAGGCTTGCGCCTTGACCTGGACGGACTGGTTATCCGCCTCGACCTGGGTATCGGCATCCATACGCCCTACCAGACCTACCAATATGACAAGGAGGGCAAGCCCGACAAGTCGAAACCTATTGACAACTATTTCAATATCCCCTCCGCATTGGACGCCCTGCGTCTCAATTTCGGCATCGGATATCCGTTCTGAAACAATATCAATTATCAACTAATAAATTATAACTGTTATGGTACATGATCTTTACATTCTGATGATTACGGCAGGCGTTGTCAGTCTGCTGTTCAAGCTGATGAAGCAACCTGTGGTGCTGGGTTACATTGTTGCCGGCGTACTGGTCGGCCCGAACTTGTTCGGCGAGTCGCTTGTTGATGCCCACAATGTCGAGGCATGGGGCAATGTCGGCGTGCTGTTTGTGTTGTTCTGCATTGGTCTGGAGTTCCGCATCAAGAACCTCATCACCAGCGGCAAGGTGGCGGCGGTAGGCGCGCTCACTATCATCGGCGGCATGATGGTTTTGGGCTTCGGCGTAGGCCAGTGGGCGGAACTTGATTTGATGAACTCCCTTTTCCTTGCGGGCATGCTTTGTATGTCCAGCACGACCATCGTCATGAAGGCTGTTGACGAGGCGGGTCTTGGCAAGGAGCGTTTCGTCAAGGGCGCTACGAGCATCCTTATCATCGAGGACGTGGTGGCGGTGGTGCTGATGGTCCTGCTGTCCAGTATCGCTATCCGCCATCAGTTCGCCGGTGTGGAGCTGCTCAACAAAGTGCTTGTCCTGGCTATCACACTCGTTGTGTGGTTCGTATGCGGCATCCTGATTATCCCGACCCTGTTGCGCAAGGTAAAGCCCTATCTGAACGACGAGA
>Ga0310690_10013091_pt1 | contig 10120 bp, 13 predicted proteins | sample AusTroGonzalo_MG_2_FD_207661 | JGI IMG/M metagenome (GOLD analysis project Ga0310690, IMG submission 207661) | Bovine rumen microbial communities from tropical cattle in Woodstock, Queensland, Australia - Gonzalo_04 (v2) (version 2) | ecosystem: Host-associated > Mammals > Digestive system >...
ATCTCCTGCTGACTATACGGAACAGACAGTTTTTTCTTCAGAATAGAGGAAAGCTCACTGACATTATCGGCACTATACGCCTCCACCCTGCGCTTCCACATCGCACCGGCTGACCTCGGACAGCTGGTCACCGTGAAGACACCGTACGGCACTCTGTAGAAGCCGTATCCGATGTCACTGTCACCAACGAGCACCAGAGTACCGTCGCCGGGGTTGCCCTGGATCGCTGTGATCTGCGCCGCGGACAGAGACGAAGTATCGACCTCTATCCCGCACTCGATCGTCATGCCGTAGACGTTCTGTACGTTGACGCATTCGAACTCTATCCGGCTCGCTTCCGCCAGTCCGAACTGGAGCACGTCCTTGGAGCAGACGCTCTCCGTGAACCGGACGGAGCCGGAGATAATATCGGAGTTGGTGAGGTCTGCGTTCTCGCCGTTCGGGAAGTGGACGCGGAAGTTCTTACGGATGGAATCAGCCTTGCACAGGGCGATGATCTGGGAAGGTATTGTCAGCATAGCCTAAGCCTCCTCGAATTCGATCACTACGTCCATCCCCGCCGGCTGGTAGGAGTAGAACTTCGTACCGTACACGACATGGGTTGAGACCGTAGCGAAGACCTTGCACGATACCGTCTCTGTCGTGGTCTCCACCGTGTTCGGGTGTACCTTGATGTTGTACGTGCCGTCCGCGTTCTTCGCCGCCGCCCAGTGCCCGAGGAACGTGTTATATACTGCCTTGTCTAAAACCATATGGATGGATCCGGTCAGCCTCGTCCGCAGTACGTGCCCGCGGTTGATCCGGTTCGCATCCGTCCAGGTCTCGATCACGTCTTCCTTATGGCACACGTAGTCATTCGTGCGCACATACTGCGTATAGTCGTTTGCGGATCCTACGACAAAAATCTTGTAATCAGCCATATCCGCACCTCCTAGTAATCAAAGGCTGACTTCCCGGTCGAGCCCTTGAACTTCGTATTCTGCTGTCTGACCGCCTTGAACAGTTTCGCCGCGTCTCCCTGGAGCACTACCGGTGTGCCGTTCGCGGCGATATACTCGAGCAGTGACTCTATCCTCTGCAGTTCCTTCGAGTTGGCGCCGTTGATCATGCCCATCAGCGTATCCGTCCCGATGACGAGCTCGGAGCCGTTGCCGTCCCCGAATCCCTTCAGACCGTACGGAGTCGCCAGGACTGTCGGGTCTTTGAACATCATCGCGTTGTTGTACGCCTTCTTGTACCATTCCACATCGATGGACGGGAAGGAACCCTTGCCCATGAAACCGTAAGGCGCTTCGCCTCCGGTGATCTTGAAGTGCGGGAGTTTGATGTCCGGGAGTTTCCAGGAGAAACTGGACAGGACCTGCTTGATCCTCTCGATCGCTCCGGAGACCGCTTCCCTCATCGCGTCAAACTTGCCCTTGACGGTCTCGTACAGTTCCGTAGCCTTCGCCTTGATGGTGTCCCAGTTCTGATACAAGGCAACGCCTGCCGCCACTGCAACAGCGACAACTGCGACAATTCCCGCGATCGTTCCGAGCATCGGAAGCATCGCAACGTTAAGACCTGCCGCCAGTCCTGTCAGTGTCGAAATAAGACCCAACACCGGGCTGATCGCCGCCACAAGCCCGACGACTGTGAGGATGACCGCCTGCGTGGTGCCGTCGAGGTCAGAGAACCACGTCACGACCTGAGTCACAATGTCTACGAGCTTCTCCAGTGCCGGCACGAGTGTCGTAGCCAGAGACGAACCCATTTCCATAAACGCCATACCGACTCGCTGTTTCATGAGGTCCATCTGGTTGTTGAATTCGACTGCGGACTGTACCGCGTCTCCGGACATGACAAGGCCGAGATCTTCAGCCTCCTGTCCGAGCGACTTCATCGCTTCCCCGCCATCGTCAATGATGCCGGTGAGGTTGGACGCAGACTTGCCGAACAGCTCCATACTGAGTGCGTCGCGTTCGGTTTCGTTCTGGACCTGACTGAGTGCCTGAAGTGAGTCATACCATACGTCCGTCGCTGACCGCATCTCCCCGTTCTCGTCGGTTATTGCCACGCCGAGCTTGTCGAACACGTCCGCGCCCTTGCCCATCTGCTGAGTTAGCTTCTTCACTGAGCCGGTCATATCCTCGACGGATACGTCCACCAGGTTGGAAGCGTACTGCATTTTCTGAAGTTCTTCGACACTGAGACCCGTCTGCGCTGACAGTGTTGCCAGATCGTCAGCTGCCGCCGCAGACTTGACCGCGTTGGTGAGCATCGCCGCACCGATTCCCGCAGCTGCCGCGGATAATACCTTCGTCTTTTCCGCCGCCTTGGCTGTAGCGTCTGATACCTGGGACAGCGCGCTGGGCATGTCCTTCAGTTGCTTCTGATAGTCCTTCAGGCTTCCCTCCGTGGCGATGATCTCGCGCCGGAGAGCGTCCTGCTGTTGCTTCATTTCCTCCGTAGGATTCGCTACGGATGACAGTTGCTCGAGTGCCTGCTTCTGCGTTTCGAGCTTCTTCTTGGTGTCTTCGATGGCCTTGCCGAGGAGATCCTGCTTCTGCCGGAGCAGTTCGGTATTCTTCGGGTCCATCTTAAGGAGCTTATTAACGTCCTTTAGCTGGCTCTGGGTGTCCTTAAGCGATGAGTCTACACCCTTCAGAGCCTTCGATAGGCCAGTAGTATCGCCATCGATCTCGATGGTTATGCCTTTGATTCTTCCTCCGCCTGCCATATTGCCCCTTTCTAAAACTTATCAAAGTCCGACTGTGTTGCCAGAGTCGGATAGTCTTCTGCGTCGTTTGACTTTTCTGTCATCATGTCGAGCACCATACCCATGTCCAGATCCTCAAGGTCTGCCATGGTCAGCCCGAGCTCGGTGCACCGGAGCAGGAACAGCGCCCCGGTGAGCCGTCTGGTTGTCGGTGCTATTTTTTTTTAGCCGCCGGCTCTGCGATCGTTTCCATCGACAGGCCCCACAGTTCCACGAGCTGAGGGAGCACCTGGTACACGGAAAACATTTCGAACTGATCAAGCCACTCATCCGGATCGGACGGGATGGTCGGGTCAGCCTGCTGAGCCATAATAAAGGCGACGTCTTCAAATGCCTGCAGATTCGCAGAAGAAAGACCGGCGGGAGAACTTACGGATGTGCTTATAGCCTGCATATCCGCTAACAGGTCTCTGCCGGTCCTCTGTCTGTATCTTCTGATCGTTGCGGCCGTAGCCTTGAACGGTACAGCCTTTTCTCCTATCGTTATGATCTTCTCCATATTTGCTCCTTAGGCTGTCGGCTCCTGGACTGCGGAGAACCATGTCGCATAAGAGGACGTGGTGCTCGCTGTATACGGAGCGCGCGCTTTGACGACCTTGTCGTTGATTCTAGGCATTACGCGGAGGGTGATCGTCTCCTCGGAAGGCTCCGGAGATCCGTCGACCGTGTTGCCGTTGACAGCAGGACGGGAAGCGGTGCATCTGTACAGGCAGTGCTTGACCGCCTTGTCATCGCCCTCGAACTGGAACAGAAGCGCGAATTCTGACTTGCTGGATCCGCTTCTCTCAACGTAGAAGCCTTTCGCGTCCAGTGTTTCGCCCAGGATGTCCTTCTTGAAGTCATCCGGGATGATCGCCATTGTCAGGTCGCCTTCGTATCCGTCATCGCCTGCCATGCTGAAATACGTAACGTTATCCGCCGCCCAGTTCAGCTGGTCACCGGAAGCGCTCAGCGAAATGGAACGGGCACCGGGAATATGCACCGGTGTCGCATAGGTGAGCGTTCCTGTACCGTCGTCTGTAGCCTTGGCGTAGTAAACGTTGCAAATACCATAAATTACTTTATTCGCCATCTGTAATGATTACCTCCATGGTGTAAAGTGTTTCCTGCATCGAGTCGTTCTGTACGTATTCGGACGTCTTGAAGTACGTATGGAAGTACGTCTTCAGGATGGCCTCTACAGCCTTCTCCGTCTCGATGTCCCTGTTTCTTGTGTAAAGTCCGGCTTCAAGCGTGACGATCTCCTGGTAGTTGGTATTGTCCGCTTTGAAGTCGTTGTTATCCGGGTATGTAAATACGATGTAAGGGAGCGGCGGCACGTCCTCCGGTGACTCCCAGAAGTTATAAGCGACCGGGAGACCAGTCGCTTCTAGTGCGGTGAAGATTTCCTTGTATGTCATCCGTTATGACCTCCAAGCTTGTTGTACAGTTCCTGAATGATATAAGCCTCCGTATACTGCTGGGCGTCATAGATGACACCGTCTCCCTTCCATTTTTTCTTGGACTCTGCGTACTTGTTGGCTATCTTGTGCTCATTCTCCAGAAGGTGTGCGATCCTGTATTTGGTCTTGTTATAGACCACGTACGAGGTGCCAAGCCCTCTGTAATACTGTTGCTTGTAGCTCCATCCTTTGGCATACTCGCCGGTGCGCTCTCTTGAGTTTGCGCGGATCATGTTGGTCGCGGTTTTCGCCGCTTCCGGCAGGACATCGTTCAACACGTCGCGGGCTTCAAACCCGTACTCGGTGAGCATCTGCCTGGCGACTTTTTCGAAGTTCATAGCCCCCACTCTGTTTCGACTAGCCATTCCCTTCCCTCCGTTCCACATAGAGCTCGAGTTCGTCGTTCCTGCGCTGATACGTCCTGTAGATGGTGTATCTCACGCCCTGGAACTCCAGAACCTTCTCGCCCTGGTAATCCGCGAAAAAGACGGTCATCACATACTCGGGGTTGAGTCCGTTCCGACCGCCTTCAAAGAATTCCGTCCGGTTCACGCTCTGCACATTGGCGTACACCTGGCGCAGAGTTTCCGTCTTCTGGTTGACACCGTAATCGTCCCGTTCCCAGGTCTCGACAACGAGATTTATCGGTGTGGATCTATCCATTGTCTACCACCCAGTTCGTATACCCGGAAGCCATCTGCAGCTGTGCCTTCTGCTCATCGTAGGACTTCTTGAGCCGGTCATAGTTGTCCGGATCTCCAAAGTGCATCGCTACGTAAGTAGTGACGGCGGTGAGCATCAGTTCATCGGGGCAGGCTTCGACTCCCGCAATACCCAGATCTAAAACGGCCGAGTTGATCAGACCCAGGATCTGTGTGTCAAACGCGTCCGTTACAATTCGGAGGGATAATTTGACCCTCTCAAGCATTTCGCTTCCGTTCATGTTTGATTCCCTCCTTTGAATGCTTCATAAAACTCTCGGGTGATGACGTGCTTGCCCACGTGTCCGAGGGCAACAGACGGATCGCAGAGGATCTTATGCCCGAGCTGTCTCGCTCTCCAGCAGAACGCCAGATCCTCCCCGAAGCCCTGCATAGGCTCGAACGGGTTCGGATACTTGGCGAGTACGTCGAAGATCAGATCCGCCGACATCAGGACGCACCCGAAGCCAACGCCGGCAACCTCGAAGGGTTCCGCCGGGATCTCCTTGTATTCTGTGAAGAACGGGCCCTCAGCCGTGTACTCCAGTGTTTCAAAGAGTACCGGACTGAAGGGCTGTACACGACGGAAATAAAGACCGGAGATCATGTCATACCGGTCTTTATGTTCCATCAGTCTCTTCATCGTGTCCGGCGCGAAGACCATATCCGAATCGAACCACATAACATAGTCCACGTTCATCTCTATAGCCTTGCGCATTCCCCGACTTTTTCCAGCATCGCCAGACTGGTCGCGAACTGCGTAGGAACTTCGTCCATACAGGGCACTGCGATCATCGTCTTCATTTCGTCATCTTCTCCTTATTTGGTGCTTACTTCTGAACCTTTACGAAAGCGTTCGGTGCGATCGGTTCCATAGCAACATACAGATCGCCGATGAAGCGAGTCATGTTGGAAGTTGCCAGTGTATAAGGATCAGCAAGTACATCAATACCTTCACCGTCCGGGAAGTTCCACAGAGCGCCGTTCTGCAGGTCGCCTACGATCATATAGGTAACGCCTGTGGTGGCTACGCTGGCCGCGGTGATGGAATTGTTGAACAGAACCGGCAGGCCGTCGAACGGATCAGCAGGGAAGTTAGCTCCCAGAGCCGCCGCTTTGATGTCTGCGTATGTCTGTCTGTTCATGATAGCAACAGGGCTGGATGCCTGAGCGCTCAGCAGACCCATCGCTTTCGCTACTGTAGCGATGCCAGGGTTAGCGTCTGTCAGAACAGGAACTCCTACGCATGTAGTTGTGGAAACTGTGCCACAAGCTTCGATTTTTGCCAGGAATGTGTTCGCGGCATACTCTGCGATGTGGTGAGCCAGTTCTCTGTAAACGTGACGGAGATAAGCTTCCGCCTGGTCGATTCTCAGAGCCTGTTTAGAAATTGAGATCCATTTCTTGATCATAACCGGCTTTAATTCAACGATGCCGAGGATGAGGTTCTCTTCGTCGACTGCAACGCCTTCGCTATGAAGAACTGCGCCTTCTCCGCTGATTTCGAATCCAACCTTCAGGTTGCCCTTCAGATAGGACTTACGGACACGGCTCATGATGCCTTCTTCTTCCCAAGCTGTCTTAATTTCTTCATAGACATATTCAGGGACTGCGATGGTGCCGGATGCGTTCTCTGTCAGAAGACCGCGTACTTCTTCTTCATTACCGGTCTGGATATACTTAGCAAACGCGAGACCATATTCCGGGCTGTTTCTTGTAATCATTTCTTCCATTTTTCTTTCCTCCTCAATGGATTCTTCGATCTCGACGGATGTCTTAACGACTTCCTCGAGCTGTGCTTTGCGGGCTTCGGCTTCCTGAACGATCTGGGCTTTGCGCTCTTCCAGTTCGGTGACCTCTGCCTGAATCTGTTCGATGTCTGCTCCCTCGGCGGTCATCATTTCCGCAAGCTCCGCGGATCTGACCTCAATGTCAGCCATCTGCATGTCTTTAATCTCCATGCTGTTCTCCTTTCAGTGCCTGGATGCGTGCCATCAGTGCGTCCATCTGCTCCTGTCTTGCCCTGGCTTCTTCTTCAGCACGAAGTCTCTCCGCTTCGATCTCCGCGATCACTCCGTCACAATGAGATCTTGCTGAAATTTCCGTCAGATCATTGGCAGGTAAGCTGACTGCGCTGACGTCAAACAGACGGCCGACTGCTTTAATGGTTCTCAGGTAGTTGTCGCCGTCCGGCACTATATCGTCATCGGTCACGGTGAAACCGAATGACATCTTATTGGTGTAGCCGCCGCTGATCTCCTCGTACAGCTGACGGCCGATCTCTGTACCGCCGAGATCCGCGCGTACTTTCAGACCATGCTCGTCGACATCCAGAGACAGGGTCCCGTTGCTGAGTCTTGCGAACACTCTCCCCTGGTGGTCGTACTGCATGATCACATCGGACATATCCGTATCAGAAAAAGCAGATCTGCTGACCTGCTCGTATACTTCGTGTGTCCCGTTCTTGTCTTTGAAACCGTAAAGTCTGTAGGGCTGTTCGAATGTTGTGGCATAACCTTCGACGATCTTGTCATCCTCGACCGCCGTCATGGTCATGTTTCTGTACTCTCTGCCCTGGTCAAGCTTCTTCTGGATCAGGTCCTTCGTTTCCATCTGGTTCTCCTTCCTCCGGTACCAATACCTCGACCGGCTTGTATTCTCCGCGAATATAGGCAACGTCACCGCCCGGGATCGGTCCGTAGTTGAACAGTTCCCTGACTTCGTTGATCGTCAGGATGCCTCTGTCGCCGAGATCCCTGGCGAGTGTCACCTTCTCCGTCTGTGTCATGTACTGCAGTCTGTTCGAGTTCACGAACACGTGATTCCCGAAAGACCGCTCACGTTCTGTATAAATGGCCTTGGACATCGCCTCGGAAAGCGCAATAGCGAACGGCTCGATGCTTGAATTGAAGAACGCGTCCAGTTCGTCGCTGTTGGCTTGTCCCTGCATGACCTTCTCGCTGACTCCGAAGTAGTTGAAGACGTTCGTCTGGATCTGCGCCATCTGCTTCTCGTCCACGGTGTACGGCGTGCTCTTGATCTGCTGGATGTCCTTGTATGTGTTCGGGAACAGAAGCAGACCGCCTCCGTGCGCCTCGTTTGACAGGTTCTCCGCCGTGAATCTCTGGCGTTCGCGTGCCAGGTCATCCGGTGCGGTAAAGTTCGTTACCTGCGCCATAAAGCGGTACGTAGCGGAATCCTTCACGGCTTCCTTGATCGCCTGGTCATTGATTGCGATAAGATCGAGCGTTCTGTTCAGCGCCCTGTTGCTGTCTCCGAAGAAATCGCTCTTGTACTGGTGCTTGTTCAGATATACGCACCGGTCAAACTCGATGATTCCGGTCTGGCTGTTGCGGAACGTGTAACGGAGCCACAGATCTCCGCGCTTGTCCTCTACGATCTTCACGTTCTCCGGCAGTACCGGGAAGAAACCGATCGTCTCGTAGTTGTTGTTCTGCACCGGCACGATAAAGAGGTTGTTCGTGCAGTCCAGGATCGTGGAACATCTCGCCAGCCACTGAGGCCACGTCATCCACGGGTTCGGCACGTGCTTCATCCTGGCTTTCAGTGCCGCCTGGGCTTCTCCCTGCATCTCGACTTTAAGTTTGGATACGTGACGGGCTTTCGCTTCGATCGCGCTCCTTACCAGTTCGCTCTCATAGATCGAGCCGTAGTAATCCCGGAAGATCGGCTCGTACGCGGTCAACAGTTTGAATTGCTGACTGCCCTGTAATACCTTCGGCTGCTCCTTTATGTCGTTTGGAAACAGCCAGTCAAAAAGTCCCATCAGTATCTCCTTTCATTGACCAGTTGCACACCGATCTCGGTCCAGTGTTTGGCGCGCACGGCCATCGCGTCCAGGAAAGCGGCCATGCCGTCAACGTGTGCCCTTTGTTCTATCTTGATCAGCCGGAGCCTTTCGTTCTCCGCGTCGACCTTAATTGCTGAATTCAGGAAGTGTATCTTCAGAAGATCGTTGTCCCCGATCCGGATCTTGCCGTCTTTCATCAGTCCTTCGACCTGGCGGATCACCGGCGTGAGGTTTGTCCCCTGATAGACGTCGTCCATGTTGAATCCGTACGCCGCCATATCCTGCACGAGGTACGTGGCGGAGTAACGGTCATATCCCACCTTGAGCGGATAGATCTGATACTTCTCGATCAGTTCCGTCGCCCAGTCGTAGATGTCTCTGTAGTCGATGAAGTTGTCCCCGGACTCGAATAAAAGACCGCGCTGGATGTATGCGCGGTACGGTAAGCCGTCCCTCTGGGTCGCTTCCTCGATCTTCTCCTTCGGCAGGTAGAACCGCGCGAAGGTGTTAAGAATGCCGTCCTTTTCGATGACCAGCACGGCGGCGGAGAGGTCCGTCGTCTTCGACAGGTCGATTCCCATGACCGCATAGTGATTCTTAAAGTCCTCCAGGCGTAACGGGCCGCAGACTGTCTTTTCGATCGTCTGCGCGTCAAGCCATGCCTGCGAGCTGTTCTGCTTGATGTTGCAGTATTTGCACAGGAACTCTGTCTTCCTGGCGAGGGATCCTTCCGCTATGGCGATCTCCTCGAGCAGGTAGTCAACGCTGACGGACACGCCCAGATTCGGGTTCGATTTCCTCAGCTCGTTGATGTCGTTCCACTTTGTAACGTCATCGATGCAGTAGATGAACGGCAAAAGCCTCTTCTCCTTGGAATTGCCCAGCAGGAAGCTTGTAGACCGCTTCATCAGCTCGTCATACGGTCCGTCGGACAAATATCCGGCCGTAGTGATCGAGAGCATTATGGGCTCCTTACGGCTTCCCATTCCGCTCTTGATAACCTCATACTGCTTGTTGCCTTTATCACCTTCCCAGGCGGCGATCTCATCAAGGATCGCCAGGGAAGGATTAAAGCCGTCAGACTTCTTGGCGGAGAATGCGATCTTCTTCACGGTCGAGTTCGTGCCCGGAATAAACAGATCTGTCATCCGGTGCTTCTCCATCGTCGGGTCGTCTTCGTGGAGCTTGCGTCTGGAACTGTCCCGCTCACGTCTCCTGCGGTCCTTCTCCTGCCACTCCGGATCCAGCTGAGTCATCGTCCAGATATTCCCGTAGACGATCTCCGCCTGATCGAGTTTCGGAGCCACGTTGAAGACCCTGGTGCCGAATCCCTCCGTGCACCAGATATATCTTCCGATCGCGCTGGCGAGTAAAGACTTGCCGTTCTTCCGCGCGATGACCAGATAGA
>Ga0310690_10013092_pt1 | contig 10119 bp, 21 predicted proteins | sample AusTroGonzalo_MG_2_FD_207661 | JGI IMG/M metagenome (GOLD analysis project Ga0310690, IMG submission 207661) | Bovine rumen microbial communities from tropical cattle in Woodstock, Queensland, Australia - Gonzalo_04 (v2) (version 2) | ecosystem: Host-associated > Mammals > Digestive system >...
TTACAATAAGAACTAAGAAAATTCAACTATTCTAAATCCTAAAAATCAATTCCTTATCAACTTTGGACAATTTTAACAATTTTTCTAAAACGCTAATTTCTTCTTTTGTGAAAAATTTACTAATATTCACTTTATTAAATAGCTCCTGTGTAGATATATCAAGAGCTTGTGCAATAACTTGTGGAGTAAATCCGTTATTCCAAATATAGTTCATCAATAATCCAGAATCTACCATTAGCACTCTCCGATATTAACTAAGTTTGAGAAATTGCACTTATTAATAATGCTCTTTACTCTATTAATGATATAATCATAATCTATAGTTGAAACATCTTCCTTTGGCTCCCCATACTCACTAACATGACCATAAGAATAATAATAAAAAGTTCCTTTAGTCCAACCGGTGTCCCAATCTACTCTTGCATATAAATGAAACCCAGAATACTTTTGGGCAAACCTTGGGTCACATGTTGCGGCAAAAATATTATCTGGAATAGAAAAATTATCAGAAAACACACTTAAAACATCTTCTCGACAATGTTGCCATTGACTTGACGAACTATAGTTAGTATTCGCATAGCTGCTACTCCAACACTGCTTAGCACATTTATAAACACTATTTGGAAACATATCACTTTTAACTTGATTATCTACTATTCTCGCATGAATCTTATGTAATGTGCATGCATCTGTTATTAACTTTGTTCCATCTGCATAAGTTAATGTAACATCTCCACAGATACCGCCAACTTCACCATTTACGATCCTTGCTATAATATTTATATCACCATCACTATATGGACAACTATTATTTCCATCCGCATCATCACATGTTAAAAAATCCTCCAATGACCCTTCAGAATCTATTGGAGGATGGGCATAAACAGTCATCATTAAACTAATACAAACTACTGCACATATAAATACACTAAATAATTTTCTCATTAACTACTTCCTTTCCTGAGAGGATAAATCTGCACCAATAATGGAGTTCGTATCTAACTTATTAAAAACATTATTCAACCATGTACACCAATTTATTGGGTAGTTTTCTTTAAAATATTTTTCTAAATATTCTCTGCTGTAGTAGACATCTTTTTCCATTCAAGCACTCCTCTTATTCACTATATGTTTTCTATAATATCTAAAGAACTTCTTATAATCCTTTTTTGTCAAAAATTTCACAATTTTATAAGAGTCGGTGTATTTTTCCTTAGTCTTCATATAAGGAAAATACATATAATTGTGTGGTGTATAAAAATAATCATCTACAACAAAATACCACGCACTTGGATTTTGCTCATAGTTATACTTCCAAGAATCAAAGGATGTAAGTATAATATCCTCTGCTCCAAAAACCTGCCAAGGGTACATATTATCAAAATATCGTTGCTTCAAATATTTGTCGAATGTTTCATCACTAATAAATAACAAAAAATCACCTGCTTATTCATAAAATCAAAATTGGGACTCCATAGCTCGAAGCACATTGATACTCAATTTGACAACCTCTTGCAGATTCCCAGCCACGAGCAAATACTACAATATCAGCATCAGCCATAGCTTCTATAGACCTACCAAGATAATAAATGGGGTCATTATAATTATAATCTGGGTCATCAAATACAGTATCAATATAATTAGTATTTTCAGAAAAATATAATTTGCATTGATTAATAATAGAATTTCTCTCTATAACTAATTCTTCATAAGACTTACCGCTCATTGGAAAACTAAGAAATACCGTCATCAAAACCTATCTCCTAAGTCTTCAATATTGAAATCTTTAGGCTCCTTTTTCTTAACAAACTTAGCCAAATCATGCAAGTCTTGTCCTCTAATATATCCATTAGGAACCTTACTACTTCGTTCTACGGTCATTCTCTCTGCCCACTTAATCAAATCAATAACTTTAATCATAACTAAAATCACCTTTCAAATTTCAACATTATTTAATTTAGCTAAAATTTTTAGCGTTTTCAAAAATTATTTACATTTTGTAATTCTTTATATTTTCATCCTAATAAGATACACTTATCTGTGCCATTTATAGGACAATTATGTTTTCACCCCATTGAAAAGTAACTGAACAACTTTATGTGCCGTAACTACTGCAAAGGGATATTTCGTCCACAACTTATTAACAAAGTTTACAAAAAGTTCAAGTATTTAGTTGCTCTAACCGAAAAATTTCTTTTTCTTTCTTTATATATTTCTTTCTTTTTCTTTAATCTTATTTATTTATATTATTATATTATATATATATTATATTAACAATAAGGTATAATCTAATATAAATATTAGATTATATAGAATAATATTAACGAATTTTTTAGTTTAACAAGGAATATCACTTGTTGGTATAAAAAAGAAAAGAAGAAAAAAGAAGAAAAAGAAGAAAAAAGAAGTGCACAATGAGCACGACATTTGCCTCGGATGTGGTGCTTTGTTCTGTCAGCCACGAGAATGCCCCAGAATTAAATAAAGTTGCTTTGGCAGGGTGATTACATACCCTAAGAAAAAAATTTAGTGTAGGGCATTCTCGTGGCTCTCACAGCTACTTGTTTAAAACATACACAACAATAGTCTGTCCGGGGTAAATATCATTTCCAATGTTATTAATACTCTTTATGGCACTAATCCACTCTCTTACATCAACACTTTCTCCAACACAGTGTTTTCCAATAGACCACAAAGTATCTTGATATTTTACCACATATTCTTCCTTATGGAAATCCTCTCCTTCAAAATCATTCCTACCGAGAGCAATTGTAACGAAGATAAGAACAATTAAAAGGAAAATGATAACACATCTGAGAAAGGTGATACTGTTCAACATTCTATTAGTCATTTTGTTTATCTCCTTTATTTTAGATTGTGTTATCATTATAACATATTATTTATTTAATTCAACTACTTTATTTAGATTTTCTATATTTTCCTTATTTTTACTTATCCTGTCGGTACAATCTTCTGCAACATCACAGTTTTCACAATTATAGTCACAAACAACCTCATTATATACATTGTAAATCATTCCGTCCTATCCTCCACTACCTCACAAATTTCGGCAGGATAGCTGTTACCCTTCCCGTACCAACAGTCATACTCAGGCTTATAAAGCCACACAGCTTCAATTTCTTGACAAGGAATCTTTGGGCTTTTAGGTATAATGTTCATTTTTCCACGGAACATTTTGTACCCCTCACAACTAATCATTCCTCTTCATCTTCCTCGTTAAGAAAATCAGTATAATGCTCTGCAATAACTTCCCAACGAACATCATCAAATTCGTTAGTAGTTTTCGCAAAATCTCTAACTGTGTTTTTAACAACAGTTACAATAAAATCAGCCAACTGTGCTGAATCCCATGTTTGCATCTTTTCAAATCTTGTCATTATTTTATTCTCCTTTTAATTTCTTTTAATAATTTTAAATGGGTCATTACTGAAATATTCTGCTTTTTGATAAATATCTGGAAACTCATTGCAGTGTGTAATGGCCATAGTTTTACTATAACGATTATCATTAGATACTAAATTCCAGTCTTTATTGATACGGCTCTGTTGCTCTTTATCATCGAGATAGCCATATCTAAGATGCCCTTGAAATTCATTTGTAACATTAGTTTTATCAATCATATCCTCATTGATATTAGATTTTTTAGTTTCCTCTTCAAGATAACCGACACCGTGACGGGTAAGATATGACCGAGAAACATAACATACTTCTGCATTAAAATCTTTCTTATCATTAAGAAGTGCAATAGGATTTGTTAAACCAGTATTAGATGTAGTATGCCATTTACCACTAATGTTTTGGTCTAACCCAAGTCCCTGCCCATTCTCAAAAATAATAGAATCATGCCTTTTGTACATATCATTAAAAGCCACAAGTTCTGTGTGTTTTAAGAAAAATTTTAGGTCAAAAATAAAATTCTCAATAATGTTTTTAATTTTTTCATTATTAAAGAAATATTCCTTATATTCTGGAAGCTGTTCAATATCTACTCTACGGGAAATTAAAACAGCCAAGCAGTCTTTACGAGCTTCTTCTAACCAATACTTTATAGTATCTGTATTCTCTATATAAGAGCCATATTGACTTATAGGACGCACTAATTCTTTTCCTCGTGACTCTATGGCACACCAGCTTCCAAACCCACAGGAAGCATTCTCACGAGCACCAGATACCTTTTCAATCCATGCTTCTGTCGCATGGTCTGCAAGCATATCAAAAGGTGTGATAACACGGGCATTTGGGTCACAAAATGTCTTAGGGATAATGCCAACAGATGCAAGTTCTTTGTATTCCCTAAAAAACTCCATGGGATGGACCCAAAAAGATTCGGAAAAATATGTATGAGCACCATCCAGTGTTCCGCTACCAAAATGATGATATACATGTCTAAAAGTATCTGTATAATCTACAGTATGGCCACGCTGAGCAGTCCCGTTATGAAAGACAACTAAAGGTTTTTCACCTTTTAAAATTGCATCAGTAACAAAATAACGGGTCATAAGTCCCTTACCCTCGTCACCAAAATTACTACCAATAACAATTTTTACATCTTTCATAACGGGAACTCCTTCTTTCTTTTACCAACTAATGCAATTGTTTTCTGAAGTTTCTTTAGCTACAAAATTTTCAATTGAATTGCTACAATTTTCTTTAATAATGTCAACGATTACCGGAATAAGGCTATCAAGTGTTACTACCTTGTAATTATCACCAAGAAGCTTTTTCCACTTCTCATCAATGTTATAGTGTCTGTTAAGATACTCATAAGATGATTCTTTATCATTAACAGAAAGGTGATATACATTAAACTTTTCCTTTACCTTTTCGAGCAAATCAATTGTTTCAACATTTGCTTCAAGGTTATCTCCAGTAATTTTTGATAAACCTCGTGCAGGAATATAAGGATTGGGGCATTCGTCACCAAGGGTAATAATCAGTCCCTTTTTACCCCGCTTCCAACAGTCAAGAGCACAGTGGTGGAGTCCCATATACCAAGCAGCACTATAGGATTCATACCCATTTCCTCCCCCACCGCCCTCAAAATAGACCTTATCAAGTTGTTCTGCAATACGAATATCAGATTCAAATTGAGAAATTTGAATTGGAGCATCATCGTATGCAACATCTCCAATAGCCATAATGCAAAACTCAGGGTCATTGATGCTACTATCGCTATAAAGCTCCGTCATAAGAGTATTAAGCTTTTGGGCTACTTTACGAGCAGCCCCACCCATACTACCAGTCACATCGGGAGCAAGAATAATTGGAAAACTGTTAGGATGCTCTTCTGAGTCACAGCATTCTCTCAGTACATTATAGGGGTCTAATTCTGGGGCAAGTTCTCTTGACTTGAAAATTTCCTGTGTTGTATAGTTACAGTTTTCAAAGTCATCAATAGAAACTCCACGAGTATTTGTTGTGTAAGCACTAAAACTTACTGAATTCCAAACACCGCCTCCCATAATTATTCCTCCCCAGCACTATCAGATTCAACCATGCTTTCTGCCCCAGAAAAATCAAGGTCTTTAAACATGTTTTCAAACATGTTTTCACCACTATCACTACTAAAAATCGAAGACATGGGGTTACTCCCACCAAGCATGCCACTCATAAACATCATAGGCATCATCTGTGCAAAAGGATTTGAGGTGTCTGTGCCAATAGTATTGCTCATTCCACCAAACATCTGACTAAGCATTGCCATCTTAATCATGGGGCCCATAGCATCTCCGCTACTTACCAAATTCTTATAAGGGCAGAAAATCTTTGCATAAAAGTACACCTTACCCATAAGAATATGTCGTTCTGGGAGGATTTGACGAATTTCATTATCCTCGTAATCAATAGCAGTAATAACATCATCTTCAATTTTCGTTACAAAACGAGGAACTTTTTTTCCACCCTTGTTTACAAGTAGAATATCCCCAACCTCTACATGATTTGTCGGAATGGCCCAGAACATATTAAACATATCAAAAGCAAAGTTTCCCACATTTGTCAAACGCTTTTTAGCAATATCATATGTCTTATATCCATTTGACGTCTTAACAGCAATCTTACCATTCATGGCAAGCTTGCAACAGCCATTGCTAATGGGAGCAAACATACCATTAAACATATTACCCATATTATCAAACATTGTCATTATCTTTATCTCCTTCAATAATGTTAGTATTAATTACTTCAAATATACAATTAATAATAGCTTCTGTGTATTCTTTTTCAGAGTCGGGGTAATCGTAGTACCCCTCAATAATAGATTTAATCACTTTAATCTTAATATCATTTTCGTTCATTTTATAAATCCTTCTTACTTAGCACTCTTCGTCTTAAGGAGAATCACATTCTCAAGAAGAACAGTCTGAATGTCAGGAGTCTCATGCTTCTTGTTCCAATAGGAGTTCTGAACCATGTTCTTAAAGTCAGCAGGAAGTTCCTTACCATCAAAGGAAAAATACTTGCCAGTAGTGTCCACGAAAATAAGATTGGTGTGCTTGTTGGAACCACTCTTCTTCAGAGGGGCAAACCGGATATAATCCTTACCAGTATTAGTATTATGGGCAAGCTTATTTTCAACAATCCACTCAAAGTTGTTAGTCTTTTCAGACTTACTGGATTCCTGCTTTTCCTTGACAGCAGAGAGGTTGGAATACTTAACGCCAAAACGGGCAGTAGTCTCAGTCACCTTAAGAATCTTGTAGCCCTGCTTGGCAAACTCGGCCTTCATAGGGAGTTCGGTCACATACTCAATACGGGCCATAGTACCGTTACGAAGATTGGTAACAGTAGAAACGATTTCTTCCTTAGTCATAGCAAATCTAAACATATTTATTACCTCCAAAATTTATTTTTTACAATAATATTATAGCATATAATTTTTATAATTCAACTACTGAAAGCTATTCTTCTTCATTTTCTTCATCATATTCTTCATCTTCATCCCAATCATCAAAATCCTCTTCCTCATAACTGTCATTTGTGTCAATAGTAAATTTTTCATACCCAAAATTTACCGTGAAAAGACCATTATAGCAACAGATGTCAACAGAACCGGGCTTTTCAGTCACATATCCACAATCCTTTGCATTACTAATATCTTCAACAAGTTCAAGGGGAATGATGCTAAGAGTCCCAGAATCTACGCCATAAGCTCTACCATACTCATCAAAAAATTCTCCATCCCCATAAGCAGTCCCACAGACAGCAAACTGTTCCCCTGTTACAGGGACACTGTGAATACCGTCTTCCCAATGGCACACTGCTCCCCAAAAATGATGGTAAATTTCGTCAGAAAGAACATAACAAGGATCACCTACATAAAAACCCTTATTAGACTTAATAATACCTTCTACAATCATTTTCAAATCTCCTTCCAATTGTTTCTTTGAATAATTGCTCTCATGTTTTCCACGCCAACAGGATTCATACTGTGAATTCTAATTGGATAATTTTTTCCAGTTTCCTCAAGCCAATCAAGTAGCTTAATATAGTCTCCACCATCCCAAGCATAATAACCGGCATCATGGTCAATGTCAATTAACTCAATAGGCTCAAATCTTGCCCCGTTCATATCAATAGCTTCGCTTCTATTAATACAAAATTTTGCTTCACCAACACTTCTACACCAAACATATCCTTCTGGTGCTTCACGAATATCATCAATCCAAAGTTTCATATCAATCTCCTACATTAAAAGTCTTTTCCAAAAAATCTAATCCCTTTAGTCTTTTAATATTATATTGCTTATTAGATTTCTTGCTTTCCACTTTTCTTGTCTTACCGAGAACTTCTGTAGCCAATTTATGGAATTTAATAAATTCTGGTGTCTGCATAAAATTGTAGAGTTCTTCCATGATTTCCCTATTTTCTTTATAATATCTACGATATTTACGGATATTAGCAAGAAGTGTTGCTGTCTTCCGTCTATCTTTATATTCCCCAAATTCTAATTGGTGAAGACAATCTTGTGTGGCATCCCAGCATTTCTTTTCAATCTCTTCATAAGCCCTGTAGTTCACGCTTGTTTCTCTACAAAAATCAAGAAAATTAGAAATATTTTCAGAAAATGTCATAATATATGTTCCTCCTATTATGGTACTAAGAGTGCATTAAGCACTCTTAGTACAAAGGTTGTATGCCAAATCAAAGATGGGATGTCCATCAATAATACGGCCCCAGTTGTTCTCCCGATAACTTGCAGTGTTACGAGCAGGGGTAGAATGCCCAACCCAATCACTGACAGCATTGAGGAATCCATACTTGGTTCCAAGGAACTTTGCAATGTCAGGAGCCATATAGCAAATCATGATTTCATTCTTTGCATTTTCGACATTGGCCTTCTTCCGGTCACTGTCCTTATCCTCATTAATGGGGAACATTTCATCGAGAATCTTATGGATTTCATCCTCAGAAATCTTCATATTAGCAAGCTTATCAGCTTCTTCATCCAGCTTTGCCATATAGTTGTTAGCAAGCTTCAAAGTTTGACGGGCTTCCTCCAGCTTATATGCCATATCACCTACATGCTTGGTAGACCAGCTACGGGATGCAGAAGAGAGTGCCATATTCAGTGTATTTTGACATACGACACGAATAGGTGTACAGCATACCTTAACAGCACCAGTGCCATCGTGAGCATTCGTAAAACAAATATAAGGGTCAAACTTATCATCAAGAATCTTCTTTTCAGGCATCTTTGCAAGGAGCCAGATAGTCTTACCGTTTCTCAGAGAGCCAGCAGTTTCGTATCTAACACCACCCTCTTCAATAAGGGCATCAGTGAAAGCAAAGGCATCCTTATTCTGTACAACCTTGTAACGGTCAGTTACAATGCCAAGAACAGAGTTGTCAGAGCTACGGGTGTTTGCCTTGTAGTTGGGAATTTCAAGGCCAGTTTCAGTGAAAACAGGCTTAGGATTAACCTCCCAATCAAGCCCACCAAGCCGAAGTGCCTCAGCAGAAGTCATAGCTTCTGCAACAGGAGTACCAAGACCATGCCAGGGTGTAAATCTGCCATTAGCTTCATTAGACACGTATGCAATCTGCTCAACATTTGCACTCATAATATTTACCTCCAAAAATTTTATTAAGTGTTTGTTTATTTAACTTACATTAACATTATAACACACTATATTGAGAATTCAACTACTATGGAAAGATTTTTTATATTTTTATCCCATATAATCGTTCCATTGATTTATCACATTATCTACTGCTTCTTCAATACTTCTATAAACTGTGTCGTTTTGCTCAAATCTTGGGTGGCACCAGCATTTATCTGAACAAGTCACTGTTACATAAACTTCTGGTTCATATCCTCTAATTGGTACTGTTTCAATGATTGGCATTTTTCCGCAAAGTTTACATGGTACTAACTCTTTTTCTCTAACTATAATTTTATAATAATTTTTCATATATTTACCATCCTTGAGACTTAATAATTTCATCCAGAGTCCTCGGTGTGTAACCCATCCAAGGCATCATACAGCCAACATTTACAAAGTGCAATCTATTCTTAGAGTTACCCCTATCATCTTTCTTATCAATCAGCTTCTTAATATCCTTCATCAAATCTTCTTCAAGAGTCACATGGAGATGCCCATAGAGATGATAGTTATTATCATTATAATTAGATTTATAAAACGGCATAGGATAGTGGCACATAATTACATGTCTTCCATTATCTGTGATTTCCTTATAGTCTTTAATGTCCGTAAATTTTCTCTTTAGGCTGTTAGACATATTTTTAAGGTCATGGTTTCCCTTAATTAGGACTTTAAGACCATTCAACTTATTCAGTACTCTAATCCAACCATCTTCTTTTTCCCAAGAAAAATCGCCAAGGATATAGACAGTATCATTTTTCGTAACTCTACTGTTCCAATTTTTTACGATAGTGTCTTCCATCTCTTGCATGGTTTCAAATGGTCTACCGTCAAATTTAATTACATTCCCATGCCCAAAATGGAGATCAGAAATATAATAATTCATTTATTCATCTTCCTCGTTCCTATAGTTACCCAAAATTTCTTCAATTGTTGAATCATAAAGGGAGTCGTTATTATCAATGATATACTGCACAATATCATCAATATCAAT
>Ga0310690_10013093_pt1 | contig 10119 bp, 10 predicted proteins | sample AusTroGonzalo_MG_2_FD_207661 | JGI IMG/M metagenome (GOLD analysis project Ga0310690, IMG submission 207661) | Bovine rumen microbial communities from tropical cattle in Woodstock, Queensland, Australia - Gonzalo_04 (v2) (version 2) | ecosystem: Host-associated > Mammals > Digestive system >...
TGATGTGAACGGTGTTGTCGTGGATATGTTCGTTGAACTCATACCGTAAGTCGTCTTCGACAAACGGCAAATCGACAAGATACGCAAGTCCGTCGCCAATTTTGAAGTTCGGTACTTCCGCTCCCGGCACATACGCATAGTCGGAGTAGACGATGATGGCACCCCTCGGCGGTATATAATCAATATAGGAATTCCAGTTGGCTGTGGTGTCGTACAACACCTCTGGAATGCTGTTGATCGCTTCTCGCAGACCTGTAATCGCATCGATAGGGTGCTGGTCTGGGAGGTCGCGGTTCCTTAATTCGTTATGGTCGCTCGTGGTAACTTCCATTACCGAGCCCATATCCAGTGCGACATCATAGTCACTGTTTAAACACACAGGGAGATCTGTCTCGGTCGAATTAAAGCAAACGTTAAGTTTCATTGCAGCACCTCTTCATTGAGAATGCGTGCGACAGGCACTTCAAAGACTTCGCTTGCGAGCGAGGTACCGTCCGAGGCGATGGCTCTCACCTGTATTTCTACGGGGGCTCTGAGGCTCAACGACAGGGTCTCTTCCTGTGTAAGCTTGAACCACACCGTCTGATCTTCGATGGTCATGGCGTCCTTTTCGCGTTCAAAGAGGATAGTGCCTTTCTGCGCGTACGTTATCAGAATCGTACCGAGAGACGACACATCGCTGATATCTCTGAACGTGAATGTTTGTTTGGGTGTGGTGCCGCGCCGAATGTATTTCGGTGTCGGGCACGGATGCTCACACTGCGCCATAATCAATCACCTCCCTATAAAAAACGCTGCCTAATTAGGGAATAATTTGCATAGTAAGACCGCCAGGCGTTCCCTAACGAGAACGCGAGGCGGCGCCGTATTAATATTAGTTAGATGGCATCGTTAGTGATGGATAGCCGTCTGCTGAATCGGTAACAAGGAACAATGATTCGTCATGGGGCGTGCCAGGAGTAACTACCCGTACTCCATAATCGCCACCATCTTCATATATGTCGCCGATGTCATAATACACTTTCTCGTTTTCGCCCATTTCCATAACCATAACGGCATAGGGTGCGTCGTATATCTCCTGCCATGTCTTATCAAGCGTTGCCGTGCTATCCTCTACTGTTGCGGTTACCACCAGTATACCACCACCGCTGCCTCCGTGAGCCGCGGCGTATGCGGCCATGCCTCGGGCGATTATGTCTCTTCCATTACTCATTTATAACACCCACTCTCACACTACGTTGTAGTAGACGTTGCCAGCCGAGAACGTGAATTTAAGGTAGTCGAGGCCGGTGGGGTCTACGATATAGAGCCCGTCGCCCGAAAGCGTTTCGCACACGCTGTAGTCGGAGAGCTTAATCGCGCCGATTGACTCATACTGCGAGCCAAGTTTTGTTTTTCCTTCTATAGTAACGGATTCCGCACCGTCGACCTGAATGGTGAGGCCAGTCCAGAATCCCGCAATCGGAATCTCTTTTCCGCTGGTAGCTGTATAATGACCTATCATTTACAACCCTCCCTTGAATTTATGTGATAACCCTATCATTCTTCTACATAGGTGTACGTACTGGCGCTGGGGTAGTTTGTGGCGGTTTTATATGCGTTGAGCTTGCCCTGCGGTACATAGATAATACAGGTTGTAGGCAAACCCGTGAATGTACTACTACTAGCTGCAGCCGGTGGAGTCGCAGATGTAAAATGTAATTCAGCCAGGGCATAATCCGAGTTGAATACATTATTGCCAATCTGCGTTAGTGAAGACGGTAAAACCACACAAGACAAGCTATACATTGAGTACAGTGCGGAATTGCCTATCGTTGTTGCGCTTGCCGGCAATTTCAGATATGTTATTTGCTCGCAAGCGGTAAAAGTATAGTCGCCAATTGCCGTAATACCGCCCGGTAATGAAATTCGAGATATACCAGCCTGGCCTAACATGTATGTGTTAATGTTGGTTACGCTGTTAGGTATGGAGAAATATAGCAATGATTCTGCTCCATAGCATGCGTGGCTTCCAATCGAAGTAATGCCAGACGGCAATACCACTGCGACAAGCGATTTACAATAATAGAATGAATGGTCTCCAATAGTAGTACTCGTGGGGATTGATACACTTTGCAACTTCAGGAAATCACATAGTGCGTACGCTCCAAGCGACATACCTGAACCGAGACGAACACTCAGAACGGCGATGCCGTACATTTTGTTTCTATGACGTGAGCTAGTATTGTTCGCGTGAAAGAATCCATTATTCGATGTTCCGATAAGACACGCCTGTCCAGAGGAAACCTGTATTTTAATTGTATACTTACCACCCGACGCATAAGTATGTTGATTAGTCACCGCCGTAGCAATATTAGACCCGGTTACCGTGGTGGTTGCCGTGCCATCTCCCCAGTCAATGACCGCTGTACCATTAACGCCCAGCGACATATATGGATCCAAATGGTACTGTGTCAATTCGATGTCTACCTCTGTTTTGCCGCTTGTTGTAGTATAGCTTTGACCTATATCTAAAATGCCGTAAGTGGCAACATGTGTTTTTGCGTTTGCCAGATTCCAGTTCCATCCCTGCGCCGTCAGTCCCTCATGTGTCGGATTAGCAGGCAAGGCGCTCAGATTTGCAAAATCTGCCGCAGAGTAGCTGTAAAGTATACGCCCATCGTAATCGATAAAGTTAACGTCGCGCTCTGGCACTTCGCTCACTATTACAGGATTATACGAATGCCCTGTCGGTGCAGTATGCGTGCCCGGATTACCCGAAATAGTTAAAGGCTCAACAACAGGCACATCGTCCGCAAAGCTGATTTCCTCAATCATTCCGCCGTGCTCGTCTTGCGTATATGAAACTATTATCGCTCCATTAGCGCCGCCGGATTGTCCATTAATAATACAATGCACCTATGTCGCCTCCTTTATTCCTATCATGTGAACACCACCACTTTAACCTGAAATTCGTCTGTGGGGGCGGAACCCATACACATCGCCTTAAGCGTGCCACTACCCGTATCAAAGATACCGACACGTGAAAATGCGTTCAAAGCTGCTGTGTCGTTGGTCTTGTTCGTTCCAGATAAAACGACGCCGACCTGCGGCGAAACAGAGTACGATGCCGCGAGTCCAGAAATATTAATTGTCTGCGTATAATAACCATTAGTATCGGCGGCCCATCCGTTCGCAAGGAACGTGCCGGTATATTCTGTAGCGGCACAAGCACCTATATTTGTGCGTACCTCCGCGGGCGTTTTGAGTGCTACCTGGCTCGTACCAGCGCCCACGAGATAACTGCCCGATGTCAGGGTGCTCCTGCCTGTGCCACCACGCGCAACGCCCAACGTGCCCGCATTTATGGCTGATGCGTTATGATTGTGTGACGCTGCAGCATAATCCGTGCCAGCCACCGCGGCAGTTATCGTACCACTGCCATTGCCCTTTAAGATACCGCTTGCTGTGATGGTTGCCTGTTTGCCTCCAGCAGTCGTAGCGAGACCGGCCAGCGCGTCGTCGATCTTGGTCATGTTTGAATTTGTTGTGGCGTTCATTTGTTCACGCCATGTTTTGAATGTGACGCTGCCGTCGTCCGTCACATACAAATCAGCATAGGTTGTGTTAGCCATATCTCCCTCCTTACACTGGTTTTCTGCCAGAAAGCTCTGTTATAGTCTTGTTATCCATATCACTCAATAGATAGTGTAGGTCGTCCGCGTAATCGCCGATAGTCCATTCTTCCATACCTCCAAGCGACAATGCTTCAGCGGTAATAATAATTGCTCCGGCCGCCGGAGTCAGTGTACGAGAGCGATATAGCGGCGTAGTCGCGGGAATTACCGCTATGCCGCCTACCAAATCACCAAGAGACATGTATGACATTGATGGATTGTGCAGCACAATAGTTCCTGTTACTTCGCCGGGCATTGCAATCGTAAACTCTTTTGCGGTATTTCTGCCCTTTAGCGATATATCGAACTCATGTGTATTACTTAATGGGACGTTGATGGTTGTAATTCTCACCGTACCACCCACTTTAACTATCTGTGATGCTTATCTGTAATGCGTTTTCGGCCACTCTCGGTATGTCACCAGTCACTATCGATTTAGAGGAACTAAGCGCTCCATAAGCCAACAGATTGCCGCTGCCGCGGGTAGCGGAATCAAAAATGACATAATGCGTAACGGTGCCCCAGCCAGCAGTAGCCTCATTAAATGTCAGTGCGCCGGTATTGTATATTTTCCCGGTAGAGCTGTTGTACGACAGTAAGTTGTTAGTGGTCAAATCTATGCGGGCGTAACCACCGCTTGTGGCCGGTTCTGTATATCCGCCTGCCGCAGTCGGGATTGAGGTCGACAACCCAAGATAGCACTTGGAGGGGAGATTAAATGTGCCGCTAACGTTTGCGCAGAACATCTTTTTAGCAAGCATTTGTTTAAAATATGTTGTAACCATAGTTCCTCCTTATGCTTACGACGGATTCGTGACGAACTCAGGATGTATATTCTGCGCGATATACATGAGCCCCTGATTCGGTATTTGGACTTCGTTGCCCAAACTATCGTAAACCGTTATTTGATATATATATTTGCCCGCCAATCCCACCGTGTCATCAGCGGGAATGATTACGGTCAATAGTGAATTGCTTGCAGTCGGTTCGACTGATGCAACCATTGCCCGAGTGGAATAATCACTTATCGCAAAATCGGCGGTACAGCCCGATAAACTGAACGCACTGCCGTCTTCGTTCGTGACATTATATTTCAGTACTTGTGTCGCACCTCCGACAAAAGAGACCTCGGGCAATGTGTAAAAATTCGTGTACATCTCATCACCCTCCAATATTTACCGGATATTCACAGGTGATTGCTACACTCCCGTTTCCGGCTATAGCGAGGTCATTGCGCCCGCGAACGAGCCTAAAGAACTTATACCCAACCAAGCTGTCGTACAAGTTGATATCTTCCGTGGTCGTAATAATCTCGTTTTCATTATCTATTGTGATAGCCTGTGTGCCGTTCAGTCCGGTGAATTTGAATTCTCTGTCACCGTCTGAATGGTTCACTATAGAAAAAGCGCCACCCATCGCACCACTGTTCCCGGCGAATGATATCGTCACCGTCGGGTAGTAGTACTTGGTAGCGGCCCGGCAAAGCACGACCGACGAGGGTATGTTGGTCGTCGCATTCGTCGCATTAAAATTTGATGTCTCCGGCCGCAGATACGCGAACGGAGAATCGCACGTGACGGTACAGCGCATAGCCCAAGGCATCTTGCCATACGTCACGTACGAAAGGTCCGTAATAATACAGCGATACCTCATGGCCTCCATATCGGGCTGTGCGATTTCCAGATATCTATATCCGTCCTGTCCCGTGAGCCACGTCGCTATCGCAGCCATATCCCATCGATCCAGAGGCTTGTCTGCGTCGATGCTGTCTGGATTTACGCCAAACGTAAGCTCAAACGTGAGCGGCGTATTCTGTGTCACGCCGTAGAACAGCGGGCGATATCGTCTCGCCGTCCTGTCTTCGCTTATTTCGAGACCAGACGAGAATATACCGTCCTCGACTGGCGAGCCGAAATCATAAAGCATCAGGCCAAACTGCGAACTCGGAATTCCGTTAAAGCTGAATTCGCAACCATAGAAAGCCAAAGTATCACCTCCGTTTAATCGGGTTCTTTAAATTCTACAACGCCCTCCAAGGCTTCGAGGTCAGCGCCTCGAATCGTCTCAGGGAAGTCGTCTATGTGGCATACCTCGAACTCTATATCAACCGCATCCAGCTCATTGTGTTTTGCAATGAATTCGCTGAGATGCTCCGTGGGAATGCGCAGCTCTCCGACATCATTGATTTTGATGTTGCCGCTGTCATCCTTCTCGGCGTATTGGTTGAAGAGTTCGCGTTCTTTTTCTGCATAAAATTCGACGCTCGAGGCGAGTTTCTTTTTCGCCTTTGCGAGACCATATGCCAGTTTGTAGCTGTGCTGTTCTTGCATAAGGCTGTCAAGCGCCTTTTGCGCCGCCATTGCTTCTTTAAGTGTCATGTATATTCTCCCTTTTGTCCGTTATGAAAGCTGAGCTTCAAGCGCAATAATGCGCTCCTCTAGTTTCTTGATTTTCATGGTATTGAGTGCAATGAATTCTTCGTAACGCAGGAAGTAGTCAACCCCCTCATCGTCCTTGCGCGGAGCAATTGCTATGCACGCATAATCCGATGTTGTAAATCCGCTCTCCAAAAGAGCCTGCTCAACATCTTGAGCAATAAAACCAAGATGCGTGCGCCCGCTTGAGCCGTCTTTGTATTTATACGAACACGGCCTAAGTTTTTCAAATATTTGCAGGAATTCTTCGGTTGAATAGTTAATTTCCTCTTTACTGTTTCTATCAGACCCTGTCCAAGTTCCACTTGAGCAATATGTATTCCGCCATTTATTGCTAGAACTCCCAAGATCTACGATTGGAGAAGTCCCGTTGAAAGAATTTGGAACAAATTCTGCGTATCCGTTATATCCGCGAAGCTCAACCTTATGATCGTGGTGCAGCCAGTTACCACTTTCGCCATATGTGTTTAATATCAAAGTGTTCTCATACGCCTGTATGCCTGTATATCCAAAACCCTCTTCCGGTTCAATATACCCCAATACCGCGCCAACACTGTCGCTACAAAGCAGTTGTGAATTTTCCAGCGGAGATTTTACGCCTATCCCTGAACCAGAATAAAATGAGCTTGAATATCCAAGATATCCACCCACCGTATTACCTGATGCACTCTTATACACACTTAACAAACCACTTAGCTTGATATGCTCTGCTGAAATTGTACCGTTGACTGTGGCGCCACCACTCATATTAAGCTCTCCCTCAAACGTGCCATCAACAGCATCTAGTGAACCGCCAAAAACTGCATTACCAGTGGTTGAATCCACATAAAATGTTTGAACCCCTCTGTTGTTCTTCAGGGTAATCGTGCCGTTTGAATCCACTTCAAATCTATAGAACGTACTTCCATTATACGTACGCGGTCCAACCTGTAGGGCGCCTTTAAATGAAAGATTACCAGAACTTGCGTCAGCCGCCATTTGAATAGTACCGTTATTGTTCATAAGTGTAATGTATCCATTTTGGTCTACATTAAAATGGTATCGTATTGGGTCGGTGTTAGCAATCGGACCAACATGGAGCTCACCACTGAACGTGCCGTTAAACGTACCGGTCGCGGCCTCCAAATTACCCTTAAAATGGGCATTGCCCGCTGTATCTATCCACAGTTTTGTGTTGGCTTCTTTCCATTGACGCACGTTATTAACGACTTCAACAATACCACCATTTGCGGCGCTACCAAGCCCGAATCCGAGCTCTGGGTCAAGCATGATTTCCGATGTGCCGTTATTGACAGTAAAGCTCGCGTTATACAGCCGGGCGCCCTCGCCGTCCACGCGGAATACAGACGAGCCGCCTTCCCTCTTCGCGCTTTCAATAACAAGATTATTGCCCGCCAACAGTGTGCCGACGATATACGGAGCACACACGCCATACACCGCACCACCGAGCACCTTTTCATAAAACTGCGTACCCGAATTCCATGCGGGCGAACTGCGATTCCACGTGACCCACTCGTCGTTATCGCGATAATAGTATGTCTTGTTCGCATCGGGCGTAGCGTCGTTCGTTTCTACATATCCATACGATTGCTCATACAGATCCGTGCTCCACGGCGGAGTCGTACCGTTCCACACCGTACCGTTTTCATCAGTGTAGTATGTCTTGCCCTGCACCTGGCTCGTGTCTTCGGTCTTTATATAGGACTTCAGGTTGTCGTCGAATATCTTGCCGATGGCCATTTCAGACGATTGCCAGCCATCGTTCGTGAACGCGATGACGTTATCGACCATCCAAATCTGCTCGTCCTCGTAATACGTCTGTCCGTCGTCTGCCCATTTACGGATGCGCAGACCTGAGTCATCAAACGTAATGGCCTGATTACCCGTAGACATGACGGCATTCGTCGCGATATCCAACGCGCTTGTCATGAAATCACGCACACTCGTAGAAGCACCGCTTGCCACAAACAGTTCATAGGCGTTACCCTTGGAACTCAAAGTCTTGCCCATCGAGATACTCTGTGAAAGCAGATCGGTCAAATCGAACGATTTGTCGAACGAAGTGTACGAACTACTGAACTTTATAGAGAAATCGTCCAAATCCTCGTAGTCGAGGGTGACGCTGATAACGTAGGGCTTAAATATTTCGCCGTCATCGGCTAATTTCAAATAAACGCCTTGTCCCAGTTTAAGCTGGTTCTGGAACGCCACATAGTCGTCCATAACAAGGAAATTGCCGCTGTTGACCGTAAAGTTGTATGAGGGTGATGCCTTCTGCTTCAAGACCTCTTTGCCGTACTCATACAGCTCGTATTCGATTTGATGCAGCTCATACTCGGTCGTATCCTCAGTAAAATAGAAATCACCCGAAGTAATCGTAAAGCTCAGGCCGGAATCGCTCGAAGTGATACCGCCAGTATTGCCCACAATAGTAATGGTGGCGGAAGAGAACTCGGCTGTACCCAATAAGCCATCACGCACGTACGCCGTAAAGACAACGCTGTTGTCCTGCGCCTTGTCGCAAGTCGCGGATACGACATAGCATGTGAGATTGTCGAATACGAGCTTCCCATCCTTACACGAATAGACGGTGCGGTGTGTCGTTGCATTTGTAGCACTAGTCACAATGCCGTCAGTTAACGACAACGCTTTACTTGTCACTGCCGAGTTAAGAGAGAGGGGGACATATGTTTTAGCAGTTTCCGCCACGAACGATCCGTCCTGTAACGAGTCCTCAAAGAAGTACCGCTTAAGCGCTGCTTGGTCTTGCGTACTTGGGAACCACGTCTCAAAAGCGAGATCGCTGTTTATGGTTTCCAACGCGGCGTGTAACGCATCTGCCTCTGCCTGTAATGCATCGACTTGTGCTTGCTGTCCGGCAATCTGAGTCTTCAACGCGGTGATTTCCCCATTGATTGCTGTCAAGTCGGATTTAGTCTTGAGGTGCTGGGCGATACCCTCGATGATTACCGCCTGCACGTTCTCTTTGGCTAGAAGCTGAGCATTCATGTCTGCCAGTTTAGCTTCTTCCATGAGCACTTGCAGGAGCTTCATATTATATTGAATGGTAGTGTCGTAGTAGCCCTGCTGTGCGTCTTCGCACGCCTGCTGCCACGCCGTCCATGTTGTGATTATTCCAGGATTCGGCTCGGGACTGTTCCCGCCCGGGAAATTCTGCTCGTTCATGAAATAATCGAGATTGTATATTACGTTCGTGCCGGTCGGATTGACGGATCGAATCGTTACTCCGTCCGCTCCGCTCACGTCCAAAGCCGTCACTATGTTGTTGCTGTTTTCGTTGATATCTATCTCTTTAATGAGCCGGTCGGGGGAGAGGAAGACCCGGTTCATCGTCAACTCAGCGGCCGCATCTACAACATTGATCACCTTATTAACCGTGTCGAACTCGAAGATACAGCCATACTTGGTCTGAACACTCGACTTGATAAAATCATAGAGCTTGACTTTCTGCTCGTCGAATGTGCGATAGCGCCCGATAAGAACGTCGTCGATAGTGCCCATCGACCATCCGAGGGGTGTGGCAATCTCCATAACGAGAGATTTAATCGTGGGCGCCTGATAGTCGGAAAAGGGATTGTGGAAATTATATGTGCCCGCGTCGATGAATATGTCCTTCTTCGCGAGCTCGTATTCCATCGAATAGCCCTTGCAAGACTTGACCTTGCGCACGCCGTCGTCCTTTTCCTGCGGATCGATAAGCATGAACGAGGCACAAGCCACGCCGTCATTGCCCATCAAGTCGACTTGCCTCATGCCGATTACTTCATCGTAATTCGGAACGGGCTGACCGTCCACCATAGAAGGGATATCAAAAGTTAGTGTGGAGACATCGTTGTACGACAACTCGGCTTTTACGTTGAACGCGTAGCCCAGAGTCTGTAGTGCGTTACCGCTTAGATTTCTCAGTACCAGTACCGGCCTCTCCTTTGCCGGATTCGGCAGTTTAGCGAAATCTATTACCAAGTCATCACCTCCAAATATTCGAGTTGCGGGCTGTCCACACCGAA
>Ga0310690_10013094_pt1 | contig 10118 bp, 2 predicted proteins | sample AusTroGonzalo_MG_2_FD_207661 | JGI IMG/M metagenome (GOLD analysis project Ga0310690, IMG submission 207661) | Bovine rumen microbial communities from tropical cattle in Woodstock, Queensland, Australia - Gonzalo_04 (v2) (version 2) | ecosystem: Host-associated > Mammals > Digestive system >...
ACATTGTCTATCGATACGGCGGCCAGACATCCCAGACGGGACTGGTGCAGACGAAGGTGACCACGAGTTCGTACCTTGATACTTCGTGCGAGGCCGGCGTCAACATACCCTATCGCGTCCGCGCGTTCAACTCCTCTGGCGTAGGGGGCGCGTACAGCGCGTACGTTCGCGGCTATCGGAAGGTGCTGCTGGAACCGTATGTCGGCGGATACGTCTCGGTAAATCCGCTCGCGAACGGCGGAATCGCCCAGTCGCTCAAGGTTCGTTGCAATGTGGACTGGACGGCGAGGGCGTCGGACTGGATCAACCTCAACAATGCTGCGTTTGACCGTTCAAACGCGGCCACGGAACTTGGGTTCTCGCTTGAACCCAACACGACAGGCGAAATGCGTGAAGGCACGATCACCGTCTATGCCGGACAGGAGTCGGCGACGCTTAAGGTGGTGCAGGGGGCGGTTTCCGTTCCGGGTTACGACACCTGGTGCGGCGACAGTGCGCTCGCGATTGTCGAAGATGCCGCGTTTCCTGAGGAATTCCTGTTTCGGACCGAATATACCGGCGGTTTTGTTTCCTATCCCGACGAGACGGCTACCGGCGGTTCGTGCCTGCGCTCTTCGCCCATCGACGTCAACGGACGTGCTGTCGTCTCGTGGAAGATGCCGAGCGCATGGAAACTCCGTTTCCGTTGGCGCAAGGATACTGCCAAGTCCGCCGACGTGCTTTCGCTTTACGCCGGCGATTTCGCATCTGACGGCACGCCCAACCTTTCGTCCGCCGCGAAGATCGCAACATGCAGTTCCACGTCATGGGACTATGTCGAGGTGTCTTCCCTCGCAGCCCCTGGAAAGCAGGCCCTGTTTTTCGTATACGAGAAGAAGTCTGGCGGCACGTCCGGCACGGCTTCCGGCTTCGGCTTTATCGACGATTTCCTTCTTATGACTGCGCCTAGGGAGATTTCCTTCGCGCCGCCCACGCGCTTTATAGGGGAGGCCTACTCGCTGAACCTGCCGTGCGACGCTACGCAGACCGTCGCAACGGAAGTGACGTTCTCCCACACCGTGACGTATGGTGGCGTGGAACATCCCGTCAAGGGGATTGTCTATCCGACTTGGCAAGCGATCGGGTCCAATTATTATCTGAACTACGCGCCCGGCGTTGGCGCAGATGCGAACAAGACAGTGTTTTCCAGCAAGGAGGCCGGCAGTCCTCAAAATGTCATGCTGCAGGCGTCGTATGAAGTGGCGGGTGAGTCCGTGTGGGAGGATTTGACCGTCACCATAACGCCGCCGGCACTGGGTGCGCTCGACTGCCGTTCTTCGGGCGTTAGCGTCGGAAGCTACATGGACTGGGGCTGGAAGTCTGACCTGTCCGCCACGAACGGTTCCTGCATTTTCTGCGCGGCGCCGTATGCGGGATCTTCCCGGTCGTTTTCGATACGCTTCGACGGATTGAACCAGTTTTCCGGTGTCGCCAGGAATCTATTTTCATTCAACTACAAGATGCAGAGTTGCGCGTCGGACGAGAGCGTGTTCTGTGTCGTGGACGGTTCTCCGACAATCACGCTGCCGGCGACAGGCGACACCGACTGGCATAGGGTGAGCATCTTCATTCCGGACACTGCGCGCAACCACGAGGTGACATGGACGTACGCGAAGTCGGGCAACGCCTATTCTGGGAGCGGCGTCAGCATCGACTTCGTCGAAATCGAGGAATTGCCGACGTCGCTTGTCGTAAACAGCTTCGATCAGACGGTAAACGTCGCCGACTACGTTGTTTCAGAAGATTCTTGTTCCATGTCCGTCATCAAGGGGGACGACTGGATGTCTTGTTTGCCAGTGTCGACCTACAGTGGCGAGACAGCCATGCAGCTTTCGACTTCGCTTGCGTTCGACGTTGAAGAAAACGAAACATGGGACGCGCGCGGCGGCAAGTTGAGGATTGTCGCGGGGGACGGCACGAACTTCCTGTACGTTGTCCAGTCTGCTACGGCCGATACGATGGTGGAGGATCTCGCGATTCAGCCGACTGTGTATGACATCGTGGAGGGCGTGCCGGTGTCGTTCACTGCATCCTTCACGCTCGGAGGGCAGCCTGCGACCGATTTCGTCGATCTCGAATGGCTGCATGACTTCGGCGACGACGCAACTGTAGAAGACGGCGTTCTGACCGTGAATCAGTCGGAAACCGTAATGCCTGGCAGCGTCGGCTTCCGGGTCGGGGACAGTATTTGCTGGAACACGGTCAAGGCGCATCCGCCGGTTTCTCTTGTTGCACCGCTGGGCCTCGAGCTTTTGGCGGATGGATGGTGGGTCGAAGACGAATCGCTTTCCGGAGAGCCGGGCGCAGGGCTGTATCTCCAGACGGACGTCTATGGCGAACGAGGCTCGTCGAAGACCCTGACGGCGACGGTGACTGGCCCCGCCCTCGTTCGGTGCGAAGGGAAGGGGCTGCACGCCACCGGATTCTACGTTGACGGCAAGCGCCAAGGTGGCGTCAGCGGTTCTGAATGGACGGAGGCCCTTGTCGAGGTTCCCGAAGGAGATCACGAAATTTCCTTCGTGTATGAAAAGGCCGATTACGAGGGCGTCTACGACGATGTCGGCTGGATTCGCAATATCACCTTGACACCCCTTGTGTTCGATGGATATGCGCTGCAGGGACCGGAAAGGATGACGAGCGGGGCAAAGGGATCGTTCAGGCTTTTCGAAAAGTTCCGTGACGCGGAGTCGGGCTATGTGGCGGCCTTTCCAATGCCGATCTACGAGACCAAGTTCGCTACGCTTTCCATAAGCGCAGGGGATTCGCGAACGGCCAGCCTGGTTGACGCCCGTTTGTACTACGAGGAGGAAATCATCCTGAGAGTGCCGCTTTCCGTACAGTGGTCGGACACGCTCACGCTGTCTCTTCTCGTCGATTTCGAACAGGGCATTTACGCGTCGTGCCAGGTTGCGGTGAGCGCGGAGAGCCTCGCCGGACTTCTCGACAGCAATATAGCCGACATGACCATTCCATACTCTTACAACAGCGATGTCTCGGAATGCCTGGCCCATGATGACGACACGGCGGTCGGTGGTCGATGTCTGGCTCTTGTGACAACGGACTGGTGGTCGCCTGCGACGCTGGCCGTCAAGGTTCTGGACGAGGGGATGCTTACGTTCAACTACAAACTCATGAACGACTCGGTTATTACGGTTACCGTTGACGGCGACGAGGCGGAATACCGTACGTCGGAGAACGGTGGATGGACGATAGGACTCCTCCAGATTGCAGGCGCCGGGCCACATGACGTCCAGATTCAACTCCGTCCGTCGGACTACTATTCGCGCGAAGGGCTTGGCTATCTCGACAATGTGTACTGGAGGCAGGGCGCAGCCTATAGCCGGATTACAGGCGCTCGCGTTACGGGCGATGCGATTGTTGGACTGGGCGTTAGCGCGACTTCCTATTCGTTCTCCATTGACGGGGTTGTCTCCGACGGCGGAGGATCGTCGTATTCGACGAACTGGACGGTAGCGCCTTACTCTTGGGACCTTCAGTTCGTCTCGGGAGATCGGAACGCTCTGGAGATGGGCTGGTCGGATGGCTCGGACTGCCAGCTCAATGTAGGCGAAATGGTGACGAACGATTCCGTGTTCAGTCTTGTCGGACGCTATGCCATTGGAGGAAATACCTACGTGGGGTCCTTGGACATCTCCGTTCCGGCGCGCATTCCCATTGAGGATGCGATCTTCGACTCCGGAACATACGCGAACTGCCTGTACGCCGGAGAGTATGGATGGCAAGGCACGTTTTCCGATCATTCGTCCGGGACGTCGTGCGCACAGTGCTTGACGCCGGAGGTTGGCTCTGACGCGGCATTCGGATTGAGAGTGTACGGCAAAGGCACGCTTGCGTTCGACTGGAAGGTTTCATGCGCCGCAGACGACGAGCTGTCGTTCTGCAAGGATTATGGCATGGAGCCTGACGCGAGCATCACAGGCACAACGGGCTGGCAGCATGTGACGATCACTTTTGGCGATGAAGAGGACCGCGACCAGGACGGCCGCCCCCTCATGCACCAATGCGTGTGGAGATTCGTAAAGAATTCCGATGCAAGCGCGGGTTCAAACTGCGCTTGGGTCGACAACGTCACATGGTCCGGGACGACCCCGTTGCCGATCTCGCGCGGAGAAGTGGCGGTCGAGACGAATCTACGTCCGGGCGACACGGCAACCGTCGAGATAACGTTCTACCGCGGCTCGGGACAGCAAATCGACTGGACGCCCGCAACCGGCGACGACGTCCCGGCGATTGAATCCGTGACGCTTTACAACTTCGACAATCTCGAGCTCGAGCGCTTCGTTTCGTCCGGTAAGGATAAATTCGGCAACTACACCATAACGGTCGATTCGGAATGCAGCGCTACCGGCTGGTTCTGCGTTGATGTCGGGTACACGCTGTACGGTGAAAAGCAAGTCTCCTCTTCATACGTTTATGTCGAGGAGGGCGGCCGGGGCGGCGCGTCGATGCTGGGCGCCCGCTCGTCCAAGATGATGGCCGCCAACGGCATAAACACCGTGGGCGAATGCCTTGTGGCGGGGCTGGACCCTGACGACGCGGATGCAAAGTTCACCACGTACGTGACGATGACGAACGGCGTGCCGTACATCACCTGGTCGCCGAACCTGCCGGGCCGCACGTACATCATCAAGGGCAAGGCGTCGCTGGCCGACCCGCAGTGGGTCGCGCCTACGAACTCGACGCACCGCTTCTTCAAGGTTGAAATCGAATCGGACAAGTAAAGGACAATGCACATGAGGAAACTGCTGATACTGCCGTTCCTGCTGCTGCCGTGCCTCGCGCGCGCAATGTGGGACACGCAGACCATAAGCCTCAAGTCGGGCTACAACGCCGTTGTGCTGCGGGTCACTCCCGCAGACACGCGCTGCTCGGAGGTCTTCAAGGGCTGCGACATCGCGAACGTGACGTGGTGGAACCGCGACCGGCGCGACGACGGAAGCGGCATCGTGCCGACGGCCGACACGCTGATATGGAGCCCGACCGACGAGGCGGGTTCCACGTTCTTCCGCGTGCTGGGCGGACACACCTACATCATCCGCTCGAAAAAGGCGCAGACTCTTACGGTCGTGGGCGTGCCGGCGAGGGCGCGGACGACGCTGTGGCTCAACGAGGTGAACCTTGTGGGGCTCAACCTCCCTGACGATCCGGAGGGCGGAGAGGTCGGGTTCTACGACTACTACACCGGCATCCTTTCATGCCTGAAGGGCGAGTCTATCGCCGTAGTGAACGCCTCGTCCGCCGATCCTGTCCTGTGGAACGTGAGTACGCCTATTCGTTCGTCCAACGAGGCGATCTGGCTTAAGCCGTACGGCGCGGGAACGCTGGAGTACATGGGGCCCCTGTGGGTTGACGTCGACACCGCCGACAACGCGATCCGCTTCCTTTCCAACACGGAGACGCGGCGAATCACGGTGAAGAACGTCTCCGCAATCGAGCGCCGGCTCAACATCTCGCTTAGGCCGTCCGCCACGCCGCCGTATGGGCAGGGTGCGCTCCTTGGACAGGCGGCGTTCATGCGCGAGGAGATCGACTGGTCCGTTGGCTATCCACGGCGCGTTTTCAAGGAAAGCGACCTGAACATCGTGACCAACCTTGCCGCCGGCGAGAGCTTCGAGCTGGCGATACGTCCCGACCTCGACAAGATGCCCGCCGCCGTGGACGGTGCCTACATGGCGGTGCTGGAGATCTCCGATGCCGGAACGGTCATCCAGGGCAACACGATGGTCAACGGCGTCTGCCGCCACCGGATCGGACTTTCCTGCGACGGGAACCTTGCCGCGCAGAAGAATCCGGCCGGACTCTGGGTGGGCACCGCGATCCTCTACGGCGTCAACCGCGTTGAGCAGATCTCCGACGCCGCCAACACATGGGATCCCGAGAAGATCGAGCCCGCGAACCAGACGTTCGAGTTCCGTCTGATCGTGCATGTCGATGCGGAGGGGACGGCACGCCTTCTGAAGGAAGTGTATGTCGCCACCGAGTCCGACCCGGACGCCGAGCCGACGCTCCTCATCAGCCGCAACGAGGCGCGCAACTGGCGCAACAGCCATCCGAACGGGCGCATCCGCCGGATTTCGAGCGCGAACTTCCCGAATTTCGGCAACCCCATTGCGTTCACGGGTTCGGGCTTCGCGCACGGCGGCACGCTCTCCGCCTACGTGCCGCAGGCGTACGACGACAAGGTGAACCCGTATGTCCACGCCTATCATCCGCAGCACGACAATGTAGAATTCAACAACAAGATCATTTCGAAGTACCCGTCGTATGCGGGACAGGACGGCACTGGCACGTTCGAGTCGTGGGCCGTCAACCGCACGGTGCATCTTGAGTTCGCCGACGCCGACCCGGCGGGCGGCAACTACGACTGGAACAGAACCGTGACCGGCGGAACGTACAAGGAGGACATCAACTCCCTCGTGAAGACGGCGATCCACGCGGAAGGAACCTTCCGCCTCTCGAAGATCCTCGACACCCACATCCTCACCGGCCTGGAATAACTAACGACTAACGACTAGCCACTAACCACCAACCACTTTCAACAAGGAGTACACCATGAAAAAACTGATGATCACCGCCGCCGCACTTACTGCCGCACTTGTCCTGTCGGCAGACACCTACACGCCCTCGACCGTTCCCTCGGGGCTTTCGCAGTCCGACGTTACGCCGGGCGAAATCAACTACCAGGGGCTTTTGCGCGATCCGTTGAATGGCGACGAGTATGTGGACGGAATCTACACCATCGAATGCCGACTCTACACGCAGGAGAGCGGCGGCTCGCCGATCTGGGGCGCGTCGTACAGCGTGTACGTGAAGAAGGGGTATTTCAACGTGATGCTCGGCAGCGCCGGCGCGACGCTCAACGGCACCTACGGACCGACCGACCTCTGGAAGGCCCTCTGGTACAAGACCGGCAACCGCGAGCTGTACCTCGGCATCACGCTCCGGCAGGATCCGAAAGGCAATGCGCTCATGTCCACGTCGGAGATCATGCCGCGCCAGAAACTGCTGACGGCGCCGTTCGCGTTCCGCGCGCAGAAGGCGCAGTACGCCGACGCGGCGCCGGGAAACTTCAAGGTCGCCGGCAACCTCGATGTCTCCGGGAACGTCACCGTCGCCAACGGCAAGAGCCTGACGCTCAAGAACGTCACCGCGAGCGATTCGGAAGTCAAGATCGGCAACAGCTCGTCGAGTCCCGCCAAGACGACGCTCCAGGGGTCGACTGTCCTCGTCGAGGCAGGAACGGCCCTCAACGTCAACTCTCACGGCAATGCGAACATCTCGATGGACACGGGCAAGAAGATCTATGTCACCGGCGGCAATATCGAGGTCAACAACGTGCGCACGCTGATCGACGCAAGCAGCCAGATGACTCTGTCCAGTCCGGCGATAAAGGGAATGGGCGACCTTCGCTGGAGCTGCAACGAATATCCAAACGCCCAGGTGAACTCCTACGAAAGTCCAATATGGATTAAGGAAGTTGTCGTTACGGTGCCGGCCAACAGGCTGCTTGCCTCGGAATATTTGTGGTCGTTGCGTCCTGAACTGGGCGAACGCGTCGAGAGGTACAATTGGACGGTCGCTGGTTTCAAGGCGTCGACCTTGACCATGGATATTTCCCAGATCTATGCGACAACGGATGATAGCGGCACCAAAGTTGTCGTCGGTACGACGAGCTCGTCTGCAAATGCGAGGACTGTGACTATTGTGATGCTGGGCGTCATCAAGCAGTGGTCGTGGTCCAACTGATGAAGCGTGGCCGTATAAACTTCAAATCCTGCGGAAGGAGGCGAAAGATGGGAATCATCATGCGGCGAATGCGACTGGCGGCATTCTTTGCGGGGCTTGCGGGGGCGGCCTGGGGATTGGAGGTGGCCGATCCCGTCGACAACCTGCAAAGCGAATACCGCAACGAAGTCCACGCCTATACTAACGAGCTGAGCCACATTGGCGTGATGCTGGGGCCTGGTTCGGGACGCCACCAGACGGCGGCGGACCTGGTGACGGACCAGAGCACGGTCGGCGTGCCGATCTCGGTGCAGCCGGCCAATATAATGCTTGGCGAGAAACTCGAGCCGCCCGCCGACTGGAACGGTGGCGCGCCGACGATCGAGAACGGCGGCGGAATGCTCGTCTGGATCGACTACGCGAAGGCCGTGCTTGCCATCGAGGCCGGCACGGTGACGGTCAGGTGGCCGCTCAAAAACGGCGGGACGGAGTCCAAGTCTGGCGTCGTCTCGGCTTCGCCGATGAAGCGTCCCGTGCGCCTCTACTGGACGCACCAGAAGCCGAAGACGGTCAACGACACGTACCGCACGCTTCAGAACTCCGGGCCCACCGTAACGTTTGGCAGCAACTACCGCGTCACGCTCTACGAGACCGGCAGCATCAAGGTGTGGAACGACGACTCCGACAAGGGCGAGGTGAAGGTCGGAAACGTCAGGCTTTCCGGCAACGAGCTGCAGGCTTTCGAAGGTGCGAGCGGCACGTTTCTCATCACGTACTCCCGCCTCGACGAGGCGACTGGCGCGGAGGTTCTCCTCGCATACGAGCTCGTGCAGGTTATGCGTCCGATGCAGACGCAGATCGACGTGAAGATCGGGCAGCAGCTGAGGCCGATATCGCGCTCGTACAAGAACGAGGACCTATACCCGACGATCACGCGCGGCCTCACGGACGAGGCGGACGCCGGCGAAATCTACGTATACCAGCACGGACAGGGTCCGCAGAAAAACTACATCTGGGCAATCCGCGACTCCAGCGCCGACCCGTGGAAGATCGAGGTGTACTGGCGCGCGAAGGAGGAGCTGGACATCGTCTGGCCGTTCGAGGTCGATATCTACGCGGCGAGCTGGGACGAAACCGGTTCGCAGGTCTACATCCGCGACTGCGAGACGGCTGCAGGGGGCGAGGCGCAGGCGGAGCCGGTCGTGTATGTTCCAACGGCGGTCAAGGCGACAGTAATGGACTATCAGGTCAACAGGGACGGCGAAAAGCCGCACTTCCACGTCTCGGAGAAGGGGTTCTATTCGGACTATGCCGACGACTACACGTTTGCGCTCATCAAATATGCCGCGGGCGAGCAGGTGTGGTTCCAGACAATCCGCTCCGTCCCGGCGAAGAACTCCGAGCTCCTTGCGAAGCTTGGCGTCGACCTTGTCGGCGTCTGCACGAACCGGCTGTGGTGGAGCGGCGCGGAGGACGAGCGGGCGCCAGACCCCGCCGAAGTCCCGTACGCGACGCTTGCGGACGAGATACGCGCGCCGTTTGCGGGCGCGGAAGGGTTCTTCTATCCGGGCTGGATCAAGAAAACGCCCGACACGGAGCCTGGGTACCCGATTCGAAACCCATACAACGTAGACCTCTACGCGTATCCGCGCGAATACACGCTCACGAATTCCGTCTATGCGCCGATCTTCCCCGTGAACCTCGGAAAGATCGAGGTGTGGTGGCAGTTGCCGAGCAGACTGAACGAAGAGCAGGGGGAGGAGACGGGGCACACCGGGCCTCTCACTTCGCCCGTCTACTTCCCGTCGTGCCCCTGCACCTACACGGTCCGTGCGCCCGAGGAGATGTACCGCTGGGACAACGGAGTGCCGCAGGTCGTGATAGCCTCGGGACTCGGCAGCGCGAGCCTCGCGCTGAGCGACTACGATCCGTACGTCGCCTCGCCCTCGATCCGCTTCAACAGGTGCTGGTCCGGGGCGATCGATGAAGGTCTCGTCGTCGCGAACCTGTCGCAGACAGCCGTTACGGCGGACATCGCCACGAACTTTACGGTCGAGGCGCGTTTCTCGGTGGACAAGTGGGACTATCCCAGCAGCGATTTCTGCATACCCTGGGCGGCCTTCATGAAGCGCGGCGAGACGGAGCCGGACGTCGAGATCGGCTTCGACCTGAACGCCAACCTCTACGTCGGGGGCGCGAAGGTCACTGACTTCGCGTCCGTTCCGAATCCAATCTACGCCAACCGCGACGAGGACTGCCCGATGGTTGAGTTCCATCTCGCAGTCACCCGCGGAAAGGATGCCAAATGGCGCTACTACGTGAACGGAATGAGG
>Ga0310690_10013095_pt1 | contig 10117 bp, 8 predicted proteins | sample AusTroGonzalo_MG_2_FD_207661 | JGI IMG/M metagenome (GOLD analysis project Ga0310690, IMG submission 207661) | Bovine rumen microbial communities from tropical cattle in Woodstock, Queensland, Australia - Gonzalo_04 (v2) (version 2) | ecosystem: Host-associated > Mammals > Digestive system >...
GTAATGGCATTACTTCACCCGCCATGTTAAAACTAGGCTATAGAGGTGGTATTAACATTGGCATGGATACTTCTTTAGATAAGCAGATTTCTAAGGGAATTTCTGGAGAAGAACGAGAAAAAAGAACGTTCCTAGGTGAAAATGAATCTGATATCTATACTGAAGCAGCTACCAAGACTATTAAAGAAGAACTGCAAAAGACTATTGCTTCAACAAATCCAAAAGAAAATAAACGATTTACTGCTCAAAAGGCTAAGTATGCTAAGGATACGATTCAATCATTCCTAGATCTTCTTAAGGAATTTGGGTATGTTAACTTCAATGTTGATCCAAAAGACAAGTCTTTAGAGAAGACAGCTGAATCCATTGAATTTACCCGTAATTTTGTTAAGAAGCCCGCTCAGGCCATTAACTATAGTTCACACCTTAAAGGAACTACTAGAGGTCTAGTTGATGCTATCCTGAATCAATTTAATGCTGAAATATCTACAGCATTGGAAAAAATTTGTGCTGATGGTATTCAAGCTAAGGAAGCCATTGCTGATTACAACCGCATCAGAGGAATGCTAGTCAACATTCTTACCTATGTTCATACCCCTGAAAAGAATGATTGGGAAAAACTAAATGATGATCAGGCAAAGAAATTTATACTGAAGAATCTAAAGAATCTTCCAGTAATGGATGATTGGCTGGCAGAAAAACTTCAATTAGGTAATTTCTCTGAAAATGAGCGTGGAAACATTCAATTAGAGTATCTCTCTAAGGATGGGTCCAAAACTCTATCTACAACAGAAATTCCCCAGAACTTTAACATTAGTGCTCTGGCTCAAAATAGACTTCAGAATCTTTGCAGATCATCTGTTGGTATCGCCATTCAAAATGGTGTCTCTATGGTTCTTAGTAAGGAAGCCCTCCTTGCTAATAAAACCATTAGTGCTGGTATTTCTCTTTCCAATGCCTTAGCTAGAGGTGTTGCTATTACTTTAGCTCCAAATGGTTTTGGTAAGACTAATGCTAATGAACGCAAAGAGATTCAAGTATTAGCTGAAGAAGTTGGTCCCTACATCACATATTCTTCAGGCAATAAGTTTTTTGTTAATAAGACCAAGAGTGTTGTTACGCCTCTTGATGATAAGAACAATCCTAATGGCTGGGATCTTGGTTCAGTTCGTCAACGTAGAGCTTCAGCTGGATTAGCTGGTGGTGCTGTCAGTACCCATGCTCTTGATGGATCCACCATGATGGAAATTGTTGATGCTGCTTTTAAACATGGCATTGAAATGCTCTCCATCCATGATAGCACCCAGACTAACATTGCTGATGTTCCTATAATGGAACAAATTAACAATGCCGCTGTGGAAAAAACAGTCTACATTAATAAAAATGGGGCTGTTGCTGATCATCTGGCTACTGCTGGTACTGTGCTTCTTAAGCATTTCCCAAATTTAAAGGAACTATCTTCTTTAGTTATACCAAAAGAAGCCCAGAAGAATATGACAGACGCTGAAAAAGCGATAGTTAATGCTGTGGCTCATCTTTATGAAAGTAAAGACTTTAATGGTAAAAAGATTACCAATAAAGAAAATTTGGAATCTTTAAAGGATCTTCAACTATCTTTAGAGCTTTATGCCAGAGAGGTTATTGAAGGTATTGACTTTAACAGTAGTATTTCTAGCAACTATAGAGACAGACAAACTGTTAGAGAAAAGTATGCAGACAACGTACAGAATGTGGCTAAAACCGCCAATACCATTCTTAAGACTCTTAGATGCAAGGGCCTGATCCAGAACATTGCTAACAAAGTGTATAAGAGCATTCCGACTACTTATCACCATATGGCAAGCATTGGCAACAATCCTTACAAGAGTGGTAGTGGATTTGAAAATCTAACTGTTGAAAAACTTATTGAATTTGTTGAGCATGTCAAAGGACAAGATCCTTCTCTCGCCAATGATGACTACATTGATATTCTGGCTAAATATATTAACCAGCGTATCTATGATGAAGTTCAAAAGTCAGAAGAGGCCAAACTTGCATATGAGTACCTTAATGGTAAGGATGCTTCAAGCCAGTGGGTTGCTCTGCCTAGAAGCATTTTTGATCAGGTTGATGCTCTGTTTAGGGGATCTTCCAAGAAGAAACCTGCTCAATCATCTTTAGCTCTGAAGGCTTATGAAAATGCAAATAAATGGATAAAGGATCCAGAAACAGGAAGAGTAAATAAGGATTCTCTGAGAACTGTTTTCAAGGTTGTTAACAAGTCTCTTAAAACTAGAAAGAAAGATAGGCTATCCAATAAAACATACTATGGTGTCTTCTCTAACATCCTTAAGGCTGTTTTAGATAATGTTCCTGAAGACATAACCATTAAGATGGTTTCAGATCTTCCTGTGAATTATCCACATGCTCCTGATGCACAGGGTCTTTATTCTGCTAAGGATAAGATGATCTTCATTGTGGATCAGGATACATCAGGATCCTTTACATCCGACTTGAATGCTCCAATTCTGGTTCATGAATTAATTCATGCTACTACAGGTCATGTGTTCACTGAGTACACAACAAATGGAAAGAACATTACCAATGCTCAAAAAGTAGCTATCCAGAACTTTGAGCAACTGGTCAATGACTTGATGAACTTCCAAAATCCTGATGCTGAATTACCAGGTGTCATCGTTAATTTTCAAAGAATTCTTAATGGCATTAAGGGTGAAAACTTTGATGAGCAATCTGCTCAGAGACAAGCGGAAATTAGAGCAGAAATTCTGGATGAAGCTTTTGCTTACATTAACTCTAATGCCGAACTTCTTCGTCAAATTGACAAGCTAAATCTCCATATCAAAGATATGGATTCTGCTGTTAATGATTTTAGAGTTAAAAATCTCATTAAAAATTTAGGTATTCTATGCCTGAAACTTTGGCAAAAAATCTTTAACATCACTAATGGAATTCCAGATATCATCACTAACTTTGGTGTTGATTCGTGGGTTATCCTGAATGAGTTAAAGCCTTCATCAGGTACTGATCCAAATCCTAATGGTGGCATTAGGCAGTCTAGAAACCTAGATGCTGCAAATTCTATTTCTACTCAGGTTACTCCAAGGGACATGAGAAAAACCCTGTTAAACCAGCATAGGAATAGAGCCATTATTAAGCAAGGACACCACTTAAATTTTTCTGAGGTAGCCAAACAGTCTGAAAAAAGTTTTTTAGCTGAAGCAGAACAATATAAGGACTATCTGTCTAAGATGGAAACAACGCTAAGTCCTTATGTTTCTGCTTCTCAGCTGAAATTGGCTACTCAGATGGTATCTGACTATATGAATAAAAACATTTTGACTGATTCTGATAGAGGTCAGCTAGCGGAATTGTGGTCAGATATTGTCTCCAGTATTAAGGACCCAAGACATGCATTTGTTACTTCTTCTAATCCAACAGAAGAAGAAATGGATAAATCAGCAGATCTTTTCAAACTAATTCTTGGAACTGAAGCCCAGTCTCCTATACAAGATGTTAAGGCTCCTTCCTTCTTGGCTCAAAATTTTGAAAGACCAGCAATTCTTATTGCTTTAGCTTCTACCAACCCAGACATTGAAAAGGTTGTTAACAAAGTTAAATCAACGAAGTTTTCTGAAGACACAACCAATAAGCCTGTGCTTGAAAAAATGGAAAGTGTTCTATATACAAGACTTCAAAACAATAAGAAACTTAAAACACCATTAACAATAGCTGCTAAGAAACTTTTTGATCAAAGAATGGAATTCTTGGATAAGTTCCCAGACAGTTCTTTAAATAATATTGTTAATGGAGCGTTTTCCAAAGCAGACCAAGCAGTTTGGGGAGCAATAAAGTATTTCCCATCCCACCTGCTTTATAACTTCTTGCTGGGTGTATTTAGGCATGTTGGTACAGAAAAATCCAAGGCTAAATTTAGGGCCTTACCTAACATGAAACCTAACCCAGATCTTAAGAATGTTGATGTCAATAATCTGAAGGATAATGCTATTGCTGCATATACACTAGGCTTTTCCAATATGCTTAGCGATCTGGCAGCTTCTATGCCTAATACATTTATGATGGGTAAGATTAGAGACCTCTTTCTCAAATCTTCATCTAACATTGATGTACAGGGTCTGTACAAGAAAATTAAGGGTTACTATGACGTTGTTAGAAAAGACTTACTAGAAGACTTTCCTAAGGCTCTTATTGAACAATTCAAGCATAATACTCTTAATAAAAGTACCAAATCTGCTCTGCATAAAGCCTTTTTACAAACAGCTATCCATACTTTAGCTGTTGGGGATGTACCCAAATTCTTCTCTGATCCAAAGGCACTAAACGCTGAAATAGATAAGATTGAAAATATGTTGGATCCCCAGTATAGACAATACTGGATTAAAAAAATTAAAGAAACTACTTCCTACTTTATGGGTAAATCAGATGCAGCAAGCAATCTATTGACCAATGCTGTACAGATTTCAAGAGGATTTGGTGACTTAAATCTTGAACCGAGAACCAGTAGCGAAGAGCACAATATAGACATGCTTCTTTCGCTGTATTCTATCAAGCAACTGGATTCAGGAACCATTGCTAGAGTGAATGAACTCTTTAAATCCGATCCAGAAGCTATGAGTAATTTACTTAAGGAAACTCAGCAAGTAATCATTGATGAAAACAATCGAATTACTCCTAAGAATGCTATCAATGCTAACTACAACTGGTTCCCTAAAGGAAAAGAAAGATTCTGTGATTTCAGACTGGTTCCCAAGGTTCAACTAGGTAAATTCAAGAGTTTAGGCTATAAGGTTTTAGAAGAGTATCAATCAGTACCTGGAGATACCTCTCAGACTTATTATTGGGTCTTTACAGAAAACTATCACAATAGAAACTTTATGGAAGGTATTCTTCAAACTATTAATCAAACTGCTAAAGGATTCCAACTCAATAAATTTTCTAGAGAAGAAGTTGTCAACTCTAAAATTACTGATGCCAAAATAACACAGAAGCTCATTGATTCTCCTAATGCCGGTCTTAAGGCTTCTGGTAAACCAAACCTAATTCCCCTATATAATGAAAAAGGTGAGGTGGTTGGGTATGAAAGATCTGTTCCTGCTCATCTAAGACGCTACCTGACCCAAGATAATGATATTTTCACAGGCCTGGCTCAATATAAAACCAGACAAAAGCGTGAAACTGAGGCTAGATCCATTAATAAAGAAGCTTTACGTTTATGTGTAGAAGCATGGGAAAATGCTTCTCCTGAAGATAGAAAAACCAAATTTATTGATGTATTTCACAGTGATGATCCATTCATTAAAGAAGCTGTTGCAAGAATTGATACTAAAACTATGCAACGCATCAGAAAAGCTTTTGGGGGCAATCATTTCTATGTTAGAAAAGATGAAATTTTTACCCAAATTGGCTTTAGAAGATCATCCATTGTAGATGTGTATGATGATACTTTCTTCTTCCCAACTGAATTTAATAAATGCTTAGGGCATATGTTTGATTTAGTTTTTGGGGAAAGATCCAGAAACATTCTTTTGAACATTGAGTCTTTTGTTGGTGCTACAGCTAATTATGCTAAGAACACTATTGTGATTAGATCTTTAACCGTTCCAGCAGCTAACCTAGTAAGCAACATTATTACGCTTCATATGGCTCTTGGGATACCTTTTAAAGATATTGTAAGATTAGGAACTTCCATATATAAAGATACTGAAAAATACAACAGATTAAAGCAAAAAGTCTTTAAACTCGATAGGATTATTGCTACCACAACTGATGTAGATCCAGAAAAACAAGCAGCTCTCCGAGCACCTCTGGAACAAGAAAAGAAAAGACTGGAAACAGATATTAAAACCCTTAGTATTTATCCTCTGATTGAAGGTGGCATGTTTTCAACCATTTCAGATCAGGGTAGAGTATTTGAAGAAGTTGATTTCTTCTCTCAAAAACCAAGTGATGCCATAACTACCTTTGCTAGTAATTTACCTAGTGGCTTTAATACAGTTGTGTCTAATGTGTTAATGACACCTAATTCTTCAGTCTATAAAGCTACTCTTAAAGCTGTTAATTATTCAGACTGGATTGCTAAGGCAATTACTTATAAGTATTTAACAGAAGAATCTGAAACTCAGCATAGAAAATTTGATTCAGATATTGCCAAGATGTGCGCTGAAATCATGTTTATTGATTATGACCAATTTACCACCCCTGGCATGGATTATCTTAATAATATGGGTGGATTATGGTTCATGATGTATAAATATAGAATTTTTGGTGCTGCTGTTGTTTCTTTAATGGTTAATCCGTCTAGAGCCATTCTAGGGGGAGCTATTGCTTCTGCTATTGGTGCAGGTACTGCTCTTACTGATAATGCTTTAATTAAAGCTATTCAAGGCACTTTAGGATATTCTTTTGGTCCTGGTACTATTATTAGAGGTATTCTTATGCATCCATTGGCTGTAGCAGCTGCATTTATACTTTAATTGATTTGGATCAAATTTTTAATTAAACCAATTACTATAATTCCAGTATTCAAACTTTATTAATAAAGGATTAAAAATGAAAGTTTCCTACAACGATATTCCTCTGATTATGGCCTATATTCTTGCTGGTATGCCTTCTGTTGATAGGCTCAAAGAAATTGCCAAGGAAGAATGCACTAAGGAACAGTATCCCAAGATGATTGAGATTCTTGACCGAATTGAAGAGATTTTCTCGGAGATAGATAAGGACAAGCTTAAGAAAGCTATGAAAGAGGATAAGGAAAAGGAAAAAGAAGATTTGCATCTTGATGAAGGATGTGCTGAATTTGATGATGAGGGGGATGAAGAAGAGGATGTGTTCTATAAGGTTCTAGCCAATGCCTATGGTGAAGAGAACATCTATGACTACGACATGCCTTTCTTCAGAGTTCTGGAGTGCATGTACTATGAGGATTGCCCCGCCAATGTCTTCTTCAAGAAGAGCGATATGCTTGATGCCAAATCCTTTAAAGATGTTCCAGCTATTTGCAGGGTTGAAGAAGAAGATGGTTCTACCAAGATTTGTTCATTCAATCTAAGAACCAAACATGCTGATACTGATAATATTCTTAAGAGTGTTTATGAGGATCAGCTCTTCTCTAATGATTGGGTTGCATTAGCTCTCACACAAGAGTAATATTAGTACTGTTCAAATTGTCATATTGAACAGCCTTATAAAGAATCCCCATCTAGTTACCTAGATGGGGTTTTCTTTTACCTTCATTCATCATACTTAAAAGGTTTCTACCATTTTTTATAGAACCAAGAAATAAGATCTACCACTAAATGGACTATTAGTACTAAGTTAAAAATAACTAAGTAGAGAACGGCCATCTCTATTAATCCATGCCACTCCCAGAGCTTGTATATGATTGGGACCCCCAGCATGGTAAAAACAATAAGAAATGCCTGAGGAAAGCTCTTGGTAACATCCAACAATGCTGAGAATAGATACTTCTTCATTTTAACTAATAAAAAGAACCCAGCGGAGTGAGCATTTAGGATAACCTAACTAAGCTTGCTGGGTGTTGTTCTTAAACATTATACCAAAAGCAAAAGCTTTAGCTATTTCCATGAATTGTTCTTTATCAATACCCTCTTCTTTTGCAAGGTAATACAGAGCTTTTAACATTGGTTCAGGAATAGGATAAACTTGTGACTTATTTTGTGCTTGCTTGCCCATTTGAATTTTAATATTTGAAGCGATATCTTGATAATAACGAAGATGGTCTTTACCCTCACTTGCTTCATAAAGAGCTTTAATTATTCCTGAAGCATCAGAAAAATTTAGTTTAATGAAGTATTCCATTTAATCCTCTCTAGCTTTCTTAAGCAATTCCATGAGCTTTTTCATATATTGATATCTTTCTCTTCTGGTTCCCCAGAAAAGAGAATGAGCCACCTTCTTTAAGAGATCTGTGCTAATAAAAATTTGGTTATTCATGATTTCACTCTGGTAGATATGCCCAAGCCGTTAAACAACTCTTTTCTGTGCGCTCTAAATGCCAATCATTGTTATCGCCATACACAACGTAATCTGAACTAACAAACCCGTTCATATCCTTGGTAATGACCCAGTTGAATTTGTTTGGAACTTCATCCATTCCGTGCCATTCCAAAACGCTGTAATGCTTTCCGTTGGATTCTTTTATTGCCTTTTTCAAGTCGTGCATTGCAAGGTCAAGATCATTAGCAAATATGCACCCGTTATCAGCCAAATTTTCATAGCCATAATCCAACGCTTCAATAACACGCTTCAAAACCTCAGAATCAATCAAAATCTTACTCATACTGCTTGCTCCCATGCACCAAGGCGAGTTTTGCTTGAAACCGACTCAAAAAATGGCTTGCTAGGATCATGTATTTCAACGGAAGTTGCAAATTGGCTTTCCTTCAGCAGTTTCCCTGCGATTAGTTTCGCTTGGCGAAGATCAACTGCGTCAATCCGTTTAACCTCTCTGTTATATCCGTCCCTTCGCTTATCGAAGCCGTGCAAGAAAATCTCAAACTCTCTCATGCTGTTTGCTCCTATTTTCCACGGGCCCAACCTCGGAGTTGTCATGTATTTTCCTTATGTTCTAATGCATAATTAAAAGCATTGACAACAAACGTCTCGGCCATCTCTTTTACCATTTCGTTGAAAGCATCTTTCGCGTTGTTCTTACGTTCCATAAGTTCATCCATTTGATCTGGCGTAAGTGTTGTCAGCTCACAAAGCATACATGCTTCAGCATATTCACGAAGTGCATTATGTCGATAAATCAATCCAACAGCATTATTGATTCCATGTTTGAAAATGTCATCTCTGATAGTCTTCTTTGCTTCATCAAGCATTTTGTCTATAAATTGCTGATCCATCATTTGTTATACCTTTCCTTTTTAACAAGCTCTTTCAGTATCTTTTTTTGAATCAAGCTTAATTTCTCTATTTCACTGGATCTATGATTAATGACTGATCCATCCTTTTGGTGCCTGTCAAAATACTGATGCAGTTGATAGATTTGCTCACCTAGAACATCTGATACATCTTCCCAATCACTTTTGGTAAGCAATATGCTTAGCATTTCTTTACCAGCCATCATAACCCTCACTCATCGCTGTCCCTCTGTTCGATCATCTGCGTGTTTTATACGTTGAATTTCATCTGTATTTATTACCCGTGTTCTACTAATTCCAAATGCTGTTCTATAGGCTCTAAGGTATTCACCAAGACTTGAATACAATTCTTCCAAATCTTCAGTAGATACATTAACTACTACATGCCTTAGTTTAAGTTTATGAAAACTTGGCAAATTACCATCCTTACTGTCACAGTAAAGACTTACCACATTTCCTGTCAGTTCAACTTTGATTGCCTTATTCACTGAGACAGAAGACATTTTAACCTCATATGAAAAAGCAGGCATTTAGCCTGCTTTAAGAATCTGGCTCCACCGGCTGGGATTGAACCAGCGACCCACGGATTAACAGTCCGTTGCTACTACCATCTGAGCTACAGTGGAATAATTGGGGAAAGAACAACACCTTTTTGCACACGAATTTTTCAAATACCAGTGAACAGTTTCTATAACAATTAGCCAACTATTCACAGGGGTTACTATATATTGTTCTTTCCCCAAAAGAGGGAACCCCAATTAACTCTTTAAGAGAAGATAAGGAGGAAACATGCAATTGCTAATTGGGGTTAAAGATATTATAACCGCCTTGGTTCAAATATCAAGGAGCTTTCATTCCTGCAAAAAGAGACTGTCTCTTGGTTGTAGGAATATCTTCAAGAGTAGCTGTAACAGGTTCAACAGGTTCCTTCACAAATGGATCAGAAGGGGTCTTCCTGCTCATCTCTGAGGCTGAGGAAGGGGTATGTACCACCTGAGGCTTAGAAGGCTCTGTAGGAGCGTTTAAATCGATTTCAGCAGTAAAACCAGCTGCGCCTCTTGTAGCCTGAATATCAATCTTATACGAGAAATTTCCCTTAAGAACATTGTCGAGATAAGCAGTAATAGCCTTCTCAATTTCCTTCTGGGTCATGCTAATCTTCATAAATAAATCCTCTAATTTCTATATCTACTACTGTATCTTTACAGGTA
>Ga0310690_10013096_pt1 | contig 10117 bp, 5 predicted proteins | sample AusTroGonzalo_MG_2_FD_207661 | JGI IMG/M metagenome (GOLD analysis project Ga0310690, IMG submission 207661) | Bovine rumen microbial communities from tropical cattle in Woodstock, Queensland, Australia - Gonzalo_04 (v2) (version 2) | ecosystem: Host-associated > Mammals > Digestive system >...
GATGCCGTAGCTGCCATAATAGATTTTGTTGGAAGGACTTGATTCCACTTCGCCCTGAACACCAGTGACATAATACACGGCAGCATTGACTTCGTTGTCCACGGTGACGGTGTAGTTCGTCTCCGTCACATTGGAGGCAATCAGCTCACCGTTGCAGTACACGTTGTAGGCTTCGGCGGCAAAGGCTGGCTGCCATTCCATCAGAAGCGCGCCGGTGGCATTGTTCTTGGCTTTGAGGTGCATCGGGACCATCGTCCTATTGATTTCGAGCTCACGCCATTCGGGATGGTCGAGCACTGTGGCAAATTCGGATTCACATTGCGTGCTTTGGTAGATGGCGTTGACCTTGTAATAACAAACGCTTCCGAACATGTTGCTGGCTTGTGGTTCCGTGAATGAGGTGGCTGTCAATGACTTGGCTATCTTGTACTCGCCACCAAGCTCTTTTCTGTACAACCTGTATCCTGAGAGGCCTTCGCCCTCGGCGGCATCCCATGAGAACTTGAACCTGCCGTTTTCTAAATGCTCGTAGGTGAGGTTCTTCGGGGCTGGGCATTCACCTTCAGCCATGGCGCATACCGTTTCTGTGGCATCAGATTCACCATTTTCGGTGAAGATGGTGAGGTGGTAGCAGTGGCCTTCGTAGGCGGCATTCCTGTCGGTAAAGGTGGTGCCGTCGGAGACCATGGAATACAAAAGGCCGTCACGGTAGATGTTGTAGCCGTAACCATGTTGCGCCACGCCCGTCCATGTGAGGTTGATGTCCTGACCGTCGACTTCGGCGGTGAGGTTAGAGGGCAACTCTACGACTTCTTCGATTTCGCCACAGGCATTGTTGGCGATGAAGAAAGTGCCCACGGGCATACCGTCCGACGGGCCGTCATACTTGAAAATGATATTGTCCTCGCTGTCCTTAATGATGAAACTGAGGTCGACGGGCACGGAAGGAGCCGACCAAACAAACCTGACGCGACCCATAGCCATTTCGACTTCGTATGTGCTTTCTTCACCACGTTCTGGGGCGATTTTCGAGAACATGATGCCAGCGGAATTATACATCGACAGTTCGCCGCCATTCCAGCCTTCGCCCTCACTCGTGGTCGTGACCGTCCAAGGGCAGGTAGGACCGAGGTTGATCTCATCGAAAAAGACTTTCTTGCCGTTGTTGCCTTTGTAAACGGGGTAGATGGTGTAATTGACCAAGATGGGTGCGCCCACGGGGTCGATGTAGGTCATGACCTCGCCAGGGACAACGTCTTCAAACACTTTCACGATGTTTTCGTCTCTCATGATAACGAGTTGATCGATGGTATCGATGGGGTCTCCGTTAAGGGTGAGGGTAGGGTTGACCCAATTCAACGTGGCTGTGAAGGCATCATCGCCATTGGGGATGGCCGTGAAGTTGGTGACGGGTTTGGGCGTGTTGTTGAAGACCTCGGCAGGCACGTAGTTGAAAATGGCATCCGCGCCGCTGTTATAGTCGATTTCGTCGACCACAAACCAACCATTGCTGCTGCCACCCCAGCCCCAATTGAAATGGAAGAGATCGTTGTCGTCGTAGCCGTCGCACACGAAAGCGTGACCTGCGCTGGAGCTGTTGCCCGAATAATAGACTGGCCAGCCTTGGTCAAAGGTGTCTTTCAGCAAAGCCTGCCATTCTTCCAACGAATAGCTATCACGTTTGCGGAGGCGGGCTTTGTTGGAGTAGCCGAAGTACATCAAAATGGCATCGGGCACGTCTTCCGAATAGGCACCGCTGCCCGAGCCAGAATACATCATGTCGACGGCGACACCGCAATGGTACATGAAATAGGCGACCGCATCTATTTTTTCTTGAGGCGAAGAGTTGGTGATGGTGATGGGCATGTTGTCCCAGTCGTAGGTCGTCTCGCCGAAGTTGGCCGTCAATGTTTCACCTTCATGGTTATAGGAATGGCTTCCCGACCCTTGGAGGGGATGGTTCCAATACTTCATCACCTGCGACATGGCAGTGGCCACACAACCAGCGTAGGCTTTTCCTCCAGGGCCGCCTGAGGCGTGAGGGCAGAAGTAGTTGTAAGGGTCGCTCTGGTTCCAGCGGGTTTCCACAAGATAAGTGGCTTTCTTGCCTCGATTGCGCGAGGGCAGTTTTCCGTTTTCCTTGAGCATCTCCCATTCCACAGCAACTTCCGCGCTTTGGACAGTCTTTTGAGCCTGGCTACGTCCTTCGGCGATGGAGTTGAGGTAATAGGTTGCTTCGGGCGACATGTTTTCGGTCTCAAAGATGCCCTCGTCGGAGTAGCCTACGATGGGGCGGTAGTTGTCGTCGGCAGAGAGGATGACGAACCCCGTGTTGCCGAAGTTGAAGACATAGAACGAGGTTTCGCCTCGTGCCGACATGCCAGTGTAGACCAGTTGCAGGTCGGAGAGTTGGCAGGCTGGGTTGAGATTCGCATTCACGAAGCCCAAGCCCAGTTCCTTTGCCCTGTCGACCCCAACGGGGTGAGCATAGATGCCTATGCTACAGAGCAGTACAAAAAAGAGAATAAATGCTTTTTTCATAGTATGATTATTTTTAGTTGATTGTTTCTTCGTCTGTCAAGACCGTAGTTTTGGATTTTTGCGCCAAATGTAGTAAAAAAATGGAAACGCGCGCGTATATAAATAAGTTGTTTGTATTTTTGCGACATAATTCCCTCAAAACAACAATACAATGACTAAAAGCACTATCGTTATGGCACTGATTTGCATGGTCGGAATGACCACATGTAACGCACAAAATTATCAACCTGCTCCGCCAACGACCGAAGGTGAGGCAGCAACGGTCTATATGACCACCGACATCAGTCCTGAGGGGCTGGTACACATCTATGAAGCCTTGGGTGTGGAGGCTCACGGTCGCGTGGCGGTGAAAATCTCTACTGGCGAGTCGGAGAAGAGCAATCACCTGCGCCCTGCACTGATTAAAAACCTGGTGCAAAAGGTGAATGGCGCCCTCGTGGAGTGCAACACGGCCTACGGCGGCAACCGTGGCAACACTGAGAAACATCGCAAGGCTATTGCTGAGCGCGGTTACAACGACATCGCCACCGTCGACATCATGGACGAGGAAGGCGAGATTCAAATCCCTGTCACCGACACTAAGCACCTGCAATACGACATCGTCGGCTCGCACTTGCAGAACTACGATTTCATGATTAATCTGGCTCACTTCAAGGGTCACGCCATGGGCGGCTTCGGCGGCGTGCTGAAGAACCAATCGATTGGTGTGGCGTCGAGTGCCGGAAAGCTTTACATCCACTCTGCTGGCAAGAGCCAAAAGCATTGGAGAATGGCCGATCAAGACGATTTCCTTGAGTCGATGGCTGCTGCAGCACAGGCCGTGCATGACTACTTCAAGCAGGAAGGCAAGGACATCATCTATATCAATGTGATGAACAACATGTCGGTGGACTGCGACTGCGACGGACATCCTGCCGCACCGCGCATCAAGGACATCGGCATCTTGGCCACCACCGACCCCGTGGCCCTCGACCAAGCTTGCCTCGACCTTGTGTTCAACCACGTCAGCAGCCAAGGCGATGACGCCAAACCTTTGCAGGAGCGCATCAACAAGAAACACGGCACCCATACCGTGGAGTATGCCGAACAGATTGGCCTTGGAACGAGAAAGTATACCATCGTCAACATAGATAATAAGTAGATGAGCAAATTGAGTTTACACAAAAGACTTGAGACTACGGGACTGCGAGACTACGAGACGGGCCAATCCTCGTAGTCCCATAGTCTCGAAGTCCCGAAGTCAAAAGGAATTGCAGTTTAATTTTGAACACTTACTTACTTGAAAAATGGACAGACGAAATTTTTTGAAGACAACGGCAGTTGCTGCCGCCGCCACAGCCATAGCCGCCACACCTTTGGCCGCTTGCGACAACATCTTTTCTAACTTAACTGGCAAAAAAATGAAAGTATTGATGATTAACGGAAGCCCGAGAGCCGACGGCAACACCTTCACCGCTCTCGGCGAGATAGCGAAACAACTGAATAAGCATGGTGTGGAGACCGAACTGGTGCAGCTCGGTACCAAGCCGCTGCATTGCTGCATCGCTTGCGGCCATTGCCGCAACGGCAAGCATTGTGTGTTTGACGATGACCCGTGCAACGAAATCATTGACAAAATGGCCACCGCTGACGCCCTTATCGTTGGCACTCCGACCTATTACGGTCAGCCTAACGGCGGCGTGTTGTCGGTGATGCAGCGTGTTTTCTATGCCGGTAGCGACTTCACCCAAAACAAGCCCGCCGCAGGGGTGGCCGTGTGCCGTCGCGGTGGTGCCACAGCGGCACTCAACAGCCTGAACATGATGTTCCAACTGAGCAACATGCCGATGGTGACCTCGCAATATTGGAACATCGTTTACGGTCGCGCCAAAGGCGAGGCGGCACTCGACACCGAGGGTATGCAGACCATGCGCACTCTGGCCGACAACACGGCCTGGATGCTCGCCAAGATTCACGCCGGCGACAACCCCGACTATCCACAGCGTGAAAGCGAGTGGCAGGTGATGAATTTTATTAGATAGCATACAATGAAACCTTGTTCGGCTTTAAGCCTTTACAGCAGAGGCTGACATGGAGAAAATCTTTGAGATGTGCATGAAATAAAGTTACCGAGAAACAGGTTTTGAGAAATGAAAAAAGTATTACTTGGCATCCTTTGCGTCGCCCTTATAAGTTGCGGTGACGGGAAACAGCAACAAAACGAGACCCCTATGGAAAAGAATAACGAACTGAAGGCTTTTGATGTGCAGCAAGAGTTCCAGAAAAATGGCTTCGGCTGGTTCACTGAGAACCTTATCCTATGCTCCGGCGACACTACTGAAAGCAATGCCATGACCATCGGCTGGGGCGGCATCGGCAATTATTTGGGCCATGACCGTCCGGCGGTGACCGTTTATGTGGCTCCTGAACGTTACACATGGCAGTTTATGGAGAAGCATCCGCGCTTCACCATCATGCAGTTCGACGACCCGCAGGTGTGGCAATACCTTGGCTCACACAGCGGCCGCGACGGCGACAAAGCCGCTGCCCTTGGTCTGCATGTGGCCTACACCGAGCATGGTACGCCCTATTACGAGGAAGCCAACCTGGTCATCGAGTGCGAGACCATGACGGCATGGCATCAGACCGAGCAGGACTTCCGCAACGACACTCCGAAAAAGTGGTATGATGGCTTCGATGCTGGCATCCACACGGTCTATGTCGGCGAGGTGATAGGGGCTTGGAAGAGGTGACTGGGCTGGATTGCAAATGCAGTCGAACTGGTTTTGTTTTTGGATAGATAGTCTGAATGATGCTTTTGCAAATGAAAAAATCGTAACTTTGCACAATCTACAACAAGACTATATTTATGGATATCCATTCCCTGTCCGAAGAAGACATCAAGTTGAGGTTCATCACGCCTGCCATTCTCAATAAAGGTTGGTCGGTGGAGGATATCACCATGGAGACCAAGGTGAAGCTCACCGATGGCAAGATTAACCTGAAAGGTAACCTCGTGGCACGCAGCAAACCCAAGTTTGCCGACTACGTGTTGTATTACAACCGCGCCACACCTATTGCCATCGTGGAGGCCAAAGATGCCAAACACACTGTTGCGTTTGGAATACAACAAGCCAAGGAATACGCCAAGATGATGGACGTTCCCTTCGCCTATAGCTCTAATGGTCAAGGCTTTCAGGAATACGACTTCCTCACTGGGAAGGAACGCACTTTTGCAATGAATGAATTCCCGACCAAGGAAGAGCTATACAACAGGTATTTTGCTGAGATCAACGATGGCCAAGGCGTGACTGACCAGGAAATGAAGGTTATAAATCAACCGTATTGCACTGGACATGACATCTTCCCGCCACGCTATTACCAACGCAATGCCGTCAACCGTACCGTGAACGCCGTGGCACAAGGCCGAAACCGCCTGCTGTTGGTCATGGCCACAGGAACGGGAAAGACTTATACAGCCTTCCAAATCGTCTACCGTCTGCTGAAGGCGGGTATGGTGAAAAAGGTGCTCTATCTGGCCGACCGCAACATCTTGATTGACCAGTCAAAAGATCAGGATTTTAAACCTTTGTCCAGTACTATCCACAAGGTGGAGTATCAAAATGACATAAAAACCAAGGGTAGTATAACAGCCTATGAGGTCTATTTTGCCTTATACCAGCAACTTATCGGTCAGGAGGGTAAACAGCACTACAAAGAGTTGTTCAAGCCCGAGTTTTTCGACCTTGTCATTGTGGACGAGTGCCACCGTGGCAGTGCCAAGGACGACAGCAACTGGCGCGAGATTCTGGAGTATTTTGACGGAGCCATCCAATTGGGCATGACTGCCACACCGAAAGAGACCAAATACCAGTCGAACATCAACTATTTTGGCGAACCCATTTACACCTATAGTCTGAAGGAGGGCATCGAAGACGGATTCCTTGCTCCGTTCAAGGTCATCAATATCACAACCAACATCGGCGACGGATGGCGACCGACCAAAGGCCAGCGTGACATTTTCGGCAACCTCATTGAAGACCGTATATATATTAATAAGGATTATGACTACAACATCGTCATCGAAGACCGTATCCGCGAGGTGGCGCACGAGATTACCGAATATCTGAAACACACCGACCGCATGGCCAAGACCATCGTTTTCTGCGCCGATGAAGACCATGCCGACCGAATGAGAATGGCTCTTGTCAACGAGAACTCCGATATGTGCAAGATGAACCCCGACTATGTAGTGCGCATAACAGGAAGTGATACTTACGGATTGTCGAAACTCAAATATTTCACTTCGGTTTCACCCAAAGGGCCTGTCATCGCCACTACGAGCAAACTACTTTCGACAGGCGTGGATTGCAAGATGGTGAAGCTGATTGTGCTCGACCAAAATATTAATTCGATGACGGAGTTCAAGCAGATTGTGGGTCGTGGCACCCGCATCCGCGAAAAGGAAGGCAAGACGCACTTCACCATCATGGACTTCCGGAATATTACCCGCCTTTTTGCCGACCCCGATTGGGACGGCCCGATTGAGGTGGATGAACAATATGGAACAATTCCGACGAAAGGCTATCCTCACGGAGAAGACAATCCTCCTTCTAAAGCTGGCGAGAAAGCTCCTAAACCCGTTGTGGATAGGAATGGTTGTACTGTGAAGATCATCAACAAAACAGTCTCAGTGTATGATGTCGACGGCAAGTTGCTCCGAGTGGAGAGCATCACCGACTACACCAAGAAAAACATCAACGACACCTACGCCAACCTCGACGACTTCATCCAGCATTGGAACGAGGCGGAGAAGAAGGCTGAGATTTCGGACATGTTGCGCGAGAGCGGTATCGACTTGCAAGCCTTAAAGGATGACCAAAAAATGGGGAATGTCGACGACTTCGATTTCATCTGTCACATCGCCTACGGCAAGAAGCCGCTGACCCGCCGCGAACGTGCCGAGAATGTGAAAAAGCGCGACATCTTCAACAAATATGGACCGCAAGCCCAAAAGGTGTTGGAGGCTTTGCTCGACAAGTATGCCAACGAGGGCATCTCCCAACTGGAAAGTAAGAGCGTGTTAGGTCTCGACCCCTTCCGCCAAATGGGAAAACCATCCAAAATCGCCATGTTCTTTGGTGGCAAACCACAATATGAAGAAGCCGTCAAGGAACTGGAAGAACTTATTTATAGCATAGCATAATCAATATGGCACTTACCAATTTTGTAAAGAATATCCGCAACATCATGCGCAACGATGCCGGCATCAACGGCGATGCCCAGCGCATCGAGCAAATCGCATGGATGTTGTTCCTGAAAGTGTATGACGAGAAGGAGAACGACTGGGAATTCAATGAAGACCATTATGTCTCTTTTATCCCCGAAAACTGCCGTTGGCGCAATTGGGCCAAGGATGAAGGAGACGGCAATGCGCTGACCGCCGATGCCTTGTTGAACTTTGTCAACAATACCCTGTTTCCGACCTTGAAGAATCTGGAGGTCACGCCGCAAACGCCCATGCGTAGCGCTATCGTGCGCACCACCTTTCAGGATGCCAACCAATACATGAAGGATGGCGTGCTGTTGCGTCAGGTCATCAATGTGATTGACCAACTCGACCTCGGCGACTATGAAGAAAGCCACGCTTTTGGAGAGATTTACGAGGCCATCCTGAAGGAAATGCAGTCAGCAGGTTCGGCAGGCGAGTTCTACACGCCGCGTGCCTTGACCGATTTCATGGCTGAAATCATTGAGCCGAAGGTGGGGGAGAAGATGGCCGACTTTGCCTGCGGCACAGGCGGCTTCATCACCAGCTGGCTGAAAGCCTTGGACAAAAAGGTGAAGACGGCTGAAGACCGAGAAGAATACGCCCAATCCATCTATGGCATTGAGAAGAAGCAGTTCCCCTATATGCTGTGCGTGACCAATATGCTGCTGCACGACATCGACTCGCCTCGGGTGATGCACGACAACTCGCTGACCAAGGACGTGCTCAACTATACCGACGATGACAAGTTTGATGTGGTGCTGATGAATCCGCCCTACGGTGGCAGCGAGAAGAACGACATCAAGCAGCATTTCCCCTCAGATTTGAGTTCGAGTGAGACCGCCGACCTTTTTATGGTGCTTATTATGTACCGCCTGAAGGAAGATGGTCGCGCTGCTGTCATCCTACCCGACGGTTTCCTGTTTGGCACCGACAACGCTAAGCTGGCCATTAAGGAAAAACTGTTGCGAGAGTTCAACCTGCACACCATCATCCGTTTGCCCGGCAGCATCTTCTCACCCTACACCAGCATCGCCACCAACATCCTTTTCTTCAACAACGAAAAGGCCGACGATGCGGAAGAAGGCTTTAGCACTAAGGAGACTTGGTTCTATCGTTTGGACATGCCTGAAGGCTACAAGCATTTCAGCAAGACTAAACCTATGCGTGTGGAGCATTGTCAGCCTATCCGTGATTGGTGGACTGAACGCAAAGAAATCGTTGCCAAAGACGATGAAGGGAATGTCACCGATGAGAAGTCGCGCCGTTTCACGGCACAGCAGTTGCTCGATATGGACTGCAACTTCGACCAATGCAAGTTCCCGAAGGATGAAGAAGAAATCCTGCCGCCCGCTGAGTTATTGGCCGACTATTACAAAAAACGCGCCGCCCTTGACCATGAGATTGACCGCACGTTGGCGGAGATAGAGCGGATATTGGGAATTGAAATTGCACCCTCTCCCATTGGTTCGCAGGCTTCCAGCCTGCAACAAACCGGTCTGCAAGCTTCCAGCTTGCAGGAAAGCAACACTCTAAAACAATGACCGAGCCCCCAAAAATAATAGAAAACCACTGCCGCAATTATCTGCCGCATATTGAGAACCAACAACTGCAGATGATCACCTTTCGTTTGTACGACTCAGTTCCCAAAGACGTCATTCAACAGTGGAAGGACACTCTCAATGGTCTGCGTGCTTCCAGCATGCAGAAAAACACCCCGCCGTCTCTCAATGGTCTGCAAGCTTCCAGCTTGCAGCAAAAGAACACCTTTCAACCCCCAAGAGACGAAGCCCGCCGTCTCCTCAAGCTTCTCGACAAATACGAAGATGCCGGTTACGGTCAATGTTACCTCCGCGACGACCGTGCAGCAGAGATTGTGAGAGACGCCCTCTTCTATTACGACCAAGTGAAATACGAGGTCATCAGTTGGTGTATCATGCCCAACCATGTGCATGTGCTGATATCATTGTTGAAGGTTGTGTCGCTTTCGGAGATATTGCACAGTTGGCGCTCCTTCTCAAGCAACGAAATCAATAAACTGTTTAATAGGAAAGGACAATTGTGGATGCCTGAGTATTTCGACCGCTACATCCGCGACCAAGAGCATTTCAACAATGTCGTCAACTATATCCACAACAACCCCGTCAAGGCGGGACTCGTTGACGACCCGACTCACTACCGTTGGAGCAGCGCTTTTGTAGGTTCTCCAGTCGGTTCGCAGGCTTCCAGCCTGCGCGAACCCCCATCCTCCAACGGTCTGCGGGCTTCCAGCCCGCAGGAAAACGACACCTCGCAATCTCCTAACAATCAGCAGGCTTCCAACCCGCA
>Ga0310690_10013097_pt1 | contig 10116 bp, 8 predicted proteins | sample AusTroGonzalo_MG_2_FD_207661 | JGI IMG/M metagenome (GOLD analysis project Ga0310690, IMG submission 207661) | Bovine rumen microbial communities from tropical cattle in Woodstock, Queensland, Australia - Gonzalo_04 (v2) (version 2) | ecosystem: Host-associated > Mammals > Digestive system >...
ACCGATAGTTCATAAATAAAATCATGCTCTTCCTGTTTCAAAACATTTTGCTCCTCGAGGTTTATGATTTCCTCCGGTTTGCAATGCCCAAACACCAGTTCCTCGCCATCTTTATCCTCAATTAGCACTTTAGGTAAAACAAAAACACAGTCCATCAACTTGGGATTATAGTAATATCCCACATAGTTCACACTAACCTTACCCTCTACATCGCGAAGGTTGGTTATACCATCAAGCACGTTTTCAACGACTTTGGCCGGATACTGATGTTCTTCTATGATGATGTGCATAATTAGATTCCGAATCTATCTTTAATACTCTTCATCTTAATTGCCATGGACATCATCCATTCATAGGCTTCTTCCCATGTTGATTCGTTATTAACATTAACACTTTTCTCAGCAACAATAGAGTATGACTTGTCCGATTTCTTAAAATCCAGATTAACCCCCGCTATTTCGTTTAAAGCAGATTCATTTTCTTTAAAATGTTCAAAAATCTCAAGACTTCTATCTGATCCAGAAATATAAATTTGAGCACGTACAACCGACTTAGTGAACAAAACATTCAATGCTGGATGGTATGCAGATGATCCGAAAGATAAGTCCATCCATTGCTGTGCAAGAGGTTTCTTTTCTGAATAAATTTTGCTGTATTCATCGTGACTTTCTCGAGCCTTGTTAAAACCTTCCCAAAAGCGCACTTGTTTTTCAGAAACTCCAGCTGCTTTTTCAGCATCATCTTCGTCATGATTTCCGCTCGTGCCACTTACATGCAGATTTTCCAAGAATTTCCCTGCAATAGTTTCATCAACTTTTCCGTTAGCTTTGTAGAACATACGGAATGTGATTTTCTTATTGTTTTCGTCATTAAAAACCGAATCATCGAAACCATAATCTTTAAAAACATCATTCCAAAGGTAGAATAGCACTTTGTTTACAAACTTTTCAGCACTAATCACACCATTCTCGGCCTTGCAGAAATAGAAGCCAAGCATTTTGTCTTCCGATGAAGTTGCAGACTCTATCTTGGAGTTTATTTTTTCAAGGAAATCGCTCCAATCATAGCTTGTTCCATTTACATTTATGCACCAACTTTCTTTTTGTGTGTCAATAGGAATATACTTCCAATCCCATCTTCTCTTAAATGCGGAGTCTATCGGGAACAAACTTTGGTCGCTAGTATTCATGGTTGCCCAAATATAGAGATTTTTTGGCATTCTCAATTTGCCATCTTTAATGCCATCTTTGTTGGATAAAACATCCTGACCATTCTCATCTTTCCCTTTAAGATATTGGCTTAGATCTTTATCTGCCATTATTGGATATTCGGATAATCCGTCACAGTCGCGATCAAGAAGTTGGAACAGGTCACCGAAAATCTGGGCACAATTGCCGCGATTAATTTCTTCAATGATCAAGTAAACCGAATCATCTTGATTATTCCATGCCGCCACATAGGCTTGGAGAAACGCCTGAGGAACAAAAGAGTATGTGATTTCCTCGTCTTTACCTGCAACCGCCTTGTACTTGTCGGCCACAGGTCTCATAGTGGGCTTATATGTTCCTACAAACGTTGAATAGTCACTATCGGGATGAAATGTGGTGCGAAACACCAAATTCTTCTCGTTAGCTTTTTTCACGTTTCCATTCTCTTTTATTCTGTGGCTCTTGCCTGTACCTGGGGCACCATAGAAGATTTGTTGAAGGGATAACCTGTCGTCTATATCTTTGAATGCTCTTTTCGAATCTCTTTCAATAGAAACATCTGGAGTAATTGATTCAAAGTGTTTTATAAAATTGCTATAGAGTATTTGCGGAATATAATACAAGTAATATCTATTAATACTTGCTTTATAGATAGCAAAATAATCAGACAAGTTATTCTCTTCAGTTAAACCCAAATCGTCAATAAAAAAATTCTTTATTTGAGAAAGACCATGTTGACCATTAGCATATGCCTTTCTATCTCCTCTATTGGTAATTTCCGATAGTTTTAATTCTATCTCTTTGTCAAAAAAAGGAGCATGTTCTATACACAAAGGTTTGAAAACCAATGGAACAATTGCTTCAGAAAGAGACGAGTCTATTTCAAAGAATTCTTCACACCAATTTTTACCTAATTCAAATTGCTTTCCTCCGTTATTGTTTAAATCATTGGTACGAAAGCGTTGTACTTTAAGTTTATTTGATGCCATATTATTTCAAATTACCCCATTGCTCTGCCAACGCTTCAGCAAATCCTGGGAATGTTTTACTTCTTAATTTTCTTCTCTCTTCAGTTGATATCTTCGTGTTGAATGAATCTGAATACCATTTGGGAAGTGAACGACCACTCGAAAGGACAACCCGTGGACCTTCTTCGACCATATTAGTAGGCTCTAATAGTGGTAGATTGTGAAGCCAAAGGCAAGTTTTTTTTGATGCCTGGTCTCCAAACCAAAAAGGTTGCACTATTTGATCGGGTTTTCTATATATTTGACTCATACACCCAACAGGATTCTCAATTGCCCAATGTTCGATATCCGTTTTTGTAAACTCAAGGAAGAACTCTACAGCCTCTTCTTTCATCTTTCTTCTGCCAAGGTGATGAGGATGTTCGCGTCTTTGTTCTATAGGAAGATTAGCGTCATCAGGATGATATAGCCATCTGGCACCACTTACTGACAAGTATGTGCAAGGAGGATGTGCAATCATCAAATCCCATTTTTCTCCTTTGGGCAAATAGTATTCTTTTCCATTTTCTAACATTCCACCGTGATTTGGAATTACTTGAAGTACATCCTGTTTGAAATGCCATTCTGGATGGCCACCACTGCACTCCAAAATATCACAACTGTATGCATTATGCCCTCTTTCTCGGAAAGCTTTACAAACAGCTTGACTTTCTTCGCATGCTACTAAAACATTCATACCTAATTATTCTTATCTAACATTTTAAACAAGCCTGTTGCAATTGCTTTTGCAAAATTTACGGGGACAGCATTTCCTATCATCTTATAGTTGTATGGAGTACTTCCAAGAAACTGATAATCCAAAGGAAAAGTCATCAAACATGCTGCTTCTCGTATAGTAATACTTCTTTGCTGTTTAGGATCAGGGTGTATAAACATATACCCATCTTTACTTAAATGTGCAACAATAGTATGAGACGGTTTGTCCCATTCAAGGCTTTTATATTTTTGATATAGGGTTTTATGCCCGGTTTTTTCGAAATAATAATCAATCATTGCCTGATGGCTAATGTGATTCATGTTTTGCTCCACCCACTCTTTAAAAATCATCCTTTCTCTTTCACCATGATTTCTTGCCTCATGTTGTGTTATTTCTGGGATAGGGTTCAATTGATGTGAATGAACTATTCGACCTTCTTTTATTGGTTTTGGTAGAGGATATAATGCGGGTAATTCCCCGATTGAATCTCTAACAGTCAAATGTATCTTTGTGTTCTGTTCTTTTTCGATTGAACTGTATAATTCTTCGAGAGATAAATCTGTGTCACGTCTAATGCCAACGATAATAACTCGGGGACGGTTTTGAGGGACTCCAAAATCCTTAGCATTGTACAAAGACTTGTGCATATCTTCTGGCGTACGGATGTCGTATCCTATGTTAGTAAAAGCATCAAATATTCTGTTCCGAACAGGTATTCCTCCTGGTTTAGCACTTAATAATCCACCAACATTTTCAAAAACAAATACCTCTGGACGGAAAGCATCAGCAACTTTGCAAAAACTTTCGAATAAATAGTTCCTGTAATCATTTTGCATTGAGTTTTTATCCGTTGCTCTTCCGTGTATTGAGTATGCTTGACAGGGAGGACCTCCTATTATCATGTTCACATGCTTCTTTCCAATAATCCCTTTCAACCCTCTGTTTTTTACAATGTCTGAATTATAAGCCCCATATTTTAGTTTTGAATCGTCGGACCAAGAACCATTGATTAATTCTTCCGTTTTCTGAATATCAAAAAGTACGACCTTCTTTTGAGCGTCAGCCTCTGATTCATTCCACCTTGTTATTAAACGGTTGCGAAGAGTATCCACCATAGGCTTTTCCCATTCTACATGGGCAAGCGCTTCAAAGCGTCCCGTCTGAAGGAATCCTTCCGAGAGTCCACCGCACCCTGCGAACAAGTCTATGAATGTATATTTCTTTTTTGGCATAACTATTTTAAATTAACTAAACAAGATGTACCATTATCACATTCAAACACTAATGCTTCCTTGTTATGAACAAGTTCAACGGCTGCCATCGGATCAGTTTCATCTAATGCGGCAATTTGTTCGTCATAAGTAGCGAGCATTTTTTCTTTCGCAATTTCGGCGTTGTCTCCTGATAAGAAACTCTTAAGACCAGCCATAGCACTATAGATAAAAGGCTCACGCTCACCTCTTACATTAAAAGTATCATTATAGCCCACAAAGAATTGTAAACCAAGAGCTTTCAAATGCGGATAAAGGTTCTGAGCACAAAAACATGCGATACTATAGAAACCTTTACCATTAAAACAGTAGTTGGTTGTGAATGTAGAGACCACAGTTTCGCCGTTCTCGTTATAAATGCCATTCTCGTCACCATGACCTGCAAGAAAGCATAGCTGGTAGTCAGGCATGATTTCTACAATATTTTGGTGATTCAAATCTGGTGGACAAAAAGATGTGTACGCAATTCCATTATCAACACAAAACTGTTTTGCCTCATCAGCACAAGATTCTAAGAAATCATGCAGTACGGTTGCAGGGTTGTTATTATAGGCTATCAAAATACTGCTCATAGACTATTTTTTTGAACGGTTCAGTTGATAGATATAATATTCGTTTAGCTTATGTTCGAACGATTTCCCGACAGGGGTCTGAAGACGCAGTTCCATAAGAATATCAGCCCAAGTGTATGTCTTGCCTGTAGAAGCTTCGCTGAATGCCTCTTTGTCATTGTCTTCTGGATGGCGGATGAGCCATTGTTCCAAAACGCAATCAAAACGCACATTCCACAATTTGCGAATTGTTTCGATTTTTTCCTTAGCCCCCTCAATATCAGTATTTTTTATAAAAAAGATACTATCCATGTTAATCAATGACATAATATCTTGACTCGACAATTGATTCACATTATTGGCAGACATCATTATGACATAGATGAGCGATGTCTTTTTGCGAAGCTCTTTTACGGCATCCACACCTTGCCACACAGAACCAAAACGGCAATCCATAATGATCACCATTTGCTCCGACATGTGCTCATCAACAAAAGTCAAAGCCTCTTCAACTTTAGTGAAATATGAAATGATGGCTTCTTTTTGATAATTAAGTTTCAATTCCACGACAAAAGGATCTTTCTCTCCCATCGTGTCATCAACGATAATGATATGAAATTTCTTTTCTTCCATATTTTCTATCTTTTAAAAGGTAATTCAATATGTATTGTGGTACCCAAAGGAGCAAATTCACTATCAACTACTCGGACATTACCACGAAGAGCATTCACCCTAAGCCGTACTGCATACAGTCCAATACCTCCTCCTCCTTGATCGGCTGTTGTTGTATTGTAAATGCCAAACACCCACTCTCGTTTCTCAACGGGAATGCCGCAACCGGAATCAGAAAAGTCTATCACCAGTTTATCACGAAGAGCCTTCATTGTACAGCGATAGATTTTAGTGTCAGACCCTTTCATCGCCTTGATAGCATTATCGGTAATATTTTGGACGATATCGTAGAAAAACATTTCATTGCAGTTCAAGACCAAATTGTCTTCTATCCGCATCTCCAAAACAATACCTTCTTCAGTAAATCTTTCTTGATATGAATTTAATAGATATTCAATCAATTGCTTCATGTTGACATCCGTAAATGGCAGGTTCGTTTTAGAATAGTCGAATAATTCATCCGTTGCTCTGTCAAGTTGTGTCATCTCATAGAATATCTGCTTTGCATACAACTCAAAATACTCATCCAACTCTTTATTGGGGAATCTGTCTTTAAAAAAACCTGCTTGACGGTGAATTTTACCCATGGATGTTTTAACAGCATGAGTAATATTTATAGCATCTTCTTGACGACTCATTATACGAAGATACATGCTCTCATGACGAGTACGTTCATTTTCTTCATCATTCTGTTCCTTGATGGCTTTCTCTATGTTTTTTGCAACTTGATTGACAGATTCTCGCAAAGGCATAAGTTGCTCTGCCACTTGAGGGGAAGATTGCTGGATAGTATTCTCCAATGTTTTTGACAGATCTGATAGTGCTTTGCCTGCATCATCCATTTTCTCTACCGCAGGAGATTGTTTCTTATTACGCAAATAGACTTTATAATTGTCAAAAGCGGATACTTGCAACAAGATAAAATCCTTCAATTCGCGATACTCTGGGGTGTCTGTAAAATCCTGACGATTTGTGGCATCAATAATATTAGGATTGCCATCTTTGGTGATATTTACAATGCCTATTATTTCTCGAGTGCCCACCTTGTTGAACAAATCTTGCCATAAGCGTTTATCAATGCCCAAAATATCTCGTTTCTTATCCGATTCCTCTTCTCTTTCTGCAAAGGGAGTTGTGATAATTCCGTCTCTATAAATCTTTATTCCGTCTATTTCTTCGGAAGGGAACTTCTTCCTAAATGCAGCACGTGCATTCTTGTCAAAGTAATAAAGTTGCATACTTACCCCGCCAAAAGACTTGATTTGGGTTTCATGCACCTCCATCTTTCCCGTTTCGGAATTGAACAGTAATGTTTCCTGAATGTTTCTATTATTGTCAAAAGATATTTCGCCGGAAATAGTAGCCAAGTCGGACGCTTCCACTTTAAATTCATCAGCCCATGCATCCAAATCATATTCCTCAGCTATGACATGCACTCTAAATGGATATTTAGGTTGAACGTATGGAGATACAATTCTTGACGACTCTCTTACAAGACGTATGATGTCTTTTTTCTCCCAAATATCATGCAGTGCTTTTATTGACAAGATAGTACCATGATCGTCTTTGTTCTTTGCCGGTGTTTGAATGTAGGCATTTTCTATTTCCGTAAACAACTGAATAGTGTGTTCTTCTTCACTTTTTTTTTGGTATTGATTCCAATTGATATTAACGGAAAGCCAATCTTGGGATTCCTTTTGTTTGGTTGATATTTCTAGATATTCCCCCAATTTGTCAACGGCGAAGCGACCAATACCCTTCTCTCCCACACATCTACGAGAAAATGGGGGTGCGGAAATCGGATTACGGCGTTTACTGGATGTTCCAATAACCATCCACTTGTCTCGAACATCTTCAAAGGACATACCGGATCCATTATCTTCAATTATGATACCATTGTCTTTAGAAGATTCACCAGCTTTATAAAATCTGATAGTCACTTCTGTAGCATTAGCGTCATAACAATTTTTCACCAACTCAAATAATGCCGTGATTCGATCTGTGATTAAATCACGTCCAATAAGTCGGAAAGCACTGACATCAAAACGCCATTTCAAGGTTCCATTTTCGTTCATAAGCTATTTTTTGATGTTTTTGATGTGTTTTTTTATACTTTCTGCAATTACCTCTCCCAACCTTGGTGGCACAGCATTCCCAATATAACGTGATGCTTTTGAAAGAGAAACTTCCTGCTCATTAGGGAAGAATTTGTATGTGGTAGGAAATGTCTGAAACAAAGCAGCTTCTCGTGCAGATATGGCTCGGTTCTGCTCTGGATGCCCAAAACGTCCATTGCCAATTCCAGTACAGAGAGTGGTCATCGTGGGGGCAGGTTCGTCCCATACCATTCGACCATAAACACTACCGAAACTTTTTCCTTTTTCCTTCTTGTGACAATCCAACAATAATTCCTCCGGCCAATTTTTCCATCCTCCTCCGTATGGCGTTGCCCTCATTCTTTGCATATTCAATGGAGATAAAGCACGACACCTATGTAAGGGATCAGTTGGACAACCTTGCCCTGCGGCTAATGCAGGAAGATTACCAATTGTATCTCTTACAGTAACATAGTTGTCTTTTGAATGCGTTGGTGGTATCAACTCTATCTTTCCCAAACGTGATGCTAATAACACCAAGCGCTTCCTCGTTTGCGGGACACCATAATCTGGGCAATAAACAACTTGATAATTCACTTGATAACCTTCTTCTTGAAGCACTTTTACAAAATCTGCCAATACGGATTTTAGCTTGAAGGTTGCAATTGCAGGTACGTTTTCCATCGTAACAATATCGGGGTGAACCTTCTTTACCAAACGTCCGAATTCGTATAATAAATTATATTTGTTCTCGTCTTTGTTTTTATTTGTGTGAGCATACGAAGAAAACGGTTGGCAAGGTGCGCACCCAGCAAGGACACGAATAGTGTTTTTTTTCTTTGAATAAAGACTCTTGATTTCGTCACCCTTCACCGATTTCACATCTTTGTAAAAGAACTTTCCACCCGTATTTGTTTCGTATGCATATTGGCAAGTCCAATCCAAATCATATCCTGCAAGAATGTCAAAACCAGCAGACTTCATGCCATAACTTAAGCCTCCTATTCCACAGAATAGGTCAACAACTTCAAACTTAGGCAGTCGCGATAAAATTCTCTTATTTGTTTTTTCTTTAGCCATGCTTTCAGTTAATCAGACAAAGTCTTTGTCATCCCATCACCTCTAAAAAGAAGTCTATCGCCTTATATTGATTATCTTTCGACTTCGCTATCATTGTAGTTCATTTTAAACTGCAAATATAGTATTTTTTTCTTTATTATAATAGCAGGATGTGAGAATAAATAAACAAGCAGATTTTAATAAACTTCAAATCCACTCAATACAATTATTAACCGTAAGACGCTCTGTGCTAATTCTTTTCTATCATTTCCTTCACCTCCTCCTCTACCCACTTGAAATCTTCCAGCAAATTATAAATTCCGTCTTCGCTGAGGACGCCACGCTTGAGGTCGGAAGGGAGAAGGCCGGCTTCATCGGCTTCGAAGTCGGTGCGCCAGGCGGGAGAGGTGTAGTAGGCTTCGAGGGTGGAGAGAGCAAGAGCAAGGTCATTAAAATCGAAAAGGTCCTTTAGGACAGAGGCAAAATTAATAAGGTCGGGGGTAATGCTGGCCTTGTTTTCTATGGCTTGGCGGAGCTGTCGGACAGTCTCTTCACACTTGGTGAAGAGGGCTTCCATCTCGGTGATGCGCGCTACTTGATTTGCCAAACCAGGTTTTACTTTCTTCCCAGGTTTCGCTGTCCGCACGGGATATTGGAATCGCTTGTTGTTCTTGGCTTTCATAATTGTTTTCTTCGGCTAAGGAGGCGGCCGATTCTGTTTCGGCCGTTCAGTTCTGCCACCGCTAAAATACCAAAGGCAATGGCTATGGTGACTTTCAATGCTACAAAACCCGTCTGCATGGCAGCGGAAGCTTGCTCGGAAACAAGGTTATAGGTAGTCCAGAAGATGCCCGCACCCGGCACCAAGGGGAAAATGCCACAGATGAGGAACACCGTGATGGGACATTTGCGCACAAAGGATTGCGACAAAGCCGTGAAAGCAACCAGTGCCGTGGAAAAAAACACTACACCCACCACCGACAAGGTCGTATAACGTACCAATAGCAAATAAAGCAACCAGCCCATCATGCCGCAAAAACCGCAGTCCGCATAATACTTGCGAGGCACACCAAAGAGCACAGCAAAGGCCATGGTGCCCACAAATGCCGCCACCAACTGCACCAACAGTCCTGCTGTTTCGGGCGCGGCGGTCAAAGGTTCCAACGGCTGCATCCGTCCGGCTATCGCCGCATCAAAAAGAAAGGCAAAAGCCACCCCCACCGCAATGCAAAAGAAGACCAGCAAGGCATCCAGCAGTCGCGTGATACCCGCAATGTAGTCCTCGTTAGCCAGGTCGCGGATACCGTTGGTGAATGGCACCCCGGGAATCAAAGGAATAATGGCTCCGATAATCATGTTGCTCAGATGAGTACCCATCCCCATTTTATACATCACCCCGCAAAGCACTGTGGCTAAGAACGCACCGGTGAGATTACTCGTAATGCGGGACAGGTGACGATAGCCGACAAACAGCATGTAAACCCACAACAACAAACCCGCCACCAAGGCGACCAGACTATCCATAAAGCCACCC
>Ga0310690_10013098_pt1 | contig 10114 bp, 6 predicted proteins | sample AusTroGonzalo_MG_2_FD_207661 | JGI IMG/M metagenome (GOLD analysis project Ga0310690, IMG submission 207661) | Bovine rumen microbial communities from tropical cattle in Woodstock, Queensland, Australia - Gonzalo_04 (v2) (version 2) | ecosystem: Host-associated > Mammals > Digestive system >...
GCGGCGAGAAGACCTACCACTTCATCGAGGTCATGGCCTGCCCCGGCGGCTGCGTTACCGGCGGCGGACAGCCCATCGTATCCGCCCAGAAGCGGATGGAATGTGATCCCAAGGCATTGCGTGCTTCTGCCCTGTACTGGGAGGACGCGATCAAGCCCGAACGGAAGAGCCACGAGAACGCTTCCGTTATGAACCTGTACAAGGACTATCTGGGCGAGCCCAACAGCCATCTGGCTCACGAACTGCTGCACACTCATTACACCGAACGTCCGAAGTACAACAAATAATCTTTGGTTTCAAAAATCGCCGGGCAGTGCCCGGCGATTTTTCTCAGGAACTTTTTTGCAGATTCTTCGTCTTACAGGACAGAAGGAGGCGCTGGAAATGAAAAAGACTTTGATTGTTCTGGTGCTGGTGCTGGTGATCGTTTGCTGCGCGGGGGCGGCCTGTGCGGAAGGTACTGCGAAAAAAGCATTGGTAAAGGGCGGTATAAGCATTCACTGTTCCAATGGCAAAACATCGGTTTTCCAGGTGGAGGAAACGGTTCAACTGACGATCCGGGTAGAGAACATATCCGGGGCGGACTTTGCCAGCGAAATGTATCTGTTTGATCCCGCAAAGGAGAACGTGGCGGTGTTTCCGCTGCTGAAAGAGGGAGAAAGTGCGGAGTGGACCGGGAACTGGACGATCACGGAAGAACAGGCTGAGACAAAAAAACTGACGTACAGAATCCAGTTCTATATTCTGGATGAAAACGGGGAAAAAACAGCGGCCCGAATCAACCTGAACAGAAAGATTCTCATCAATGGCCGAGAAAAATATACGCCCGAACCGACACCGGAACCGACGCCGGAACCGACACCAGAACCTACGCCCCGGCCGGAAGACCGGGCAAGGGTCATTCTTTACAATGTGCTGAAACAGGACGGAGAGGACGGTAAGTTCGGCCTGTACTGCATGGATGAAGCCGGAGACCTCTGGGGTATCGACGAAACGGACGCAGCCAGCGAAGAGGAAATCGTTCAAATCCTGCGGGAACGCCGTGGCATGAAACGGATCAACCAGCTGATGGGCGGCGGCTATGATGATATCACCATGAACGCCAAGCTGTTCAAGAATTACGCTGTAATGGCGGACGTTGTTCAGCCGGCAGAAGGAAACCCGGTTGCGACCGGGAAGGGCACGAAGGAATTTTCGACCTATGCCCTTCGGTTTGACAGGTCCGGCGAAGTGGAGTCTGTGCTGCTCGGCATCTGCGGGAACACGGTGTTCGAAAACAAGGATCCGAACGCGCAGGCACTGTATCTGTTCAACTGGCGGCAGTTTGACAATCAGTACCATTTTCCCGGCATTCCCGCCTACTATGCGGATGAAGAAAAGGCCCCTCACGGGTTTGAGATGATCAGCATGCGCGATTTCTTTAAACTGCAGCATGTGGACGCACAAACGGCGGAGATCAGCGCAGTCATGAATGACTGTGAAGAAGGTCCGATTGAAGAGAAAATGACGGAGAAAGATCGGAAGTTCGCACTGGACCTGCTGGAGCGCGGTGTGGTTATCGGACTGGAGAATGACTGGTCCGTTACTGGCGGGACAACGAGCTATATCTTCAGGGATGCGGAGGGAACCTATCTGGGAAGCATTGAACTGTATGAAGGCCTGGCGGTCGGCAGGGATGGCATGTACCGGTATTCTCTGCTGCCGGTCAGCGCAGAGAACCTGCCGGAAGAAGAACAGGAAATGCTGCGTTTCAAGCTGAACGGCGTCGAATATGAGATGGGAAAGAGCACGCCCCGGGATCTGATTCGCAACGGATGGAAATGCTATATCGAATGGGACGGCACCTACGCATTTACGAACGGGGAGGGATCCGATCCTTTCTATGTTTATACCAGAGGCGGCAGCGTGGATGAACCGATCAGGGATTTCTCCGTCCAGTTTGCCTCCGGGGTGGAGGTTGAGTACTGCGGTTTTGACGGACGTGTGAACCCTGAAGACCGGGAGGATCCGGATACAATCTGGTATGCCCGCGATTACGAAGAATATAGGGCTGAGCATCCGGACGAGGACCTGCCGGAGATCGAGGATGTCTTTGATCACTGGTACGATGAGGAATATGACGAAGAGGAAATCGGCGACGGCAAGTACTGGAGCCCCATGAAACGATGGATCGAGACCCTGGGCGAAGAGGAGCCTGATATGGACAACGGAACCATGGTCTATGTGAGGCTCAGTGACGGGCGGACGCTCACGCTGTTTACGGCAGCCTGTCCGGTCTGCCTCCATCTGAGTGATTAAGTTAGAGGTTAGGGGGCTTTCCGATCGCCCCCTAAAACCCCTTCGGCTGCGATGATGTTGAAGAATGAGAGAGAGGAGATGGGCTTTCCTTATTAATAAAGGCCCCACTGGGGCCTTTGCCCAAAACCCCTTCGGCCACGATGATGTTGAAGGATGAGAGATTGGGGGGCAGGCGCTACGAACCCCTGGACCTTCGGTTTCGATTATAAGTGATAGTTTTTGGTTTGTTGATGGTAGGGTTGGGTTTATGGTAAAATAGCTTCCGTATGAACAGGCAGGAGGCCTGATCCGGCGGAAGGAGAAGCGCGGTATGAAGAAGCGTGTGATCGGGTTTTGCTCTGGTCTCTGCTTTATACTGGCTGCGCTTCTTTTTGTGCTGACCGGATGGTATACGGAACGGTTTGATACCAGTTTTGCCGGGCTTTTATTTACTCTGATGACCCCGATGAAGGGCGTTGGCGGCGGTTTCTGGTCGGACTTCCTGAACGGTGTGCTGCCTCCCGTGCTGAAAGCGGCGGCGGTTTATCTGCCGGTACACTTCCTGCTGCGGGGTGAGCGGATCGGACAATGGATGCAAAAGCATCTGCACCTGTCTGAAAAGGCGGAGAAAATCCGGCAGATTGCCGGGAAAGCATTGCCGGTGATCTCCCTGGCACTATTGATCGCGGTATGCGTGAATGTTTACAACCGGCTTCACGTGGGGGAATATCTGCGGAACGTGCATGCGCAGACGACGCTGTATGAGGATCATTATACGGCGCCGGACGCCGTAACGGTGGCAGCACCTGAGCGGAAGCCGAATGTGATCTGGCTGGTGCTGGAGAGCATGGAGACGACCTATGCCTCCCGGGAGGACGGCGGGATTCAGGTTCAGAACTATATGCCGCAGCTGACGAAGCTGGCGAAGGAGAACATCTCCTTTTCCGACACGGATAAGCTCGGGGGAATTTATTCCACCAACAACACCAACTGGACCATGGCGGCGCTGTTTGCCGGCACCAGCGGTCTGCCGTTTGCTTTTCCCGTGGATCAGAACAGCATGAACAAGTATACGGCATTCGCACCGGAGATCGTTTCGATGGGAGATATCCTGAAGCGCGACGGGTACCGGCAGGTGTTCCTGTGCGGGAGCGACGGGGAATACGGCGGCCGGGCTCTGTATTTCCGGGAACATGGGGATTATGAGATCTATGACCTGTTTGAAGCCAGAAGAAGAGGCGAGATCCCCGAGGACTACTATGTCTGGTGGGGATTTGAGGACCGAGTGCTGTTTCGGCTGGCGAAGGAGGAACTGACCAGGCTTGCGGCGGGAGACGAACCCTTCAACCTGACGATGCTGACGGTGGATGCCCATCATCTGGGCGGCTTTACCTGTGAAGAATGCGGAACGGAGTATGCAGACCGGACGGCCAACGTGATTGCCTGTACGGACCGGCAGGTCGGTGAATTTGTCGACTGGTGCCAGGAACAGCCATTCTGGGAGAATACGGTGCTGATTATCACCGGGGACCATCCACGGATGGATACCTGCCTGACCGGCGGAATGGAATTCCAGGAGCGCAGGATCTACAACAGCTTCCTGAATCCCCGGAAGGTGCCGGAAGGGAAGACGACTTTCCGAACCGCTGTGATGATGGATCTTTTCCCAACGATGCTGTCCGCCATGGGATACAAGATCGAAGGAAATCGGCTGGGATTGGGGACGGATTTGTTTTCCGACAGAGCAACCCTGGCGGAAGAGATGGGGTATGAGAGGTTGAACGAGGAAGTGCAGAAGTACTCGCAGTACTTTATTGATCATTTTGCCAGGTGAGGGAGGATTTTGCGCCTGCGGGCGCGTCCAGGGGCTTTCCGATCGCCCCTGGACCCTTCGGTTTCGGACTTCAGGTGTGAAAAGTAAGAAAATAGATAAGAGGAGGAGCAGAAGATGATACGAATAAGCAAAATCTTGTTGTTTGTTTGCTCTTTTCTGTTGCTTTTTGCTTTTGCAGGCGCCGGGGCAGAGATCATCATCAATGAGGTGATGGCTTCCAACGGGTATTATACGGACGGGCATGCCTGGGACTGGGTGGAACTGTACAACAACGGGGGTGAGACGGTCAGCCTTGGCGGCTGGGGGTTCACGGACAGCAAGAAGGACCTGTATAAGTTCACCTTCCCGGAAGGCGCGAAACTGAAGAGCGGAGAATACCTGACCATCTGGTGCACGGGGGAGAAGAACGAAAAACCCGGAAAAGGCGATACTTTCTATGCTGATTTCGCTATCTCTTCCAAGGGAGAGACCCTGCGGCTGACAGACCCGAACGAACAGGAAATGGCGAAGCTGAAAATGCCGGAACAATACGGCTGTATAAGCTACGGGCTGCCGGCTGGAGGAGATAAATACGGCTTTTTCGAGAACGCGACACGGGGGAAGAAGAACGAGGAGAAAGTTTTTTCCCGGCGCCTGTCCGAACCGGAGATCCTGACAGCGGCCGGATTCTATGAGGGCAGCGTGACGGTGGAGGTCCGGGGCGAGGAAGGCGCGGAACTGCGCTATACCACGGACGGGGAAACCCCGACAAAGAAGAGCAAGGAATTCCCGGCGGAGGGGCTGGAGATCAAGAAGACCACGCCGCTGCGGGTAAAAGCGTTCCGGGAGGACACCGTTTCCTCGGCAACGGCCGGCGCTACCTATTTTATCGATGACGCACCGCAGACATCCATCGTTTCCCTGATTTCGGACGACAAATACCTCTTCAGCAAGAAGACCGGGATGCTGGTGAAGGGAACCGGGTCAATCCCGAATTATGCCAGAGGGTATGAATACCCGGTACACATCGAATATTTCACGAAGGACGGGAAACAGGAACTGAGCCAGACCGGCACGATGACCTGTTCCGGACACAGTGCGCGGATCAACAGCCAGAAGAGCATTGCACTCTACGCCCGCAAGGCCTGGGGACCGGAACGGTTCTCGTTCAACCCGTTCCCGACGCGGGACTACGACAGCTACAAGAGCATCCTGCTGCGGTCGACCAACAGCGATACCTACGCGACGCGGCTCCGGGATGTGGTGGCAAGTTCCCTTGCGGAGGGACAGGACATCCTGTATCAGGACTATGAGGTCATTCAGGTCTATATCAACGGAAGATACTGGGGACACTATAACCTGCGGGAGAAGATCAACAAGTACTTCGTGGCTCAGTATGAGGGCGTGACGGACGAGAAGGAAATTGACAATATCGATATCCTGGCCCGGACGGGAACGGATGAGTTCCTGCAGAACGGGGACAACAAGGACTGGCTGGAGCTGTGCGACTTCTGCAAGAAGAAGGATTTGAACGATCCGGAGAACTTCGCCTGGGTGGAGGAACGGCTGGACATTGACAGCATGTTCACCCATGCCGCCTTCGAGATCATCCTGGGCAATGTGGACTTCACGAATGTCCGGATCTACCGGATTCCGGGCGGGAAATGGCGGTACCTGCTGTTTGACGTGGAAGCCTGCTGGCGGAACCTGGACCCGACGCCGATCGAGTATTATATCAAGCCGCTGAACGCAAAAATCCAGGGATTCCGGCATGAACCGCTGAACGCGATGCTCAAGGTGCCGGAGATGAAGGCAAAGTTCCTGACGCGGGTCAGCGAGCTGCTGAGCACGGTGTTCCGCTGGGACAATGTGGAAGCGCATTTCGATAAGGTGATCGATGTTCTGAAGCCGATCCTGCCGCGACATATCGAACGCTGGAAGAACATGAAGATGGAGAACTGGAAGAAGAACATACACGCGATCAAGTATTATGCGCGGGTGCGGCCGAAGAAGATCCCGGAGATGCTGAAGAAGGCGATGAAGCTGACGCAGGCGGAGGTGGATGAGTATTTTGGGGAGACGCTGAAGCTTCTTGAAGAAACTAACAAAAGACAAGAATAAGGGGGCTTTCCGATCGCCCCATTAAACCCCTTCGGTTTGAATACTCTTTATTTATTATTAATTTGGAGATAAATGTATGCTGAAATATCCTTGTCTGGTGCTGGATCATGACGATACGACGGTGAACTCTACGGCAACGGTGCATTATCCGTGCTTTGTGGAGTATATGGAGAAATACTTTCCGGACGTGCATCTGACGCTGGAGGAGTATTTCCGGTACAATTTCGACCCCGGCGTGGTGGAGTTGTTCACGAAAATCTGCGGGATGACCTGGGAGCAGATGCTGGAGGAAGAAGAATACTGGAAGGAATACGTGAAGCATCATGTGCCGAAGGCATATCCCGGGATCCGGGAAATCCTGCTGGAGCAGAAAAAACGGGGCGGGAAGATCTGCGTGGTCAGCCACTCCTTCACGGAGAACATTCTGCGGGACTACCGGGAGAACGACCTGCCGGAGCCGGACCTGATCTTCGGCTGGGAAAGCCCGCCGGAGCAGCGCAAACCGGCAGTGTATCCCCTGGAGCAGACCATGAAAACCTTCGGGATGAAACCGGAGGAACTGTTGATGGTGGATGACCTGAAACCGGGCTACGATATGGCGAAAGCGGCGGGGGTTCCCTTTGCGGCGGCCGGCTGGGCCAACGATATCCCGCAGATCGAAACCTTTATGCGGGAGAATTGCGGACTGTATTTCAAAACGGTACAGGAACTGAAAGCATATCTCTTTGGTCAGCTGTAAAGCAAAAAATAAGGCAACAAAAGCAAAGTGTGAGGAAATCCGGAATCAAACGGATCTCCTTTTTCATTTCAGGGAAACAGCTTGACGTGCTTAAAGATACACTGATATAATTCAGGAAAACTTGCTGACAGGAGAATACATATGCTGAACGAGGAAAGAAAAGGGTATATCGGCAATCCGTCCCAGCTTGCGCTGGTGCGCAGGGTGACGGTGGCGGAAGGAAAAGCGAAAGGAACCGGGATCATTGAGGTCCGCACTGCGGGCGGACTGGAGCTGGACATTCTTCCGGATTCGGGACTGGATATCGGCCAGTGCCGGTTCCGGGGAATGACGATGAGCTGGATGTCCAAGAACGGATATGACAGCCCGGTGACGGATCTGCCCTATGAGAATGAGTTTCTGAACACATTCCCGGGCGGACTGCTGTACACCTGCGGACTGAGAAACGCGGGTCCCGCCAACCGGGACGGGGAGGAATGGCATCCCCTTCACGGACGGTATCACAGCCTGGCGGCGGAGCAGGTCTGCACCGAGATGACGGGGGAGGAGATCCTGATCCGGGGCGTGGTCCGGGAGACGGCGCTGTTCGGGCAAGCGATGGAGCTTCGGCGGCAGATCCGTATCCCTGTCTACGGCAGTTCGGTCACGGTGGAGGACACGGTGACGAACCTGACCTCACGGGATGAGGAATATATGCAGATCTACCACTGCAACTTCGGCTATCCGCTGCTGAGTGAAAAGACGAAGCTGACGCTGCCGGAGGACCGGGAGACCATTCCGCGGACGGAGTTTGCCAAAGCCGCGATGAACAAACAGTGCGTGTTTGACGAACCGATTCCCGGGGAAGAGGAACGGTGCTGGTTCCAGAAGATGCGCAGTGAATTCAGGGCCCGGCTGGACAATCCGGAGATCGGCGTCTCCATGACGATCTCCTGGTCGGGGGATACGCTGCCGAATATGGTGGAGTGGCGCAGTATGGCCGGCGGAGATTACGCGCTGGGTCTGGAACCGACCAACTGCTATATCATGGGACGGAAGCAGGAGAGGGAGAACGGAACGCTACCTGTGCTGAAGGCATTTGAGTCTGTTCAGCATAGGATTGCAATTCAGTTTGAGTAGAATCATTCTTCACATGGGACAGGCAGGACAACTTTTCTATTATTGATATAGCAAGTGGTTAAGTGTCAGCAGGCGTGTACGTATACGCGTATATAGAAAACTCTGTCCCCTTGTCCTGGCTGTCTGCCTGATCTGCAGTATCAGCGGAAAATAATGTAAAAATGTCAGTATGAAAACGATACCGAAAACCGTTGACTTCCATTTTTAAGGTTTGATATAATCACATCATCGTTAAAGCTGTTCGTTTGTCCGGGGTGCGCCTGCCACCGGGGAATGTCTGTTCAGCTTCAAATCATAAGGAGGAAATACTCATGAAAAAGATCCTTGCTCTCGTGCTGGCTCTGACGCTGCTCTGCGGCCTGATGGTCACGGCGCATGCGGACGACAAAATCAAGATCGGCGTCTCCATCTGGAGTTCCACCGACACCCTGGGCAGCGAAGTCAAGCGTCTGATCGACGCAGCTGCCGAAGCGCTGGGCGTTGAAGTTCAGTGGGTTGACCAGGCCCATATCTCCGAGCAGGTGACGGCTTCCGCCGAGACACTGGCGATGGCTGACTGCGACGGTATGATTATCTGCAACTCCTCTTCTTCTGAAATGGGTTCCGTCATCAAGACCTGCAACGACAACGAGATGTATGTCGCGCAGTTCTTCCGCGTAATCGATCCGGAAGCTTATCCGGACGAAGATGCGGCGGCGAAGGCTTCCAAGTACTATGTGGGTGCCGTACATGAATCCGAGTTCGACAACGGCAAGCAGCTGGTGACCATTTTGGCCAACAAGGGCTGCCGCAAGATCGGCCTGGAAGGCTGGGAACCCGGCGATGCGACCTTCCTCGGACGTTGGGAAGGCTACAAGGCCGGCGTCGAAGAGTGGAACGCCGCTCATCCGGACGATAAAGTTGAGCTGCTGGAGCCGCAGTACGGCCGTACCACGACCGATACCGGCCGCGCGACCGCTGAAGCCATCATCGACGCGAATCCCGACATCGACGCTCTGATCGTTGCGGGCGGCGGCGGAGATACCCTGCTGGGCGCGATCGCCGGCATCGAAGCCAAGGGCCTGACCGGCAAGATCGCCGTGGTTTCCACGGACTTCCTGCCTGACCTGGATGCCAAGCTGGACAGCGGCGCCATGGCTGCTGAGTCCGGCGGACACTATGCGGATCCCTTCTTCGCTTTCCTGATGGTTTACAATGCCATTAAGGGCAACTATCCCACCAGCGAAGACGGATACTATGAGATGATCTTCCCCTACATGTTCGTTGACTCTCCGGAAAGCTATGCCGCTTATGCGCAGTACTTCACCGGCAGCGAGCTGCCCTACACCGAGGAAGAAATCAAGGCTCTGGCCGAGCTGTCCTACGACGATCTGGCCGCTGCCTGCGCGGCGCTGTCTGTTGACGACGTCGTGGCCCGTCACGCGAAATAATCTGATCTGAATATCCGGGCGGTCGCCAGGCGCGGCGACCGCCCGGGTTTTACCAGGGGGCTTTCCGATCGCCCCCTGGACCCCTTCGGGACAGGGTGTGAAAACCGCTTTCGTTTTTATTTGACTAATAAGGGAGCGAGGCTATGCCAACCAAATTACAGAAACTGAAAGGCACCAAGGCGTACGGCTATCTGATCCTGCTCGCCATGGTCCTGTTCTTTTACGCGGTATTCAAAATTCTGACGCCGGATAACTTCGGTTCACCGGCGAACCTGTATTCCTATCTGCAGTCTTCCATCATCTATTCCGTCGGCGGCTGCGGCCTGTACTTTATTGTGGTGATGGGCTTGTTTGACTTTGCCGTCGGCTCCAATATCGTGCTGTCATCCATTGTGGGTGTGATCCTGTCGGAGCATTTCGGCTACGTCGGTTTCGTGATCGGCTGCCTGGGCTGCGGCACGCTGATCGGCCTGCTGATCGGCACGCTGTATAATCAGCTGAACGTGCCTTCCATGATCGTTACAGTGGGCCTGATGCTGATCTTTGAATGCGTAGCGGTCTTTGTGGCAGGCGGCGTTAAGCAGACGCTGGCGCCCGAACTGCGGTTCTTCAGCG
>Ga0310690_10013099_pt1 | contig 10114 bp, 3 predicted proteins | sample AusTroGonzalo_MG_2_FD_207661 | JGI IMG/M metagenome (GOLD analysis project Ga0310690, IMG submission 207661) | Bovine rumen microbial communities from tropical cattle in Woodstock, Queensland, Australia - Gonzalo_04 (v2) (version 2) | ecosystem: Host-associated > Mammals > Digestive system >...
ATATCTATAAATTACAAGATAGTTTATATGAATATAAAAAATTCTTAACGTTTAAGTTTATATATGATAAGGCGGTTGCTCTTTATAATAGCAATGAAAAGTATCATGTTCTTTATGCTCAAAAATTGAAAAGTATTAGGAAGTTGGAAGGAAAACTTTTCAATATTAATAGGAGAATTGAAAAGAAAGATAGACATTTATTTCTTATCTTGAGAATTTTTAAAGGAAAGAACAAGTTAGAAAAGAACAATGAAGATGTAGAACAAAAAATCAAAGAATTAAAGCAAGAATATCGCGATTTAGAATTAAGTAAAATGAGTAATATTATCAAAAGCTCTTTAAATAATAATTCGACGATACATGATTTACTAACATTAACTAGCTATTATTTCAGTTATTTAGTAGATTTGATTATCGAACAATTTGAAGATGCTTCTCAAGATTACATTTATGATAAAATTGCAGAATTTAGAGATTTTATCAGATATCCTAATATTACGATTATTAATAATGTTTCTATCGTGCAAGAAAAGGATATTGCCTTAATGATTAAAGATAAATATAAGTTATGTAATATTAACGTCATGAAAGAAGACTTTGAAGAAGATAATCTTGATAAACTGATATCTAATGTAGATATTATTTGTACTAACAACAATATTAAAAGCAGTAAATTAACTTTTGAAGACATAAAATTCATATTACAAGCTGATAAATTATTAGAAACAAAATAGCACAAATGAGAGGTTTTCATTAATCATGAAAAATAAAGTATTTCCATCTATACTCTTAAAAATATTATATGTACTGATGATTCCATTGGTTTTGTATGATTTATTAATTATTTTTCAATCTTTAATAAATCCGAATACGGTTCCTAATATTTTTGGAATCAAGACATTTGATATTATATCTAGTAGCATGTCACCTACGATTGATGTGCATGATGTAGCATTTATTAAAAATTGTAAAGTAGAAGAATTACAAGTAGGTGATATCATAACATTTCGTAAAGAAGACAGTTTGATTACACATAGAATTATAGAAATTAAAAATCAAAATGGAAATATCGAATTTGTGACGAAAGGGGATAAAAATCAGGCAACTGATATAGAAAGAGTAAGTTCTGCTCAAATTGAAGGAAAATATGTTGGTAGAATACCAAAAATTGGCGGATTTTTATCTTTTATGAGAAATAAAGCTATCTTTTTCATTGTGATTACGATACTATTGCTATGTTATTTATGGGAAGAAAGGAAATTAACGAAAAAGGTGGCTAGAAAAGAAAAAAGAGAATTATATGATAGAAGAAGACAATATTTAATGGAAACATTACAGAATAGTTTATAAAAATAAAACAAGAAGACCTCCTATATAGGAGGTCTTTTATTGTCATTTAAAATTTAATGTTTTGCTTTTGGTGGTACATCATATTTAATATTGAAGCAAGAAAAACTATTAACATCATTATCATCTAAGCAATCAAGGTAAATATCTAACTCATCTAAATTTTTACAAGCAGAGATAATAGCTGGATGTAAGTTAGATTGAAGCATTAATTCAAAACCTAAATCTAAAGCTTCTTTAATAGTACCATGTTCTTTTTTCTTAATTAAATTATAAGCTTCTCTAAAACGAGATATCGTAGGACTTTTATAACGCTCTGTTGGAATAATATATTCAGAATTGATAACATCTTCCAAATTTTTATATTTACTATTACTGTTTAATTTTTTATTTAAATCTTTTACTGTGTAAGGAAGAAATACTTTCTTTGCACTTTCTGAAATTAATAATTCATTATTATCAGTGATATCTCCAGTATGAGCTGGAACGGTAGGAATACTTTCAGTAAATTGTCTTTCTGGCGTACTAGGTATCGCTGAAAAAGAGATATGACAAGGTTGTTGTTCTACTCTTGGTTGAGCAAATTGAGGAGCAGGTTGTGGAATTGGTTGTTCTACTTTAGCTTGAGCTTGAGATGGAGGAGTAGATGGTTTTTCTACTTCAGGAGTAGAAGGAGGAATCACTTCTTCTAGGATTGGGTCTTCATCTATCTCTTGATCCTCAAAATCTTCAATATCATCGTCTTCTTCTGATTGCGCTGCACGAGATTTTTCGCTAGCATCTCTATATATAAATTCTATAATATCATTCACCACGTTTATACTAAGAATTTCTTTATCAATGACAGTTTCAATAAAATTTGCTTGAGATGATTTATTAGCGATTTTTAAATAAGGCAATTTAATATAACTATTTGTAATAATTTTAAATTCATTATAATTTATTTTTTCGATGTACAAAACACTATGTTTATTATTGGTAACGATTTGCAATTCTGATATATTAGCAGAAATATTAAAATTTTCTTCTGGCATAGAAATAGAAACTAAATCATCATCAAAACTAATACTATAATCTGTCTTTTTAGAAGTCGCAACAACTAAGCTTTCTTTGCCTTTTGGATAATAGCAGCAAAAACTAGATTTATCACTTTTACGAAGATTATCTTGCATTAATTCTATTGGATACTCAGGTGTTTTAGCTGCTTTAGGTTCCTTTGGTGTTTGAAGGGATTTAAGAGTCTTAAGAGACTTAAGGTTTTTGGTTGCTTTCGTTGTTTTTGGCGTTTTCGTTACTTTTGTCGCTTTTGATTCTTTTTTAGGTTTCGTTGTTTTGGTTGTTTTTTTCGTTACTTTTTTAATTTTTAAACTCTTGTCATTGCCTGCTTTCTTAGTTTTTTTACTATTTTTACTTTGTTTTTCCATGAAAAATAAATCCTTTCATTTGTAATTACTTTTATATTATACCATAAAAAATAAAATGTACATAGTAAAATAAAAAAAAAATAAAAAAATATAAAAAAAATATAAAAAAGTATTTTAAAATAATTTTATATGGTATAATAAATATGTAAATTTTTATTTGTATATAAAAATGAGGAGAACTTATGAAAAATTTCGCGAAAGTTGAATTTAAAAAACAGATTTTTAATAAGAAAATGGTTCTTTCTATTTTCTATGGGTTAATATTTTTAATTTCTACAGTAGCATTGTATTTGATTAATACTTCTTCTGCACAAGATATTGTAGATATTGAGTTTTGCGTGGTAGATAGTGATTTAGAATTAAAAGATGCTACATATATCGAAAAAGCTTCTATGGAAGAAGAAACAGCACTTTTTGTTTTACCAGATACACAAAATAATTTTGTCGTTTCAGAATATATAAAGATTAGTGAAAATGAATTGGAAAGCATCGCAGAATATTTAGTAACAGCGCCAGAATTACAAGAAAAATATGATATGCATCAATTAGAAAAAATCGAAACGAATACGAATACTTATGAAGTAGAAATAACAGAAAACGAAGAAATAACAAGTGAAACAGAAGAGAATCCGGAAGAGATAGAGGACGTATCTATATTAGAAGAATTAGAAGATAAAGAAGAAATAGAAAATATAGAAACCATTGAAGAAATAGACGCATCAGAAGAATTAACCGAGGATCAAGAAACTACGATAACAGATGAAAATATACTTGAAGAAGTATTAGATGAGGAAGAAATTGTAGAACAAGTAGAAGAGATACAAGATTCTCTTGAAGAAGAATTGCTTGTTGATGAAGTGAATGTAGAAGAAAATGAAGAGCTAGAGGAATCAGAAGTAATTACAGAGGATGAAGGTGTCATTGAAGATATTACTACATCAGAAGAAGCTACTGAAGTGGAAGATAATATAGGAGAGCTTGAAAATCCACCAGAATTAGAAATTATAGAACATAATAAGAATACTACAGAAATGGAAAATACTTCTGCATCAGAAGAAACGGAAGACAGTGAAATTGTAGAACCGTTATCAAAAGAGGAGTTTATTCAACAATTAACAGAAGGTAAAAAAATTTATATGCCTGGGGACGAACTTCCTGTTCATTTAGATAGTTTAAATAGTAACAAAATTTATTTGCTAGCAAAATACAATAAAAAAGAAGTGAATCATCAGACACTTTATGAAAAAAGGATTTCTGTAGAAACAGATAAAAATGTGATTACGATTTCTGGGTATATGCCACCAGAAGCAGAAATTAAGGTAGAAGAATTGCCAACTTCTCGTGTGGAAGAGAAAATTAGGAATCATCAAAATTCTGACAATGAAGTGAAATTGGAAGTTGCGTATGATATAAAAATTATTGTTAATGGTGTGGAATATGAACCAGAAGAAATAGGAGAAAACGTAACTGTTGAAATAGAAGGAATATCCGGTGAAAACATTAAAGTTTGGCATATTGGAAATGATGAAACAATTGAAAATATTGAAACAGAAACAGATAATCATATACTAACCTTTGAAACAGATAGTTTTTCAATATATGGTATTGAAATATTAAAAGAACTTTCTAAAAAAGAAGAAAAATCAGATGTAGTTGAAAATAACGAGGAAGAAACAATTATAGAAAATTTAGAAGTAGAACCTAATGCGGCAAAAGGAGGTCCATTAAGAGCTCCTGCACCTAATTTGCCACATTCTACTTTGGTAATAGACGATTATACTTCAGACTATTATTATTATATGGGGCAAAACTATACGAGTACGATAGCAGGAACTAATACGAATACGTATTCCTCAAACAATCTTATTAGAGTCACGTTAAATTATTATGGTTACGCACAGGCAGACGCCGCAAATATGGAGAAAATAGGAAGAATTTCTCTTACAGAAACACAAGATCATATTCAACATATCAGATGTGTACCTGTTTCTAATGGATCGGTAACAATAGAATTAATGGAAAACCCATTTATGGATAAACCTACAGGGTACGGTTTTGGAGGATGGACTCCCGCTACAGGTAATGGAACTGTAACGCAAGATTCAAAGACTTTAACGTATTCCGTTACTGCTACAGCTTCTAACAATATGACAATTAATCTATATGCGAATTGGACTACAGCAAGAGTGGTATATTTGAACCCAGCTACAGGATGTGATAATCTTATTAATCAAGGTTATGATGGTTCAACTCCTGAGAAACCATTAGGTTCATGGCAAGCCGCATGTAGTAGATTGTATACACTTGCCGGTAACACGACCAATAGAAGAGATAGAGAAAATAATATTATTGTATTAACAGGAAATATAGATTCTAGCATAAATTATTCAAGGACAATAACAGGAACGTTTAACCATACTTTAATTTCTGCAGATATAACCTATAATAATAATGTTGGTTTTACAACAGGAACACCATTGATTATCTCCAATAGTGCTACTGCTATAGGCTCTAATGCTTTAAATGGAAATGGCAATACTATTACAAATGAAACAATAACGAATTCTGTTCCAGCAGATGGAACAAAATGGACAATTGGTGGAACGAATAATGCTTATTCTATACGAAATGAAGAAGGCTATTATTTAACAGCTAGTAATAGTAATAATAGTACAATAAGTTTAAGCACATCTTCATTTAGTTCTTGGCGTTATGATACTACGAATAATAGATTCTATTATAGAAGGTCAAGAAATAATGGCAATTATTATTATTTTTATCTATATTATAATAATGGAAATTGGACTTTCGATACCAGACAAAGTAATACAGGAGCTTATGGAACACGATTGTATTTCCATACATATACAACTAGTAATGAAGTTTATGAAGATATTTTTTCAAATTCAGCAGCAAACAGTCTGGCAAATAATGGTTCTTATTCATCTTCTACAAATCTAGCTTTAACGATTACAAGTTTATATAATCACGAAGATTATAGACCAAATGCAGTAATGGATTTAACAACAGCCAATTATCAGAATACAACGGTATATAAAGATATACAATTTGATTATGTCAATATTAGAGCTAATCATTACAGATCAGACACAAGCGGAACTACTGCTGCGACACCATATTTTTATGGAAGAAATTATAATTGTCGTATTGGACGAGGAATGTATCCTTTAACAAATACAGCTACTGATGCTTCTACTTTTGGTACTGTATATGGAGGAATGACAAATGGAAATGATGTTGGAACTACCAACAGTGATAATAATGCCTATAAATTGGTTATTGAAAGTGGTAAATATACACAAATCGAAGGTTTTCATGGCACAGGCTCTAATAGTTATTATGGAACCATTTATGTAACATGGGGCAATGATATTGATAGAGCAAAAAATGATAATACACAATTAACAAATTATAATAGATGCTCTGTTAATAGAGGATCTGGAAAAATCGGTAGAGGTAATGTGAGAAACCCTGCGTTCATTATCAATGTAAAGAGTGGAACTTTTGGGTATGATTACATAGCAGATTATTCTACCAATAATGCAACGGCATATGCAGGAATCTATGTAGGAGGACATGGAACTACGACAGATAGCAGTAACAGAGATATTAGTGATAGATATTGCATTGTAGAAGGTGGAAATATTGCTAATATTATAGGAGGTTTAAAAGTAACTTCCGGTTCAGGTGTACAAACTAGAATTTATGTAAAAGGTGGAACTGTCAAAAACATTGTTGGAGGTGCCGGGGTTACAGAGACATATGGAGATAGAATTATACAAGTTACTGGTGGAACGATTCAATATAGTGTGAGCCGGAGGCTCTAATGGTGTTCATGCTGAGAGTACAACGAATAACGGTAGATTGTATGAAAATACTTTAGTATATATTGGAGGAACTGCTCAAATTGGAACAACTACAACAGTACCGGATGTAACAGATGAAACACAAATTGATTCGTTATATGGTGTAAAAGCAGGTTGTGTATTAGGTGCTGGAAATGGTACGAGTAACACGCAATATAACGCAACATCTGGTCAAGTTAAAACGACACATATTATTATTAATGATGCAGCACATATTTTAAATAGTGTTTATGGTGGTGGAAACTATGGAATTGTTGGAACATCAGGTTCAACAACTGCAACTACTAATATAGAAATATTAGGCGGAACCATTGATGGCAATGTCTATGGTGGAGCTAACCAAAATAATATCTATGGCTCTACTACTATAGATGTCAAAGATGGTCAAGTAAAAGGTGCTATATATGGAGGTTCTAATACAAAAGGAACAATATCTACGACAACTACAATTAACGTAACAGGAGGAACATTAGGTGATTCTACGGTAACACCTCTCAAAGCAGTTTTGTTTGGTGGAGGTTATGGTTCTAATACAACAGTTACGGGAAATGCAACCGTTAATATCCGAGATACGGATAATGATGTAGAGATATATGGAAATTGTTATGGAGGTAGTGCGCAAGGTACTATGTCTGCCAATACCATTGTTAATATACAAGATTTGCCAGCAACGACAAATACCATAGCGATTACGGGAAACGTGTTTGCAGGTGGACAAGGAACAAATGCTCAGCCAGCAACCATTAGCGGAAATTCCACGATTAATGTAGATGGAAGTAATCTTCCCAATGCTAGTATATTTGGTGGAAATGATATTAATGGTACGACAAATGGAAATATTACTGTGAATATTGGTCAAACTTATAGTTCGGCAGTTGGTAATGTCTATGGTGCAGGAAACCTAGACCCTACTGGAACAGAAGCTGATACAGTAAAAGTATATTTACTAGCCAATGCTAATGTCACGAATGCATTTAATGGTGGAAAAAATGCTGACTTAACGTCATCTGGAGTGAATGATACAACCAGGGCGATTTATTTACAAGGTGGCCAGGCATCTAAAATATTTGGTGGTTCTGATACAGGAGGAACTGTTACAGCAAGCCATGTTTATATTAGTTCTGGTAGTGCTACTAATGTATATGGTGGCAATAACCAAGGTGGACAAACTACAACTTCTTATGTTTCTGTTACTGGTGGAAATGTTACGAATGTATATGGTGGTGGTTATCAAGCTACTACCCCTACAACAAATGTAAGTTTAACAGGCGGTTCAATTACCAATGGATTTGGTGGTGGAGAGTCTGCCAATGTCACAACTTCTCATATTGAACTAGATGGTACGTCAGCAGGAGCTATTTTCGGTGGTTCTAATCAGAATGGAACAGTAAGCGCCTCTAATGTTACTATCACATCTGGATCTGTTACGAATGTATATGGTGGAAATAATGCAGGTGGAAATACCGTAGATACAACTGTTTTGGTAAATTCTACAGTAACAAACGTATATGGTGGTGGGTATAGTGCCCAAACAACAGGAAATACTTATGTTAAATTAACAGATGCGATTATTTTAAATAGCGCTTTTGGAGGCGGTAAAGGTCAAGATGCTGTTGTAGTAGGCAACAATACGATTATTGTAGAAGGAACAACCGATATAGCAAATGATTTATTTGGTGGCGGAGATGCTGCAGCCAATGGTACAGTAGGGAATGCTAATTCTACAGTAACAACATTGATTACAGGTGGAACAATTGGCGGAGATGTTTATGGTGCTGCCAATACTTCCGTAGTATATGGAAATGCGGTAGTGAAAATTGGAAAAGAAGCTGTCAATGACAGTACCCTTATCAAAGATTCTATTAGTATTGGTGGAACAGTGTTTGGAGGAGGTAAATCTAATACGGCTGGTTCTGCTACTTACGACTTTACTTTTGAAAGTGTTACAGGAAATGTCAATATTTTAATTGATGCAAATGGATATGATAACGGCACTTATACGTTTGATATTGATAAAAGTATTTTTGGTTCAGGAAATGCTGCTAAAATATCTGGTGACGGATATATTGTTATTAAAAACTATGGAACGAGTTCTAATATCAAAGAAAACATTTCCATCCAGAGAGCAACTAGAGTAACATTAGATAATTGTTGTATTCACTTAGAAGGTACTACAGACAGAACAAATGAGATTGCTACGGCCATCTATACATTTAATAGAATTGATGATTTAATCTTAAAAAATTATACAACCATTTATCTAGATAGTGGTGTTAATATTACTGCTAAATTGCAAAGTTTAGATAGTTCTGGAAACAAAGAACTTGTTCGCATTGGACAAAATGGTATTACTACGCAAACAGTAGATAATAGAATTTATTTATCACAAGGAAAGAATATTATTCTTAAAACAGAAGATGGTAGTAACGGTGAAGTAGTAGGTATGGCATTTGTGGGATTGTATAAAAATTCTATTAGTAATACAGGATTTTATGCAAGTAGTTATTCAGATGGCGATACGCTTTCTTCTGCTGTAAGAGAACTTTTTGAAAGAAACTCTTATGTACAAGGAAAACATTATGTAAGTCACAATATTGAAGTAGATGGTTTTTATACGAATTATGATAATGAAGGAGTATTAGACGTAAGATTCATTGAACCAACACCAGAAAGTGCAGATTATTATCAATGGATTGCCGGAAAAATTTCTACAGATATTTATTATGAAGATATTGAATTAATTGCTACGAAATATGCTACGACAGCAACATATGTGCTATCTCTTGATGGTTTAAGTTTTCCAAATGAGGTTGTAAAAGTAGTTGGCTTTGATGCCTCTGATTTAAATTCTACAGTAACATTAAATGATCCAGCGGATATTCCTAAAATTGCCGCAACAGCGCAGGATGCAGATACTAAATTTGGATTAACGATGACAGCTGGAACGACAGGTTGGCAAACCAGAGGTACAACAAATTACATTAATAATAGTCAACATACGAACGAAATTACGGGAACGGAAGAATACTTGAGTGATAATTCTACGACAACACCGACATTTAGTTTTTATATGGATCACTCTAAAAATATTAGTTCTACAAGAGTTTTAGGAAATGTTACAATACAATTAGAGGTAACTTATGTTGATGCAAACGAAGAAATGCAAATTAGAAATGCCTACATTATCATTAAACTAACAACGAATAATTCTGTACAAGGACAAGATTATTATGAAGGTGCAATTAGTCCCGGTGTACTATATTCAATTTTTCCAACATTGACAACAAACATTACAGATAAGAGTACATTTTCTGCATATTATTCATTATATATAGGCAATTATTCTCAAACAAATTATTACTACGATCCTACGATTCCAGGATATAGTGGTATGTATTATCATGACATTATAACGACATGTGTCTTACCAGAAAATACAAAGATTACTTTAATTGA
>Ga0310690_10013100_pt1 | contig 10114 bp, 9 predicted proteins | sample AusTroGonzalo_MG_2_FD_207661 | JGI IMG/M metagenome (GOLD analysis project Ga0310690, IMG submission 207661) | Bovine rumen microbial communities from tropical cattle in Woodstock, Queensland, Australia - Gonzalo_04 (v2) (version 2) | ecosystem: Host-associated > Mammals > Digestive system >...
CCCGTGCGCGTCAGATGGCGGCACATCACCACCCTGACATCCTTCCGACGGGACAACCTTCGGGCATAACATGCCGTCAGCGCGTCCTTGAAATTATGCGCGTGCAGGATTGGACTCCTGTCTCCTGACTCCTGTCTCCTGATCACCTTCGCCATGCGCCACGCACTCATCACGTCGAGCGCGCCACCCAGCGGCAACGTCATCACAGCAATGCCCGCCGCCTCATATTTCGCGACGATGTCAGCCACCGGCTTGCTGAAGATGCACACGCCGATGCCTTCGGCCCGCTGCCTGAGACAGAGGTCGTAGACATACTGCTCGCCCCCGCCCCACGACTTGTTGGATACGATGTGGAGAATCTTCATGCTGCAAAAGTAACAAAAAAAGTGAAAAGTGAATAGTGAAAAGTGAAAAATTTACTGCCGCACCGTTTTTTTTTATAATTTTGCATCGAATTATGGCTTCATACGATATAGAAACCCTCCACCAGCACATTCTACAGATACTTCTGTCTGTAGACCGTGTCTGCCGCGAGCACGACCTGCGCTACTACTGCTGGGCGGGCACCATGCTCGGCGCCGTCCGCCATCAGGGCTTCATCCCTTGGGACGACGATATGGACATCTGCATGCCGCGCCCCGACTACGACCGTCTGATGAGCCACGCCCGCGAGTGGCTACCCGAACCCCTCGAGGCCCTCTCCATCGAGACATCGCCCACCTACCCCGGTGGCTTCGGCAAGATTGTCGACAGCAGCACTACCCTCATCGAGCGCGCCCACAGCGACTATGTCGCCGGTATCTATATCGACGTGTTCCCCATTGACGGCATCTCCAAAAACAAGATGGCCCAACGACTTGCCGTGGCCCGTTATAAGGCCCTTGACAAACTGCTCTACTTCATCCACCGCGACCCCTTCAAACACGGCCATGGTCCCGGTTCCTGGCCCGTACGCCTCATACAGCGCTGCTTCACCCACCAGTGGGCTGCCCGTCAGTTGCGCGCCGCCTACCTGGCCTACGACTACGAGCAATCTGATTACGTGCTCGACTACGACGACGGCCTCCACGGCGTCATCCCCAAGACACTGCTGGGGACCCCACAGCCCGTCAGCTTCGAGGGTCATACAGTGATGGGCGTCGAACATGCCGATGCCTATCTACGCAATAAGTATGGTGATTACATGGTCATCCCGCCGCACGACAACCAGCGCCAGCATAACTTCTACTATTTGGACTATAACCTTCCTTATAGGGACTATCAGGATAACCGCGCTTTCGTCAACCGCGATAACGCTTCTCAATAATCTTGGCCACCAGGATAAACTGGTACATTCCCGCCATCATAGCCCGGATGAGGCCACGCGTACCCATGCGGTAGCCCCCATCCATCACATATTTCTTGAAGAACCGCCACAGCGGGCGCCACAGCAGTGCCCCCAGACCATAGCCCTTGTCGCGCTTCTTCTCCACTTCGTTGTCCGTGTAGAGGTTCATCTTCGCCATATACTCGTGCATGGTCTCGTCCATCAGGTGCAGCAGCCGTGCCTCCTTCGGGGCTTTCAGTTTCTCCACCCTGCCCTGAACCGTGGGAAAGGTATGTACGTAGGGCGGCCATTCCGTACCCTCACGGATGAAGAAACGCAACTGATAGTCGTAGTGGAAGTCACGTACGAACATGCCCATGAACATGTTCTGTCGCGGGATATAATAGCCCGCCGCACAGTCCGACTCCCCTATCTTTTGGTAGAGCACTTCCCGCAGTTCCGGCGTCACAATCTCGTCGGCATCCACCACCAACACCCAGTGGTTCGTCGCCGACTGGATGGCAAATGTACGGGCTGGCTCCGCACTTTTGTGGTCCGCCTTCGGGAAGGTCACGACCTTGCAGCCATATTCACGGGCGATGCTGACGGTGTCGTCCGTGCTCTCCATGTCGCACACCACCGTCTCGTCGAAGTCTTTCACCGCCTCCAGCACCTTCCTGAGGTGCTCCTGGGCGTTATACGTATTGATGACAACTGATATCTTCTGCATTTGGTTGCAAAATTACTAAAAAAAACTGAGCAGCAGCATATTTTTCACTTTTCACTCTTCACTTTTACCTTTTTTTATTATCTTTGTCCCCGAAATGAGCAACGCAACAATAGGAGAGATGCTACGCTTCGGCATAGTAGGCGTGGTGGCTGTAGCGGTCCACTACACCGTCTACTGGCTATTGCAGCACTGGATGAACGTCAACGTCGCCTATACCATCGGCTACATCGTCAGCTTCCTCGTCAACTACGTCCTCTCCGCCCGCTTCACCTTCCATGAGAAGACCACCGCCACCAACGGCCTTGGCTTCATCGGGGCTCACGTCATCAACTACCTGTTGCAGATGGTGCTGCTCAACCTGTTCCTCACCGTAGGTCTCAGCCGTACGCTGGCACCCCTCGCCGTGTTCGCCATCGCCGTACCCGTCAACTTCATGATGGTAAGATTCGTATTCAAACACTTCAAACGCTCATGAACACTCCTCTCATCATCGGCATGGATGCCAAGCGCATCGTCAGCAACGCCACCGGACTCGGCAGCTATGGCCGCACCCTCGTCAACGACCTAGCCGCCGGCGACCTCCAGCTCCGCCTCTATGCCCCCACTCCGGGCCGCGACGATCTCCGCCAGCAGATCATCCCCCGTCCCAACGTCAGCTTCGCCTATCCTGCTCCCTCCCGTCTTCCCTTTGCCAAGGCCCTCTGGCGCAGCAAGGGTATCGTGAAGGACTTGCAACGCGACGGCGTCCAGCTCTACCACGGCCTATCCGGCGAACTCCCCCTCGGCATCCGCAGCAATGGTATCCGCAGCGTTGTCACCATCCATGACCTCATCTTCCTCCGCCACCCCGAATACTACCACTGGCTCGACACTAAGATCTACGCCTGGAAGTTCCGTCAGGCAATTCGTGAGGCCGACCATATCATCGCCATCAGCGAGTGTACCCGCCGCGACATCATCGAACTCGGGCAGGTCGACCCTGCCCGCATCACCCTCATCTACCAGTCCTGTGCACCAAGATTCAGCAGTTTCACCGTGCAAAACCCAGAGAGACGTTACCTGTTGGGGGTCGGGTCCATCGAGCCCCGCAAGAACATGCTCCTCGCCCTCAAGGCCCTCCCCTATCTGCCTGACGACCTCCACCTCGTCCTCGTAGGCCGCCACACCCGCTATACCGACGAGATTACCCGCTACGCCCAGCGCGAGGGTCTCACCCACCGCCTCCACATCCGCCACGACGTCACCGACGATGAGCTCCCTGCCCTCTATGCCGGTGCCGAAGCATTCGTCTATCCCTCCCGCTACGAGGGCTTCGGCATCCCTATTATCGAGGCCATCAGCTGCGGACTGCCCGTCGTTGCCTGCACGGGCTCCTGTCTCGAAGAGGCCGGAGGCCCCGACAACCTCTACGTATCCCCCGACGACCCCGAGGCCATGGCTTTCGCCGTCCGTCAGGTGCTTCGAGGGGCTGAAGGCCGCCAGCAGCGCATCGAGCGCAGCCAACAATATATCCGCCGCTTCCAGGGAAACGACGTGGCGGCACAGGTCATGGACCTGTACCGAAGTCTTGTTTAGAACTTCCAACGCAGTTGCACATCCAGGTCTGACAGCGCAGAGCCGTCCACCTGCTGGTAACCGCTACCGACGATTTCACGATCCGTATATTTTGTTCTTCCCCATTTGGCCGTCAACGACAAGTTCCTGCCGATGGCTGCCCTTGCCATCAGCCAACAGCGCCAGCCCTCACCCTGAAACTGCCCCATCGAATAGGTATAGAGCGGCCCTGACTCATAGAGATAGACACGGCTGTCGTAGCCATCGGTCTTGAAATAACCGAAGCCACCGTTCAGCCGCAGCCACCGCCAGGCATAGCCCAACGTCTCACTCACCATCAATCCTTTCTCCTCTTGTTCAACAGCAGTGAAGCCAACATCCAACTGCGTCTTGCTGCTCCAACCGTTGTCGTATGCCACACTCACCCTTCCTCTGTGCTCGGTACGGGATACCAGAGCCGTTTTTTCGGCATTGTCCCTTTCCCGCAACCGTAGCCGGTAGCGACCGCCCCAGGTCCAGTGGCTATGGGTATAAGTAGCCTGCAACAGATAGTCCTGAGCATACGATGACTGCGAGACCTGATACTTCGCCCAAGGGAAATAGGCATAGTCACCGTAGGCCATCAGCTTGAGATACGGCGAGGGCTGCCACGCCAAGCCCACATAGAGACCACTCTCGTTCTGCACACTGCTACCATCGCTGAAACTACGGGCGTAGAGAGCGGTATAGCGGTAACTGTAGAAACGCTGAAGCGCCATCAGACTCAGGCCGTCGCGCAACTGCAGACTCACACTGTTGATGGTGGCCAGTGCCCCGTGAGCGTTGACTGCTGTCTCCCCTTGAACGGCAAAGCGGTGATGCACATAGCCATAGTCGATACTGACATTGGTGAAATCGTTGCCCTGCGCATAATGCCGGCGATAGAGCGTAGAGGTATTCGGGGTCAACCGGCGGTCCAAATGCGTATAGACCGTATTGAGGCCTACATGGAGGCCGTAGCGCTGATAACGCAGGCTGCCGCCAACGGTGGCATTCTTCAGGTTGTGTTTCTTTTCCATCTCCGTCTCCGTCCTGTGGTAACCGGAGGTGACGATGGTGGCTGCAGTACCGTCCTTGTTGAGCGTCGCATCCTGCCCCCGATACGAGGCAAAAGCTGTCAGTGACAACGCCTTGCTGAGACGGAAGGTTGCCGCAGCCCCCTGCAGGTAGTCGGCCTCCGATCGTGAAGAATGGGCACGAAGGGTGTTCGCTGCCCGTCCTAAGTTCTGGAGCATCGCCACCTTACCCAATGAAAAACTGCTGTTGATGGTCAGTCCCATCCCCAGTGACACCTTGTACCTGCCCAGCACCAGCGACTCCAACCATCCTATGTTCCTCAGTTGCAGGTAGAGGGAATAATAGTCGTAGCCTGTCTTGTTACAGTTGGCAAAGAAGGGTTCTCCGGCATCCTGAGAGCCTACAAGACCCACCTTCACCCTGTCACCGTACGTTAGTTGGTAACGCAGCCAATGACGATAGGGATAACCCAGATAGCCGTTACTGTCGCCCTTCCGCTCATAGAAGGGAATCCTGGCCGCCGCCATCAACTCATGATGTCCGTACTTGAACAGCTGCTGCCGGGAATCCGCCGACTCACCTATATATATAAAATAGGTCAACAGCCGTCGCCGCTCACGGTCCAGTGAGCGTATCATCATCAGTTCCGCCTCCGACTTCATCGGACCATACTGGTACAGATACGCCATGATGTCCTCTACCTGCTGGGCCGTGAGGAAAGGCAGCTGTTCCAACTGTTCCCGCGTTACGCTATTGAGATTCATCGGATGCAGTTCCAGATCGCAGAGCAGTTCATACGTCTCCTCCCAAGCCGTCGTCCCAGCATCTTCCAGTGTCATCACCTCATTCAGTGCCTCTTCCCACGGATGCTTATCCTGAGCATAAGAAGTGGACAGTGAACAGTGAATAGTGAATAGTAGCAATACTAACCTCACCTGCCAATACATACATCGGTTTTGTGCTTTCATACGTTGTCAAATTTAAGTTCACGATGCAAAGATAATAAAAAAAGGTAAAAGTGAAGCGTGAATAGTGAAAAATTTGCTACTGCTCAACATTTTTTTGTACTTTTGCAGGCGAAATGACAATGACAAGCCCATATTTCAGAGTGATCGTGATACTATTCACTATTCACTGTTCACTATTCACCGCCCTTGCCCAGGAAGAGCGGATGACGGCGGAACAGGTATTGGCAGAGATGGACTTGCCGACGTTCGTGCCGACGGTGAAGGTAGGCAAGGTGCTGGACCAGGGGGACAGTATTATGTACATGGAGATGAACAACGTGTACGTCTACCCGCAGTTGACATTCAAGAACAAACAGCAGGCGAAGGCTTATATGCGACTGGTGACGAACGTCAAGAAGGTGCTACCGCTGGCGAAGGAGGCAAAACAGCTGCTCTATGAGACAACGGAGATTTTGGAAACGCTGCCCAATAAGGAGGCGAAGGACGCCCACATGAAGAAGGTGGAAAGCGAGATATTCAAGACATATAAGCCAAGAATGAAGAAACTGACATACTCGCAAGGCAAACTGCTCATCAAACTGATAGACCGTGAATGCCACTCATCGAGCTACGAGATGATACAGGCATTTATGGGACCGTTCCGCGCAGGCTTCTGGCAGACATTTGCCTGGGCTTTCGGAGCCAGCCTGAAGAAACAGTATGACGCAGAGGGCACAGACCGGCTGACAGAACGGGTCGTTCTGATGGTTGAAGCGGGGCAGATTTGACAGAATTACAGAATCACAAAGATCTTATTCAGAGAAGATGACCTGGACAAGGGTCTGACCGACAGCCTGAAGGGTAGCGCGGTCGATATGAGCCATATCATCGGTAACGGTATGCCACGTGGGGCCGAAGCTGCTCTGCTCGCAAGCGGGATAATGGGGAATGATATCAATACACGGAATCTTGGCAACCGTATTCACAGGGATGTGGTCGTCGGTGACACCACCACCCTCCTCCATGGGGAAGAGGCTGCTATAGCCGACAACGGCAGCAGCACGCCACACGCGGTCGACAACGGCAGCGGCGTAATCGCGCGACATGGACTCCTGGTAGAAACGGGCACCCTGACCTCCGACCATGTCGAGGAGAATGCCATAGCGGGCAGTATAGCCGTCACAGTGAGGATGGGCAGCCCAGTACTGGGAACCGAGGGCCCACGTGCTACCGGGATCATCACGCTCCTCCCACTGAGGGATGCCCCAGTCTTCGGCATCGAAGCAGATGAAGTCTATGCCAAGCGAAAGGGTGTCGGGAAGCAGACGGGCGAGCTCAAGCATAACGGCGACACCAGAAGCACCGTCGTTGGCGGCAAGCACGGGTTTACGCCAGTTGGAGTCATCAGGGTCGTTGTCGGCCCAGGGACGACTATCCCAATGGGCACAGATGAGTACACGCTCAGGCTGTTCAGGACGATAGCTGGCAATGATATTGGTGCTGCGTAAGGGGGTGCCGTCGTAACCTGTGAGTACGGCCTGCTGGCGCGTGACACTGAGGCCAAAGGCGGCAAACTTATCGGCAATCCAATCACCGCACTGATCGTGAGCAGTGCTGTTCATGGTGCGTGGACCGAAAGCGCACTGCTGTTCACAATAGCGATAGGCACTATCGGCAATGAACATAGGCCCTACAGGCGACTGGACAGTTTCGGGGGCCACAGGCTTACGCGAACCACAGGAAACAGTGAACAGTGAACAGTGAATAGTGAATAGGATGAGCGCAAGCGCTGAGACCAGGGATTTACGGGATGACGGAATCATGGATTTACGGGATGATAGACTATTAACTATTGACTTTCTGTATGAGAGACATGGCGCGGAGGAAATTGCCACCCCATATTTTCTGGATATCGCGCTCGCTGTAATGGCGGGCGAGAAGCTGACGGGTGAAATTGATGAGTTCGGAGGCGTCGGCAAGGCCACAGACACCACCGTCGCCATCGAAGTCGGTGCCAAGACCGACATGGTCGATACCCATAATCTTGATGGCGTGCTCAAGGTGGGCGATGGCATCAAGGATTGTGGCCTCGCCTTGGTCGTCAGCACGAAGAAAACCGTGATAGAGGGTAATCTGACAGACACCGCCCTTAGAGGCCAGGGCCCGCATCTGGTCGTCGGTGAGGTTGCGGGGATGGTCGCAGAGGACACGACAGCTGCTGTGGCTGCACACGATGGGCACGCTGCTGATGTCGAGGGCATCATAAAAACTCTTCTCACTGGCATGGCTGAGGTCGACCATGATACCGAGACGATTCATCTCACGGATGACCTGCTCACCGAAACGACTAACGCCGTCGTGGGTGTTGCACCCACGGGCGGAGTCGCAGAGGTCATTGTCGCCATTGTGGCAAAGGGTCATATAGACAATGCCACGCTGGGCGAAGTGCTGCAAATTCTGCAACTGGCCGTTGAGAGCGAGACCGTTCTCGATACCGAGCATGATGGACTTACGGCCATTGCGCTTGTCTTCGTAGAGGTCGCCTGGGGTACGGGCGATACTGATATATTGCTTGTTGTCCTGCACAATCTCTTCAATCTTGTCGAAGATGAGGTCGGCGTATTCGGTGGGGCCTGCCACGTCGAAGTCTACCTGAGAGGAGAAGGTCTCGCCAATCTTGGGCTGTGGCAGGTAGGCGACCATGATGGTAGCGTCCTGACGGCCTTCGGTCATCTTGTGGAGATCGACAAGGATGCGGGAGTCGCGCTGGTCAAAATGAATGCCTTGAGGGAAGAACATAGGGGTGTCACAGTGGGTGTCGAGCGTAAGCACACGATCATGGAGCTGCTGCGCCTGACGGTAGGCCAGGGCCTCGCGGATGAGCCACTGGAAGAGAGGCAAGCCCTCCTCGTAGCTCTCGGGATGCCACTGCACGCCAATGATGGGCTTGAACTCGCTGCTCTCCATGGCTTCGACGATGTTGTCGGGAGCCTTGGCAACGACGCGGAAACGAGGGCCGGGCTCGCGGACTGCCTGATGGTGGAAGCTGTTGACGAGCATCTTCTCACGTCCGAAGATGTCATGGAGCACGGAGTCGGGCTCAATGTTCACGGAGTGGGTAAGTTCATTGCGCTCAGCATCCTGGGAGTGCTTGTTGGTAGTCTTCTCGCTGATGTCCTGCCAAATACGGCCACCGAGGGCCATAGCGAGTGTCTGGATACCGCGGCAGACACCAAGGATGGGCATCTGACGATTGTAGGCTAACTGGGTGATCATCAGCTCGGGCAGGTCACGCTCCGAATTGATGCCGTGCAAACGGTTCGACGGCTCCTCATGGGCGTAGAGAGGATTGAAATCGCCACCACCGCTTAGGATGAGGGCATCGATATGGTTGAGAGTGTTGAGCAGCGTGTTCTTATCCGCCACGGGAGGAATAATGAGGGGCACGCCACCAGCAGCGACAACAGACTTGTAATAGCCCTGTCCCAGCTTGCATGTCAGTTCTTCGTAGTTTCCGGTGATACCGATGATGGGCTGTCGCTGGGCAGCGGGATACTGGGCATAGACATCATTGAGACGTCCCTGCAGGTCGAATCTCTCTATCATGGTTCAGTCCTGGTCAACGGTTACTGGAATCTCGCGCTTGATGCTCTGCTCGAGGGAGATGAGTGTCTCGGTGGCCACCACGCCGGGAATGCCCTGCAACTGGCCGTTGAGAAGCTCCATCAGTTGTTCGTTGTCGCGGGCATAGAGCTTCACCATCATCGTGTAGGGACCGGTGGTGAAGTGGCACTCCACAACTTCGGGGATATGCTGCAGGCGTTCAACCACCTCCTTGTACATGCTGCCCTTCTCAAGGGTGATACCCACATAGGTACAGGTGGAATAGCCCAAACTCTTGGGGTTGACATCGAAGCCGCTGCCCGTGATGACGTCGGCCTCGATGAGATGTTGCACACGCTGGTGGATGGCGGCACGCGACACATTGCACTCGGCGGCCACATCCTTAAAAGGAATACGGGCATTCTTGGACAGAATGCTCAGGATCTTCTTGTCAAGGTTGTCAATTTTCTCCATTTGTCACTGACTTTGTTTACAATCTGTCAGCAAAAGTACGCTTTTTATTTGAATAATGCAACTTTTCGGGAGAAAAATTTAAAAAAGTGTGCCACTTTCGTGACACACTTGACTTATTTCTTAGACTTCTTGTCCTTTTTCGACTTATTAGCGTCCTTGGCTTCGGGGGCAGGCGCCTCCTCGGTCACAGGCTTGTCGATACCTTCGAGCACCACATCGAAGATGAGGGCACTGAAGGGTTTAATCTGTCCACTGGCACGCTCACCATAGGCAAGCTCGTAAGGGATGTAGAGCGTCCACTTGGAACCTACGGGCATCATGGTGAGGGCCTCTGTCCAGCCCTTGATGACCTGGTTGGGACGGAACTCGGCAGGCTTGTCGCCATGCTTACGGGAAGCATCGAACACAGTACCGTCGATGAGACGACCCTCGTAGTTCACCTTC
>Ga0310690_10013101_pt1 | contig 10114 bp, 10 predicted proteins | sample AusTroGonzalo_MG_2_FD_207661 | JGI IMG/M metagenome (GOLD analysis project Ga0310690, IMG submission 207661) | Bovine rumen microbial communities from tropical cattle in Woodstock, Queensland, Australia - Gonzalo_04 (v2) (version 2) | ecosystem: Host-associated > Mammals > Digestive system >...
CTCAACGTCGACAACAAACAGGATGTCTACAAGCCCGTGGTCGGGGAACCCGGCGAGTTCGGCGTGGTCTCCATCCACGAGATCATCCGCCACAAACGCGGCGACGCAAGGGAGATCGAAGTCGAGACCATGTTCGAAGACGAGATCATCGTCGACAGGACACCTCTGCTGGACTCCTCCGACATCATCTCCATCGAAGCCATCGCGATCAACGACCTGCCCGGATTCTACAAGCTCCGTCTTCATCTGACCCAGGACGGCGGCAAGGCCTGGCGCAAGCTCAGCCTCGGAAACCTCGACGAAACATCCCCGACCTCCTCGACCACCTCGCTCGCTTTTCTCATCGACGGCGTCTCCTACCGCACGTTCAAGCCGCGGTTCCTCTACTCCGACGTGGACACCGTGGTCATCGACGGCCCCTTCGACGAACCCGCCGCGCTGAACCTTGAGGCGAACGCCATCCGTAATTTCATGTATTTCTCCCAGTAATAGGCACTCCCTACGACCCAACGGCAGAAAGGACGCCATCCATGAAAATCCTGTCCGGAATCAAAGCCGCCGCAATCCTGTTCGCGATCGCCGCGATCGCGCCCTCTCTCCTCGCTGTCTCCGAGACCTACATCCCCTCGAACGCGAAATTCGCGCTTTTCGTCAACGCCAACAAGGCGGTCAACTCGCCCGCGCTCAAAACGCTTCTCTTCAAAGACGGCGTCGATCTCGAACACAACCTCGACGAAGTGGCGATGGTCCTGGAGGACCTCACCGGCGACGTCTCGTTCTTCCTCACGGAAATCGATCCCGGCGACTTCGAGCATTCGCTCATGGACGTCGTCCTCTACGCCCCCGGACGCGTCAACGCCATCTACAAGCGCCTCGCCGCCCGAGAGGACATCAAGACAGAGGCATCGAACTTCCCCGGCGCGCGCATCCTGAAAATCCACACCGTGAACGGCCAGACCGATTCGCTCGCCATCTTCGAGTTCATCTCCGACGACATCATGCAGTGCCGCCTGGCGATCAATCTCCCCGACACGAAGCCCTTCATCTGGACCGTGAACCCGGACACGCCCATGATGGTCACCAGCATGAAGACCAAAGGCGCACTCGTCTCCGCCGGGGTCGACGCCGCCTACGTCCAGGGAAAACTGAAGGCAGAGGAGGAAGCCCATCCTCGCACCGCCGAGGAGAAAAAGACGAAGATCAAGGCCGGCGACGGCTCCATCGAGATCGACGAGGAGGATCCCGACATCGAGGACATCCGCAACAACCTCAAAGCCATTTTCGTCCGCCTCACCGAAGGCTCGCGCGGCTCCCTCGACACGGCCATCACCCTCCGCTGCACCTCCGCCGCCGTTCGCGACGAAGTCTTCCACACCGTCGACGGATTCGTGACACTCTACACCATGCTCTCCAGCACGTCTTTCGAGATCGGCAAGGACGGCAAACTCATCCAGAAGGGCGGCGGAGCCAACCCGCTCTCCACGCTCAAGCATGAACCAAAAGGCAACGACGCCGTCTTCACGCTGAACCTCTCCGAGGAATTCCTCGACGACGTCGCGAAATCCGCCGCGAAAAACAACAAGAAAAACAGCTCGAAGAAGAAAAAGGACAAATGAGCGGCTTCCGCCGCCCGAAAAAAACAGGAATCCGCGCTTCTCGCGCGTTTCTTTAACTTTTTTCCGTTTTTGTCGTTTTTTGATTTGAAACCTGAAAAAAATATGCTATCGTATTGTAACGGAGGAGAAAAATGAGACGGCGCGCACGCAAAGGCGAATCCGGACAGGTGCTCGCGGAATATACCGTGATGCTCTTCATGGTCGTGCTCGTCGCCCTCACGCTTTTCCTTCTCATGCGGGTCTTCCTGGAGTACGGCTGGCGCATTCTGACGCTGATCGCCTGGGAGCCCTGATCGACCGAAAACGAAACCTCGAATCAAGGAGTCCTGATATGAAATTCAACAGAAAGCACTACGGAATGAAACGCCGGTCCGCCGGCGGACAGGCCATCCTGGAGTACATCATCATCATCGCGCTCGTCGCCGTGGCGGCGCTGACCGTGCTCGGGCTCTTCGGCGACCGCATCCGGGGTCTGATCTCCAGCAGCACCAAGGCGATCGGCGGCGAAACCGAAGACTCCAACAAGAGCAGTCTGGAACAGTTGCGGGAAACCGGAAACGGGGAAGACCCGATCGAATTCTGACCGGACTGTTTCCGCCTGATGAATGGACACGGGGAGCGTCGTCTGTGCGCCGCCCGTGTCTGAATCGTTTCCGGAAAGGGCGTAATCGTGCGTTTTGTGCCCCGACAAATCCTGGGCCGCGGGGCAACGGATTTCCGCGGCGTTGAGACCGGCTCCGAGGCTGTGAAGCCCGCGTCGGAGCGTGCGGGGCATTGCATCCGGGCAAGAAGGTACGCCCGCAGAAAAGGCGAGCACGGGTCCGCGATCCTCGAATCGTTCCTTTCCATGATCCTCCTCGGCATGATCCTCTTCGGCATCCTCCAGCTTTTCCAGCTCGTGCTCGCCGACATGGTCACCGACTACGCCGCCTTCCGCGGAGCACGGTCCGCCGCAGTCGGATTCAAGGACGAATACGCCATCCGCGAGGCTCTGATCAAGTCCGCGCCCGCATCCGGCGCCATGGTGACGCCGGGCCGCGGCGGCTATGCCGGCTGGAGCGGGGTGGAATCGGAGAAATCGCTCCTGCGCGGGTACATGGAGGGCGACCGCCATGTGGAATATGCCGACTGGGTCGGCGAGGACCGCTACCACATGAACTACAAATGCCCGCACTACGGCGAACTTCTGATCGGCGGATGCTCGCTCTGCAGCCGCGGCAAACGGCATTACGTGAGGGCGTCGGCGCAGGGATTCGACCAGACCATGCGGTTCAATTTCGAGTTCGTGAACTACCCGCTGGAAATCCCCCTGCACGACTGGCTCACCGGGCGCGATTCCATCAGCATTTCGAGCGAAGCCGAGCTCACGAACCATTCCTCGGCATTCCTGGAGTAAAGGCGCATGAAACGGAACCGGACAGCATTGTTGCGGCACAGACGCGGCGAACGCGGCCAGGTGCTCATCCTGGCGGTCGTCGCGCTCATCCTCGTCATCATCGCCGTCCTGCTGCTGTTCGACGTCCAGACCGTGATCCGCGGCAAGGTGAAGGCGCAGAACGGCGTGGACGCCGCCGCGCTGACCGGGGCCGAGTGGCAGAAGCACTCGCTGAACCTGATCGGTGAGCTGAACCTGGTGCGGGCAACGGGGACGCTGATCTCCGATCCGTTCTTCGCGAAGGGCATCCTGGACAACCCGAACTCGAACGCGGCGGAGTTTTTCGCCGACCTCGATCTTCCGACCTCACAGGAGGATTTCACGCTATTCCCGGAGAAGGCCGAGTTCTACAATCCGGACGGTTCCCTGAACACGGAAAAGCTTATCGACGAGGTCCTGCGCGTGGAAAAGGAAAAACGTTTCCTCGACGCGCTCGACGACCTTGTTTCCCAGCTCCAGACCCGCATCGCGTTCGTCGGCCCGCTGATCGGGTTCGGCGCGGCGCAGCAGGCGGCGAAGAACAACGGCATCACGTTCGATTCCGACGCCAGCAATTTCTACATCCATTACCTGAACCTCGTCGGGAACAACGGCATCTATGAACGCATCACGCCGGTCTTCGTCAAGGACTACGGCTGGCGCACGCCGTACGTCTCCATGCTCAATTCCATCCTCGACTATTCCGCCTTCCACAACGATTTCACCGGGGAAACCGAAAACCGCGCCTACGGAATCGCCGCCGGGACGAAGTTCAAATTCGTCGGCATGCCCAGCCTCACGACCAATCCGCCGAGCGACCTGGCGAACTACCTCGGCGACAAGCATTTCTACGATATGATCCATGCCCGCGACTGGTGCGGGCTCGACCGCCTCCTCCGGCAGGATTTCAGCGGCAACTGGTGGGGCGACTTCGAGTGCGAATTCGACGAGGATTTCTCCAACCAGTCCGAGATCCTCCCCCTGCACATCGACTTCTCCGAATCGACCGGGACCTACGACGACGCCGCCGAATCGAAAGCGCTCGCCCGCTATGCGAAGGGCGGAAAAAACCTCTTCGGCGAAACGTTCAACCGCGAGATCCCCTATGAGTACACCGTGAGCGACGACGTCGAACAGAGCGAGGAGCACGAAGGAAACAAGCACACATACTACACGTTCACAAACATCACGATCTCCATCAACTCCGCCCTCTTCGAGCAGACCTACAACGACGAGGACGCCGACCGCCGGTACGACCTCCTGCCGCGCCTCGCCTGGGCCGTCTACGATGAGGACTGGGGCACGTACGGCGACGACAAGAAGGAGTGGGAGGAATACCTGCGCGGACGCTTCAAGCCCGGCATGGACTATCAGTCCGGCGCGCTCGCCTATTTCGAGGCGCACCAGGACACCGTGACCGTCTCCGGTTCCATGGGACGTCCGCGGGGCGGACGCCGCGCGGCCGACGTCGGGCAGGTCTTCGCATCGGCGCAGACGAACGGCGAGGCGCAGCGCGTTTCCAATGCGCTTTACCGGCTGAACAACACGAACTCCGTCAACAAGATCGAAACGAACGCCGAGGCAAAGCCCATCGGCAGGATCAAAACCGGGGACGGAACGTTCCTCCGCCCGTTCGAAGCCGGACGCATGGTCCTGCCCGTGTTCACCGAAACCGCCCTCATCCCGATCGCGATGGAACCGGTCGACGGCATGTCCATGTCGGACATCGACTGGCTGTACTACCTCACGGAATTCGTCCCGCTCCTGTCCGGAAGCCCGAGCCTTCAGGACGCCTGGAAGCGCGCCACGGAGCTTTATCCGACCCACCTCGGCTATTTCTCGAAATATGTGAGCGCACTCGCCGTGCTCAGCGACCCGGAATTCCGGCGCGCAGGGCTCGACTGGCTGGACGCAACCGCGGTCTGGGCGAAGGACGAAAACGGCAACCGCTACCCGCTCTACACCAACCGGGAGTACAACTGCACCGGACGGCACGGCGGGAACGGACCGGGCGGCGGCTGGCAGGGCACCTATTTTTCGAACGGAGGTCCGTCCAAGCTGCACTGACGGGCGCATCTTTTTTCCCTCGAATTCTTTTTTACAGGACACTATGACAGAAGGAGCATCGCACCATGCCTGAAATCCCGTTCAAAATCGTTATCGTCGGCCTGCTGGAGGTCAACTGCTGCCTGGTCCAGCTGCCGGATTCGCGCACGCTGTACATCATCGACCCGGGCGGCGACTGGAAGCTCATCGAAGCCGAATCGAGGGCATTCGATTACGACGAAGCGGTCATCCTGTTCACGCACGCCCATGTCGACCACATCTCCGCAGCCGGAGACGTCGCGGACGCCCTGAACGTCAGACGCGTCTACCTCAACCCTGCCGACAAGCCCATCTACTACAGCCCCGGCAACACCGTCGGAAACTACATCCCGGCCGCGGAAGACCTGCCCGACACGATCTGGCCGCCCGGAGACCCCCGGATGCTGGTCCTGCCCTGCCCGGGGCACTCGCCCGGCGGTGCGGCATACTATTTCCCCGAGCTTGACACCGTCTTCTCCGGCGACACGCTCTTCTTCGAATCCATCGGCAGGACCGACCTGCCGGGCGGCAGCGGAAAGCAGCTCCTGGAATCCGTTCACAAACAGCTGTTCAACCTGCCTGACGACACGCGCGTCGTCCCCGGGCACGGCCCGTTCACGTCCATCGGGTACGAGAAGAAGAACAATCCTTTCGTCTGAGGCTGATTCCGCCTCAAAACGATTCTTCCGGCCTGGCATATTCCGCGCGCCAGGCCGCCGTTTTATTCCGGCGACGGCGCCGCGTATTGCGCGCGCCAAGCCGCCGCTCGCCACGCCATGTTTTCGCGCAGGAATGAGGCGAAAAAGAAGATATCGTTGGAGTGGAAAACCCCCTCGCCCATCTGCGCGCTCGCATCGAACTCGCTGTCCCCCGGCAATCCCACGATCAATGCGCCCCGCGCGGGGTCGGCGCGGGCGCCGTCCAGCCGCGAGGCTTTGAACGTGCCGGCGGGCTCCTTCTCGGACACATAGTAATACGCCGTCTCCTGCGAATCGGACAGATCCGCGGGCGTATCGTCCGTTTTCCAGTTCACCGGGTTGATCACGGCCCCGCCGGGCACGGTGAAGATGTTGTCCCCGGAGCCCTCCGCGACCGTGTTCCAGGTCAGGATCACGCCCGTATCGTCTGCGCCCATTCCGAGGCGGATTTCACGCCCGGCGAAGTCCCGTTCGATCTCGGCGGCGGTCTTCTTCGGCAACCCGGCCAAGTAGGCGGTGGCGAACCCGGATTCCGGCGTGATCTCCGGCGAGGTGCGGAGGAGTTCGTACAGGTCGGACGCGCCCTGGCTGTGCCCGATCAGGATGTACGGCATGCCGGGCTTGTGAAAGAATTTCATGAAATACCGGAACGCGGTCTTCGTGTCCTCGATGCCGTACTGGAGGAGCGTGCCGCCCAGGTCGGAAGCGAAATCCGTCTCCAGCGCGGTCGAATAGTCCGCCTGCCGCACAAACGGCGCGTACAGCTTCGGCGGATGGACGGGATCGGTCAGGAGCCCGAACGTGAGGCCGATATAGTCCGAGGCTTTCGTGCTGATGCGTCCGAACCTGTGGTCCATCACCGGGCGCAGTTTGTTCCGGAAAAGCGTCGGATAGATGTAGAAGACCTCGAATTCGGGCTGGACGGAATCCGTCTCGCCCATCCGCACCCAGCTGCCCGGGTTGGCATAGTCCGGCGGGGGAGGGATGACCAGAGGCGCGTTGATCTCGACGGCCGGGTTCGCAGACTCCGCGGAGACCGTTTCCGAGGCGAATTCCTGGTCCGCCCCAGTCGGAGTTTTTCCGGGACCGTCCGCACGGAAGGACGAACAGGCGGCAAGCACGAAAAGCGCGGGACAGAGCAGGACGGCAAGCAAGCCACGCGTGAGGCGGAAAACTGTCGAAACGGCGTTCATCGAATACCTCCAGGAGAAAAACGGAAACCGGGTTCGCAATTCGGGAAACGGAGCGAATAATTTACTCCGGAACCGAAGAAAAAACAAGGTTGAAAGACTTTTTTCCGTTTTTTTTCGGTTTTCGGTTTTCATTTTTGCGTTCTCTTGCTATATTTTAATGGTACTTGTTATTTTCAACGTTTTTTCCGAAAGGAGTCCTCGAATATGAAGGTCGTTCGTTTCATCTCAGCCGCAGCGCTCGCCGCCTGCATTGTTCTCACCGCGTGCTCCGACTATGTCGGCAAGGAAGCCACGCACCCGCTGTACGCGAAATACACGACCGCCAAATCCTCGAGATCCTACCTCGAAGCGGCCGCCAGCCTGGAGGAATTCCTCACGATCTGCCCGAAGTCCCCGAAGGCGCATTACGATGCCGCGATCCTCTACAAGGAAAATCTCGAAAACTACCCCGCCGCCATCTACCATCTGCAGAAATATCTTGATCTCAGCGGCGAAACGCTTTCCAAGCAGGACCAGGCCGACATCCGCGGCTACATCCAGGCATGCGAACGCATGATGTTCGAATCCTACCGAGTCCGCAACGACATCCGGCTGGCCGACGACGTCCCGCAGCTCGATCCGGCCAAGCTCGCCGCGAAGAACGCCGAAAACGCCGCGCTCCGCGAGAAGCTCCAGAAGTACATCGAAAACGAAAAGGTCATCCTGGCACAGAACCAGGAACTCCGCAACCGCCTCGCCCGCGCCACGTCCGCGGCTGCATCCACGACGAACACCAGAACGGCCCAGACGGGCTCCGGAACAGCTGCCGGGACCGCATCCGGTTCCGCAGCGACCACGGCCGCCTCGTCGACGCGTTCCGGCAGCGTCCCGTCCTCCACGACCGGCACGCCGGGCACCACGATCGCCGGCGAGAACGGCGTGCGCTACTACTACGTGGCGAAGGGCGACGGACTCCAGGCGATCGCGCAGAAGATGTACGGCAAGGCGTCCATGTGGAAGATCATCCAGGAGGCCAACAAGGATGCGCTCGGCGAACGCGGCATTCTGAAGATCGGGCAGAAGCTCGTCATCCCGCCCGCCCAGTGACCGCCGTCAACGCCGGGGAGACTCCGCCCATGAAACGCTTCCTGATATGGTGCGCTGCCGCGCTGCTTCCGCTTTTCGCCGCATGCAACGTCAACGTCATTCCGCCAACCGACTTCACGGAAACGAGGACGTTTGACCTCTCCGCGCCGGAACCGCTCGAAACGCTGCCCTTCATCGTCAACGTCGAATCATTCTCGAACGAATGCTCCGGCCGCTTCAAAATGGTCTTCCGTGAGGACGGCAGCCGGATCGAAGTCGACGAATACAACCGCTGGTCGATGCCGCCCGGAGCCATGCTCACCAAATACCTCGCCGCGCGGTTCGCCGCACAGACAGGCAACCAGGGCCGCGCCGGGAAACCGGTGTTCGTGCTCGACGGCTCGGTGCTGAACTGCGAGATGAACAGGCCGAAAAAACAGGCCGACCTGATGGTGCATTTCTTTATCGTCGAACAGGGCGACGACTCGTTCAGGATTACCGGGACGCAGGACTACGCCATCCCGGTCGGGGAAGCCACGGCCGAGGCGTTCGCGGACGGTATGAACAAGGCCGCCGCGCAGCTTGCCGACCACATCGTGTCCGTTCTGAAGGACGAACTCAAAAAACGGGCAGACGAGGCAAAAGCCGCCCCGGAAACGAAGTGACCGTCTCCGCTTCCGCATCCCGTTTCTCGGTTCACCCCTTCCCCATGGCACGGCAATGATCGCCTCTGACGTCATCCTCAAGCATTTCTATCCGGAGGACACCCCGCTCCGGCGGCTTCTTCTGCGCCACAGCACGCAGGTCCGCGACAAAGCCCTCGCAATCCTCGCGAATCCGTCGCGCCCGCCGCTTGAGCTCGACGCCGGACTCGTTTCCGCCGGCGCCATGCTCCACGACATCGGCATCCTGCAATGCCATGCGCCGTCCATCCTCTGCGTCGGCCCGCGCCCGTACATCGCGCACGGCGTCATCGGCGCGGAAATGCTCCGGGACTACGGGCGCACGCACGGGATCGACCTGGAGCCGTTCGCCCGCATCTGCGAACGCCACACGGGGACCGGCATCACGGCGGAGGAAGTCCGCGAGCAGGGTCTGCCGATCCCCGAACGCGACTGGCTGCCGGAAACGCCGGAGGAAAAGCTCATCTGCCTGGCCGACAAGTTCTTCTCGAAATCCGGCGACATGAAGGAAAAACCGGCCTCCGCCGTCCGGCATTCGCTGGAGAAATTCGGACCGGACACGGTGGAACGGTTCGACGAGCTTCTCCGGCTTTTCGGCCTCGTCTGACCCGGTCCTGACACCGTATCCTCCGTTTTTTCCGTATTTCTCCAAAAAAACACATGTTTTTTTGCCAAATCCATTCGATTTTTTGAAAAAGTGTGGTAAAGTTTAATGACAACTCCGCCAGGATAACGGCCCGCAAGCGGCAGAAGGGAAAGAAATGGCTTCGTCAGGACAAACAATCATAACCGGCATAGAATTCGGCACGGACAAGATCTGCGTCGTTCACGGCAGGCCGGACCAGAACGGGAACATCGAGGTGCTGTCCTTCGCCTCGCAGCCCAGCAGGAACTCCGTCGTCAAGGGCACGATCGTCGACCAGAACGCCGCCCTGAACATCCTCAAAACCGTACTCGACGAATCGGAAAAGGGCCTCGGCAGGTTCAGCCGTTCCGAACAGCAGGTCTATTTCCTGGTCAACGGGATGCACGTCAGCTCCCGGTTCGGCGAGGGGACCGTGCTGAATTACAACGGGGACAAGAAGATCACGCAGGCCCATGTGCGGCAGGCGATCGACAGCGCGAAGAACCTTGCGGTCTCGACCGATCTCGTGAACATCCAGGTCTACGACTCGTCGTTCCTGCTCGACGACAAGAAACGCACGTTCAACCCGATCGGCTGCCTCGCGGAAAGGCTCACCGCCGTCATCCACATCGTGTTCGCGGACAAGAAGCACATCGACATGGTACAGACCATTCTCCGCGAACTCGGGTTCGAGTCCGGCTATCCGGTCTTCGTCCCGTTCGCCGACGCATACGG
>Ga0310690_10013102_pt1 | contig 10113 bp, 8 predicted proteins | sample AusTroGonzalo_MG_2_FD_207661 | JGI IMG/M metagenome (GOLD analysis project Ga0310690, IMG submission 207661) | Bovine rumen microbial communities from tropical cattle in Woodstock, Queensland, Australia - Gonzalo_04 (v2) (version 2) | ecosystem: Host-associated > Mammals > Digestive system >...
TTGCGCAGCGCGTCTGCCACGCACAGACAGTTGATGACCGTGCCCAGCATGCCCATCTGGTCGGCCGTGACGGCATCCATATTGGCAGAGGGGCCTTGCCGGCCACGCCAGATATTACCGGCACCGATGACGATGCCGATTTCCGTCCCCATATCATGCATGGTTTTGATGATGCCGGCAATCTCGTTCACTTTATCGAAATCAAAGAGGTCATGGTCCGATTTAAGGGCTTCGCCGCTGAGCTTCAGCAGGATCCGATGATATGCAGCCATAGTATGCTCCTTTCAGGATTATATCTCATGGTCAAGTATAGCATAAAACCTTGACAATGCAAGGTTCTCTATTATAAAATACAGTGTTTTGTGCCGAGCGGGATCAAAACCCGCAAAGGCCCGATTTTCAACCTGTTCAGGGGAGGAACCACATGCTGCCTGCGAGAGACACACGGGAATTCAGTGAACTTCTGCATCAAGAGGTGGAGAAGCGTCGAACTTTTGCAATCATTTCCCATCCCGACGCGGGCAAGACGACCCTGACAGAGAAACTGCTGCTGTACGGAGGAGCGATCCGCAGCGCGGGCAGCGTCAAGGCCAGGAAGACTGATAAGCATGCCACATCGGACTGGATGGAGATCGAGAAACAGCGTGGCATTTCCGTGACAAGTTCCGCCATGCAGTTTATCTATGACGGATACCGGATTAACATTCTGGACACGCCCGGGCACCAGGATTTCTCCGAGGATACTTACCGGGTGCTGGTGGCGGCGGACGCGGCGGTGATGCTGCTGGACGCGGCCAAGGGCGTTGAGGCGCAGACGATCAAACTGTTCAAGGTTTGCCGGATGCGGAATATCCCGATCTTCACGTTTGTGAACAAGATGGACCGGGCAGCGAAGGATCCTTTCTCTCTGATGGAAGAACTGGAACAGGTGCTGGGGATCCGGTCCTGCCCGATCAACTGGCCCATTGGCGTAGACGGCGATTTCCAGGGCGTATACCACCGAGACACAAAAATGGTGGAGTTATATACCGGCGGGGATCACGGCAAGAAGATGGTTGAGAAGACAGACATTGCCATTGATGACCCGGCGCTGGAAAAGGCGCTGGAGAAGCATTACCGCGACAGGCTGCAGGAGGAGATCGAACTGCTGGACGAGGCAGGAGACGCCTTTGATCTGGAAAAAGTACGGGCCGGCGAGCTGACGCCGATGTTCTTCGGATCCGCGGTGACAAATTTCGGTGTGGAACCCTTCCTGGACCGGTTCCTTTCCTTTACGCCGCCGCCTCTGGCCCGGGAAAGCGACGAGGGGATGATTACCCCGGAAGAACCTTATTTCTCCGGATTCATCTTTAAGATTCAGGCTAACATGAACCCCGCGCACCGGGACCGGCTCGCCTTTATGCGGATTGTATCCGGCGCGTATGAAAAAGGACTTGAGGTCTGGCATTCCGGAACGAACAAAACGATTGCCCTGAAACAGCCCCAACAGTTCATGGCAGACGAGCGGGAAGCAGTGGAGGAGGCATGGGCCGGAGACATCATCGGCCTGTTTGATCCCGGAATCTACCGCCTGGGGGACACGCTGTCAGACGGACCGAAGATTCACTATGCTAACATCCCGGTGTTTGCGCCGGAATTCTTCAACCGGGTCCGGCCGCTGGACAGCATGAAGCGAAAGCAGTTCCAGAAGGGCATCAGCCAGCTGGCGGAGGAAGGCGCGATCCAGACCTTCATCCGCACGGAGACCGGCCGGGAGGAATTTATGGTCGGCGTGGTCGGCGTGCTGCAGTTTGAAGTGCTGGAACACCGGCTGCGAACGGAATACCAGACGGAGATTGTGATGGAAGGAATGCCCTACCGGCATGTGCGGTGGGTCGCGAAAACCCCCAAGCCAATCGAGGAGTTGAAGCTGACGTCCACATCGGGACGGGCTAAGGACTCGAGAGGGCGGGATGTACTGCTGTTCGAAAATGATTGGAGCATCCGGTTGGCCTGCGAAAACAACGAAGGGCTGGAACTGAGGGAGACGGCGGAACGGTGAGATATAATTCAGAATTTTGAATTCTGAATTATCGTTACAAATGACAGAGTTGGGATAAAAAAGAGGGAAAGCACTGAGATGATTCGGGAAGATATTCGGAATATTGCGATTATTGCGCACGTGGACCATGGGAAGACTACGTTGGTAGACCAGATGCTCAAGCAGGGCGGCGTTTACCGCGAGAATCAGCAGACCGTGGACCGCGTGATGGACTCGAACGACCTGGAGCGGGAGCGCGGGATCACGATCCTGAGCAAGAATACGGCCGTTCACTACATGAACCACAAGATCAACATCGTCGACACGCCCGGGCACGCCGATTTCGGAGGCGAGGTGGAGCGCGTTCTGAAGATGGTGGACGGCGTGCTGCTGTTGATAGACAGCTTTGAAGGTCCGATGCCCCAGACCCGCTTCGTGCTGAAGAAGGCACTGGAACTGAAGCTGAAGGTTCTGATTGTGATCAACAAGGTGGACCGTCCAGATGCCCGCTGCGATGAAGTAGTCAACGAGATTCTGGATTTGCTGATTGACCTGGAGGCGGACGAGAGTACGATCGAAAACCCGATCCTTTACGTTTCCGCCCGGAAGGGAACGGCGACCCTGGATCTGGAACAGCCCGGAACGGATTTGCGGCCCCTCTTTGATGCGATCCTGAAATACATCCCCGCGCCGGAAGGGGACGCGGAAGGCCCGGCGCAGGTACTGATTTCCACGATTGACTACAGCGAGTATGTAGGCCGTATCGGCGTGGGGCGCGTGGTCCGCGGAACGTTTACCGAGGGCATGAATGTGGTTCATACGAACCTGGAAACCGGCGTAACCAGCCCGGTATGGCGGCTGGGCGGTCTGTTCCAGTACGACGGGCTGAAGCGGGTTAATGCCACAGAAGTCGGGATGGGTGACATCGTTGCCCTGTACGGCGCAGAGGATATCTCCATCGGCGATACGGTCTGCGATCCGACCTGTGTGGAAGGACTGCCGTTCGTCAAAATTTCCGAGCCGACCGTGACGATGACTTTCTCGGTGAATGACAGTCCGTTTGCCGGACGGGAAGGGCAGTATGTGACCAGCCGGCACCTGCGGGCACGGCTGATGCGTGAACTGCAGACGGATGTTTCCCTGCGGGTGAATGATACAGAGACGACGGACTCTTTCGAGGTCTGCGGCCGGGGCGAGCTGCACCTGTCCATCCTGATCGAGAACATGCGCCGCCAAGGCTATGAGTTTGCAGTGAGCAAGCCCCGAGTTATCTATAAGGAGATTGATGGGGTCAAGTGTGAGCCGGTTGAGCGGCTGATTGTGGACACGCCGCAGGCTTCCGCCGGCGCAGTGATTGAGAAGATCGGCCGGCGCCGCGGTACGCTGGAGCATATGAGCGGCATGGACCGGGTCCGCCTGGAATTCCTGGTTCCTTCACGCGGCCTGTTCGGATACAGGAGCGAGTTTATGACCGATACCCGGGGCGAAGGCATCATGTCAAGCGTGTTCGAGCGTTACGAGCCCGTGAAGGGAGACATTCCCCACCGGAATGCCGGCGCGCTGATCTGTTTCGAAACCGGCGTGACCACGAGCTATGGTCTGTTCTATTCCCAGGAACGCGGCACTTTGTTCATCGGCGCGGGCGAGGATGTCTACATGGGACAGATCTGCGGACAGAATGCCCGGCCGGGGGACCTGGTCGTGAATGTTTGCAAGCAGAAGCACGTGACGAACATGCGTAACGCTTCCGCTTCGGAAGACGCAATGAGACTGATTTCCGTGCATCCGCTGACGCTGGAGGAATGCCTGGAGTTCATTGACGACGATGAGCTGCTGGAGATTACGCCTCAGCACCTGAGAATGAGAAAGCGGCAGCTGGACCACTCCCTGCGGGCGAAGGCGCGCAGCAGGGGAGAAACGGATTAAGGAAAGCAGCAATTGACAGGCCTTTGACCGCATGATACAATTCAAATCGACAGCACAAGCTGGCGCAGGCTCGCACAAGCGGGCTATCCATTAACTCGAGTTTTCAGATTCCGGTATCATAAAGGTGCCGATGATCTTCACAAGAGGATTATCGCGCCTTTTGTTGTATGCGGAAAGGAAAACGATGAATCAAAGAGGAGGATATCCCGATGAAAGCGATGACAAAAACACTTTGCCTGGCACTGGCGCTGTGCCTGATCTGCGGACTGACGGTTGCTTCCGCTTCTACCTTTACGGATGCCCACGGCAACGAAATTGAGCTGGATGATTCTCTGGAAGCCTATACCGAACAGGTTCTGTACGGTGTGGACGACGCCGCCCGCAAGGAGGAGACCAACCTGGGTGACTTGTGGACGGATGCGTTGCGGTGGTTTGCGGTTTCCGGAAAGATCAACGAATTCTTTGAAGAGGATGATGTGACTGCCGGTATTACCGAGATCGCCACGGACGCAGACCATGTTGTCGCCCTGTGGAACGGCGGGAATCTGCGGGCTGACGTGGCGGAAGGAAAGTTCGGCGCGGAGCAGCTGGCGGAGGTGCTGCCCTATCCGAACAAGGCAGCGGTAGTTTACATGACCGGGGCGCAGCTGCTGGAAGCTCTTGAGGCGGCTTCCCAAGGGCTGCCGTACACGGAAGAAACCGCAGCTGCCTGCGCTTCCTTTATGCAGGTTTCCGGAATGAAATACACGGTGGATACGACAAAGGAATACGAAAAAGGAGAAGCATACGGTGAGAACTGGTTCAGGGCTGCGGTTCCGGGCGGGCGGGTTACGATTGAAGAAGTGAACGGACAGCCCTTTGACCCGGAAGCTGTTTATGCCGTGATTACAAGCAACGCGAATTTCAACGGCATGGATTCTTCCTACGTGTTCAAGGAAGCAGCGGAAAAAAACGCGAAAAGCACAATCACAACAGCGGTGGTGCGCGATGTGATATGGCTGTATATCGCCGGAGAACTGAATAACGTGATCGGGGATGCCTATGCTGAGGCGCAGGGTCGGATCACAATCAAGTAAGAAAGAATCAGGATGTGCTGCAACCGGCATATCTTTTATCCGGGCGGATCAGTGGCAGCTGACCGCGCGGATGAACAGCGGATGACAGCAAGTCTTTGAAGGCTTGCTGTTCCGTGTTTTCGGGGGAGGTTCGGACGATGCGTAAAGAACTTGAAAACGTGATTCGGGAAATGGAAAAGGTTATTGCCGGCAAGCGGGAAGCGATTGAAAAGATCCTGCTGGCTTTGCTGGCTGACGGGCATATTCTGCTGGACGATGTACCGGGCGTTGGCAAGACTACGCTGGCAGTGGCATTGAGCCGCGCTGTGGGCCTTTCTTTCCGCCGGGTTCAGTTTACACCGGACGTCCTACCTTCCGACCTGACAGGCTTTTCCATGTATCAGAAGACCAGCGAAGCGTTTGTCTATCAGCCCGGCGTCCTGAACGGGACAAACCTGCTTCTGGGAGACGAGATTAACAGGGCTTCCAGCAAAACCCAGTCTGCCCTGCTGGAAGCGATGGAAGAGCAGCAGGTGACAGTAGACGGAAAGACATACCGCATGGAAGACCCGTTCCTGGTAATTGCCACTGAAAACAGCGTGGGTACGGCAGGGACGCAGTTTCTGCCCTACGCGCAGATGGACCGGTTTCTGATCCGACTGTCTCTGGGCTATCCGGACTATGAAGCGCAGATGACAATGCTGCGGGACCGGCAGGGAGTCAATCCCCTCGATGAAGTCCGGTGCGTGATGACAAAGGAGAAACTCACCGGGATGCAGCGGGAGGTCCGAGCTGTTTCCGCGAATGACGTAATTCTGGATTATATTACCCGGCTGACGATGGCTTCACGGGAACATGAAGCGGTAGAGGTGGGCATCAGTCCCCGGGGCGCGCTGTTTATCGACCGTATGGCGAAAGCAAAAGCTTTTCTGGAAGAAAGGGATTATGTGACCGGATCCGACGTACAGGCTGTATTCCGGGACGTGTGCGCCCACCGCGTACTGCTGAAGGAACCAGGAGACTCCGTCGACCGGGTGCTGGATGAACTGCTGAAAAAGACAGAGAACCCAGACCGCCGCGGGCTTTTTGCCGGGATGAAAAAGCAATGAAAAAACGTTGGATCGGTTATGCGGTCTGGCTGCTGCTGGTCGCAGGATTGTATTTCTTTGAGAACAACACGGGGACAAGGGTTGTTCTTCTTTGTTCGGTGCTTTTACCGTTTGTTCCGCTGCTGCGTGCGGCATTCTTTTCACCGGACGGGCCGACAAAGGAGAAGGAAGCAGCAGCTTCCATGACGGTCGGGACATTTGACATTCCGGAAACGGAAGAAACCGGAAACATTCGTCCGTATGTTCCGGGCGATCCGGTCCGGCGCATTCACTGGAAGCTTTCTTCCAAGAAGAACGAACTGCTGATCCGGGAGACGGCGGCCGGAACGGAAACAGCGGAGAAACAGATGAATGTTTCCCAAAGCAGCCGGCAAAGGAAGAGCGGCAGACGGGCAGCGGCGGTTTTCGTGGTGGGAATTCTTCTATGCGTGATAATGCTTCTGCTGATCCCGGGAGTCCGATGCGGCGCGCAGGAATTGTGCAACAGGCTCTTTACCGCCAGCGAGGCGGTGAACCGCTATGCGTATCTCCGGTTTACCGTGCCGGAGGGTCAGGATATTTTACCGGCAGCGATTATCCTGGTGTGCGCCTTCACGCTTCTTATGGGAATGGCTTTGATGCTTCGTAGCCGCCTGACAGCATTAGGCATCATGGCGGCCTGCACGCTGTTTCAGATTTATTTCGGTCTAGCTTTCCCCCCATGGATCAACATTCCGCTGTACAGCATGTTTACAGTATGGATGTTGCGGCGTCCTGTCAGATGGAACGACCTGACGGCCTGCGGCGTTCTCATCCTGCTGGTTACGCTTTCGGTTGCGGTCTTTCTGCCCGGCGTGGACGCGGCCACGGAAACGGCATCCGAGCAAGTCAGGGACCGTCTGTCGCAATTCACGGAACAGATTACGGGCCATGTGGCGGAGACTCCCGCGGGAGAGACCGAAACCAGGCACATCCATACTCGGTCCCTGGAGAACGGCGACGGGGAAGCGGAAACCGGGCAGGAGTTCCGCCTGGTGACGGCGGAGGAAGAACAGATTTCCATGCCCCACTGGATCAATTGGCTGAAAGCGGTTCTGTTGCTGATTCTGACCGCACTGCTGGTGGTTTTGCCTTTCGCGCCGTTCCTGATGCTGAACAAACGGAAAAAGAAAACGGCGGAGAACCGGAAAGCATTTGAATCCGAAAACACCAACATGGCTATACAGGCGATTTTTCGACAGATCATACTCTGGTTCGAAGCTGTCAATGCCGGGGCGGGGAATCTGCTTTTCCGAAACTGGGCGGCCGTGCTGCCGGAGGATCTGCCGGAAGGCTTTGTCGAGCGGTTTGCCCGGTGCGCAGCCGACTGCGAGGAGGCACTGTACAGCAGCCATCCGATGCCGGAGCAAAAGCGCCGGGCTGCCATGGAGCTGTTGAAGGAAACGGAAAGCGCCCTGTGGAAGAGAGCAAACCGGAGGCAGCGCTTTTACCTAAAGTATTGGATGTGTTTGGCCGAATGAAGAGGAAAAAAACCACGTACATCGTTCTGCTGCTGATGCTGTGCCTGACGGTTTCAGGTTGCCGGACAAGAACCGGGATCAGCAGGCAGACAGGCCCGGATGATCCGGGCGGCCGAGCAGAGAGCCTTTCCGCGCCGGTTTCCGTTTCTCTGTCGGGGGAGGAAACGGACAGCGAACCGGAGAAACAGGAAAAGAACGATGATTCCGGAGAACAGACAAAGGAAAACCCGGAAGCTTCCCGAAAAGAATATGATGAGTCCAGACCGGCAGAGATTCTGCCCGGTACGGAGCGAACCGTCCACGGCGAAGGGGAAGGGAACGGCTTTTCCGCACCCGGGAATGAGATGGGCCGGACAGCTGCGAAGCTGAACGAAGAAGCCGAAAGAATCGCGACGCAGACCGTGGCAGCCGAAGAAGCGGAACAGGCGGGTGTCTCTGAAGACGCCGCGGCAGCAGATTCCGCCATGACTTATTATGAGGTGCTTCTGCAGGACCGGACGAGTTCGCTCTTTGAATGCCAGCGCCAAAATGTATACTGGGAGACAAAACAGGAACATATAACGGTATTCAAAGATTCTGCTGAGCACGATCTGATCCTGGGAGCCGGAGCTTACGACGTATCCGCCCGGCTGTTGGAAGCCAATCTGCATGTGGATGACGGATGGATCGGACGGAAGAACCCCGGTGTAATTGTAAAAGTGACAGACAGGAGTGTTCTGGGCACGGGGGCTGCTTCTGACGGGCCTGCGAAGACAGCCTATGCGGCTTTGCTCGCCCGGGACGGATGGGCTGCCATGGATGCCGTACGGAACAGGCGGGTGCTGCTGCTTTCGGAGGAATTGCTGGAGACACCTTATCTGCGGTTGGCGGCTATGCTGATGATTGCGAAAACGGCTAATCCGGATCTGTTCGCGGATGTCAGCATCGATGATGCGCTGGAAATGCTGGCGGAAGAGGCGGCCGGGAGCGTTCCGGCCGGGATATTCTACTACAACGGACAGGGAGGACTATGATGAAAATACTTGTTATCGACGGACAGGGAGGACGACTGGGCCGGAAACTGCTTGAGAACATACGGAAAACCTGTCCGGACGGAGAGATTACAGCTGTGGGGACAAACAGCATCGCGACGGAAAACATGCTGAACAGCAACTGCGCGGATCATCTGGCAACAGGGGAGAACGCCGTCATTGTTGCCTGCCGGACGGCGCAGGTTATTATCGGCCCGTTCGGAATTGCCACCGCTGACGCCATGATGGGTGAAATTTCTCCGGCCATGGCTAACGCTGTGGCTTCCAGCGCCGCCTACCGCATCCTGATCCCCATGAATCTGTGCGATACGTATGTGGCCGGTGTAATGCCGGGCTCCGCGGCCATACTGGAGGACGCGATGCAGCACCTCCGGCGGATCATGGACGGGGAAGAGAATAAATGAGTTCACTTCAGGTACGGAAACTGACATACGCCGGGCTCTATCTGGCTATTGCCCTGGTGCTCCCTTTTGTGACCGGGCAGATTCCCGAGATCGGCGCCATGCTATGTCCGATGCATATTCCCGCTTTGCTGTGCGGATTTATGTGCGGCTGGCCATGGGGAGCAGCGGTCGGTTTTATTGCGCCGCTGCTGCGCTCGGCCATCTTCGGTATGCCTGTGCTGTTTCCGACCGCTGTAGCCATGGCCTTTGAGCTGGCTGTTTACGGCGGGCTGGCCGGATTGCTGTATCATCTGCTGCCAAGAAAGAAATGGACTGTTTACGTTGTATTGGTTCTGTCCATGATCGGCGGACGGATTGTCTGGGGTATTGTGCAGCTGATTCTGTCTGGCCTGTCTGGGGAAAACTTTACCTGGACGCTGTTTATCGCCGGGGCTATTACCAACGCAATACCGGGAATTATTCTGCATCTTGTCCTGATCCCCGTATTGGTTATCCTGATGGACAAAGCGGGACTCAGTCTGAATAAACCGTCAGTCCGGAAAGGGGCAGGATCATGACCAGGGAAGAGTTTGAACTGGAGATTCTGCATCATCTGGGAGAACACAGGAGACGATATCCGGCCGCGGAACAACAGGATATCATCAAGTTCGTTTTCCAGGCTATGCTGGGGGCGGGACACCTGCTGACATGCCGCGAAGCGGTTGAAGATTATGCTGCGCAGGAAATGGATCGGATTTTGCCGGACGGGACGGAACCGCTGTCAGAAATGCTCAGCCCCGCCTGGCATCGGTTCAGCCTGCGCGCGGCAAAGACGAAGGGAATCAGTCCCTCGGTTATTGCAGGAATGATGTTTGCCCCCGGTGAGACCATGCAGTTCACCCGGCAGGATGTGCTCAGCTTCCTGACAAAGTACGCCGTAGCCGGAGAAAAACCGGATCCGGATCTGCTGAATCAGATCCGGGATGAGAGCCTACTTCCGTCTCACTCGGCCGTATACAGGGAGAAGTATCATCCGGCTTATCGGGTTATTTCCGATGAATGGATTTCTCGCATGGAAGTGATTCAGAAG
>Ga0310690_10013103_pt1 | contig 10113 bp, 6 predicted proteins | sample AusTroGonzalo_MG_2_FD_207661 | JGI IMG/M metagenome (GOLD analysis project Ga0310690, IMG submission 207661) | Bovine rumen microbial communities from tropical cattle in Woodstock, Queensland, Australia - Gonzalo_04 (v2) (version 2) | ecosystem: Host-associated > Mammals > Digestive system >...
AACCGATGCAGTAGATCGAATCCTTGTACTGCCGCGCGTAGGAGGCGAAGGCGGAGTCGACCGCCTCCTTGAGGGTCCTGAGTCCGGTGGAGACCGGCACGACCTTCGCGCCGAGGACCTTCATCCGGGCGACGTTGGGCGCCTGCTTGGCGATATCGACTTCGCCCATGTGGATCTCGCACTCCAGCCCGAAGTAGGCGGCGGCGGTGGCGAGGGCGACGCCGTGCTGTCCGGCGCCGGTCTCGGCGATCAGGCGCTTCTTCCCCATGAACTTCGCCAGCAGCCCCTCGCCCATGCAGTGATTGAGCTTGTGGGCGCCGGTGTGGTTGAGGTCCTCGCGCTTGAGGTAGATCTGGCAGTTGCCGAGCTTGCGCGACAACCGGTCGCAGTGGTAGACCGGGGTCGGACGCCCCTGGAAGTCGCGGCGGATCCGGCGCAGTTCGCTGATGAAGTGCGCGGACTGGCAGATCGAGAGATAGGCGCTGGTGATCTCCTGAAACGCCTCCTTGAGATTGTCGGGGAGTTCCGCTCCGCCGTAGGGTCCGAAGAATCCGTCGCGGGAGGGATAATCGCGGAAGTAACGACCGTAATCCATAATTTCTCGCTCTTTCTTTTGTTGGACGCGCCTGCCCGATTCCCGGCGGCGCCGCCCTGTTGGGTGACGGGTCGGACGAAAAGATCCGAACCGATTCCGCACGACGGTCGGGAAGCGCGCGAAACGGGGAAGCCGGGAAACTCCTCCGCCGGACCGCCCTCCCCTGCCGCGCGCGCCCGCACGGCGTACATATACGCAAACAAAATTAAAATATACCATGCCTTGCGCCAAATACAAGCAGCCTCCGGAATTTTTTCCCGGAGACCGCCCCCTCCGCCTCATCCCCGCGTCTTGCGCCCCGAAAACGGCATTTTTGGCGCACTGCACCGCCGAAGTGTGCCAAAATGACGCATCCGGACGCCATGCGGAACGCGTCTCACGCAGAAAACACCTTCTGGCACGCTTCCTGCTCCGAAACGGGGCGTAATGCAGACGCAACACAAAAAAAGGAGAAATGAACATGAGCAAAATTCTCGGCATCGACCTCGGCACCACCAACAGCTGCATGGCTGTGATGGAAAACGGCGAGTACAAGATCATCCCCAACGCGGAAGGCAACCGCACCACCCCGTCGATCGTCGCCTTCACCAAGAACGGCGAACGCCTCGTCGGGCAGACCGCGAAGCGGCAGGCGGTGACGAATCCGCGCAACACCATCTTCTCGATCAAGCGGCTGATGGGGCGCAAGTACGCCGAAACCGCCCGTGAACGCGAACTCGTCCCCTACGAGATCGTCGAAGCGGCGAACGGCGACGCCCACGTCAAGGCGGGCGACCACGTCTATTCTCCGCCGGAAATCTCGGCGATGATCCTCCAGAAGCTCAAAACCGACGCGGAAGCCTTCCTCGGCGAGAAGATCACGCAGGCGGTCATCACCGTGCCGGCGTACTTCAACGACAGTCAGCGCCAGGCGACCAAGGACGCCGGCAAGATCGCCGGTCTCGAAGTGCTCCGCATCATCAACGAGCCGACCGCGGCGGCGCTCGCCTACGGGCTCGACAAGAAGAACGACGAAACCGTCGCGGTCTACGACCTCGGCGGCGGCACCTTCGATATCTCGGTGCTCGACATCGGCGACGGCGTCTTCGAGGTGAAGGCCACCAACGGCGACACCCACCTCGGCGGCGACGACTTCGATCAGGCGATCATCAACCTCCTCGCCGACGACTTCCAGAAGGAGAACGGCGTCGATCTGCGGAAGGATCCGCAGGCGCTCCAGCGCCTCAAGGAGGCGGCGGAAAAGGCGAAATGCGAGCTCTCCAGCAGCATGTCGAGCGACGTCAATCTGCCCTTCATCACCATGAACCAATCCGGTCCGGTGCACCTGAACGTCACGCTGACCCGGGCGCGCCTCGAGCAGCTCTGCGAACCGCTGCTCGAACGCACCTCCGCCCCCTGCGGCAACTGCCTGCGCGACGCGGAAGTCTCCGCCGACAAAATCAAGGAAGTGATCCTCGTCGGCGGTATGACCCGCATGCCCAAGGTGCAGGAGACCGCCCAGAAGATCTTCGGCAAGGAACCCCACAAGGGCGTCAATCCCGACGAAGTGGTGGCGGCGGGCGCCGCGATCCAGGGCGGCGTGCTCGGCGGTCAGGTCAACGACGTGCTGCTGCTCGACGTGACCCCGCTCTCGCTCGGCATCGAGACGATGGGCGGCGTGATGACGAAACTCATCGAACGCAATACGACGATCCCGACCAAGAAGAGCGAGATCTTCAGCACCGCGACCGACAATCAGCCCGCGGTGGATGTCCGGGTGCTTCAGGGCGAACGCGAAATGGCGCGCGACAACAAGAGCCTCGGGCTCTTCAAGCTCGACGGCATCGCTCCGGCTCCGCGCGGCGTGCCCCAGATCGAAGTCGCCTTCGACATCGACGCGAACGGCATCCTGCATGTGAGCGCCAAGGACCTCGGCACCGGCAAGGAGCAGAAGATCACGATCACCGCGTCTTCGGGACTCTCCGAGGCGGAGATCGAGAAGATGGTCAACGAGGCGAAGGCGCACGCCGAGGAAGACAAGGCCGCCAAGGACAAGATCGAGACGAAGAACCACGCCGACAGCATGGTCTATCAGATCGAACGCCAGCTCAAGGAGCACGGCGACAAGGTCCCCGCCGAGGTCAAGAGCCAGCTCGAAGCCAAGCTCAACAACCTCAAGGAGGCGGTGAAGAGCGACAACACCGAGGCGATGAAGTCCGGCATGAAGGAGCTGGAAGAGCTTGCGATGAAGATGGGCGAGGCGATCTACGCCCAGCAGCAGCAGGCGGGAGCCGCCGGAGCCGCCGGAGCCGCCGGAGCGCAGTCCGCCGGAGCGGGTGCGGGAGCGCAGTCCGCGCAGGGCAAGAGCAAGGACGACGGCGTGGTTGACGCCGAAGTCGTCGAGTAACCGGAGGGAAGAACCCCCGCCCGCGGTTTCGCGGGCGGGGCGTTTCGGGTATGATAAGACAGGGAATCAAAGCACACACATAATTCGATGTGCCATGTGCATTGAGAAAAACCAACAAGGAGACAGGAAAATGGCGAAGAAGAACAATGTCAAGCCGCTCGGCGACCGCGTGTTGCTGGAGATCTGCGAGAACACCGAAGAGATGAAGGGCGGGATTCTGATCCCCGATTCGGCGAAGGAGAAACCGCAGGAATTCAAAGTGATCGCGCTCGGCACCGGCAAGACCGACGACAAGGGCAAGAAGATCCCCTTCGACGTCAAGGTCGGCGACATCGTGCTGACCAGCCGTTACGGCGGCACCGAAGTCAAGGTCGGCGACAAGGAATACAAGATCGTCGGTCAGGATGACATCCTCGCGGTCGTCGGATAATCCGGCGCACTTCCGCGATCCGGCAACCGGAAAACACGAACAGAATCCATTACAGAACAACAGGAGTCTTATACATCATGGCTAAGCAACTGGTTTTCTCCGAAGAGGCGCGCCGCGGCATTCTGGAAGGCGTGACCCTGCTCTCGAAGGCGGTCAAGTCGACCCTCGGTCCGAAGGGCCGCAACGTCGTCATCGACAAGAAGTTCGGTTCCCCCCAGATCACCAAGGACGGCGTCACCGTCGCCAAGGAGATCGAGCTGAAGTGCCCCTATGCCAACATGGGCGCCCAGATGGTGAAGGAAGTCGCCAGCAAGACCAACGACATCGCCGGTGACGGAACCACCACCGCGACGGTCCTCGCCGAGGCGATCTACCGCGAAGGTCTCAAGAACGTCACCGCCGGCAGCAATCCGATGGCGCTGAAGCGCGGCATCGACAAGGCGGTCGAGTCGGTCGTCGCCGAACTCAAGAAGCAGAGCAAGGGCGTCAGCGACCAGATCGCGCAGGTGGCGATCATCTCCGCGAACGGCGACACCACCATCGGCAACATCATCGCCGAGGCGATGGATAAGGTCGGTCAGGACGGCACCATCACCGTCGAAGAGGCGAAGACCCTCGAGACTTCGCTCGACGTGGTCGAAGGCATGCAGTTCGACAAGGGCTACCTTTCGCCCTACTTCGTCAGCAATCCGGAGACGATGGAAGCGGTCCTCGAAGACTGCTACATTCTGATCCACGAGAAGAAGATCAGCAACCTCAACGACATGCTTCCGCTGCTCCAGGCGGTGGCGAAGTCGGGCAAGCAGCTCCTGATCATCGCCGAGGATGTCGAGGGCGAAGCGCTGGCGACTCTGGTCATCAACAAGATGCGCGGCATCCTGAATGTCTGCGCGGTCAAGGCTCCGGGATTCGGCGACCGCCGCAAGGCGATGCTGCAGGACATCGCGGTCCTGACCGGCGGCACCTGCATCACCGAAGATCTCGGCATCAAGCTCGAGAACGTCACCCTCGATCAGCTCGGTCGTGCGAAACGCATCACCGTCAGCAAGGAAAACACCACCATCGTCGAAGGCTGCGGCAAGAAGGACGCGATCATGGGCAGGATCTCCCAGATCCGCCGCGAGATCGCCGAGACCACCAGCGACTACGACCGCGAAAAGCTCCAGGAGCGTCTGGCGAAGCTCGCGGGCGGCGTGGCGGTCATCAGCGTCGGCGCCGCGACCGAGACCGAAATGAAGGAGAAGAAGGACCGCGTCGACGATGCGCTGCACGCCACCCGTGCGGCGGTCGAAGAAGGCATCGTGCCCGGCGGCGGCGTCGCGCTGATCCGCGCCGCGTCGCGCATCTCCAAGCTCGGACTCGCCGGCGACGAGGCGATCGGCGCCTCGATCGTCGAGCGCGCGGTCGAAGAACCGCTCCGCCAGCTTGCGATCAACGGCGGATTCGAAGGCAGCGTCGTGGTCGAGCACGTCAAGGCCCAGAAGGGCGCGATGGGCTTCAACGTCAGCACCGGCGAATACGTCGATATGCTGAAGGCCGGCATCCTCGATCCGGCGAAGGTCTCGCGTTCCGCGCTGCAGAACGCGGCGTCGATCGCCGGACTGCTGCTGACCACCGAGTGCCTGATCACCGACATCAAGGAGGAGAAGGAACCTGCCGCTCCTCCGGCCGGCGGCATGGGCGGCATGGGCGGCATGATGTGATAAATCCGCCGCGCCGACCGACAACAGGTCGAACCGCGAACGCTCTTCCCGGAAATTCCGGGAGGAGCGTTTTTTTTGTATGCGGATTCCATCGCCCCCGCAAGCCGCAGACCGCGCACCGATCCGTTTTCCCGATCGTGCTTCTTTCGGGGGGAGCGCTCTCCCGTTTTGCTACAAAAATTATCAAATTCAAACAAAAAAAGCAAAAAAAATGCCAAAGCATGCTTGAAAAACGCATCTCAGGTGTTTATTTTAAGGTAAAACAAACCGGGGGGGGTACGACATGACAGCGACGGCGACTACCATCATCAAGCTGAAGCAGCTTTATCCGAAGCTGAAGGGAAACAATCGGCGGATCGCCGATCATCTGCTGAAATCGCCGGAGCTGCTGATGTCCCAGAAGGTCTGCGACATCGCGGAGAGCTGCAGCTGCCCCTCCTCGCAGGTGATCCGCTTCTGCCAGCGTCTGGGGTTCAAGGGATTCAAGGAACTCAAGGCGCATCTCGCGCAGGAGCTGATCCCTCTGCGCGCGGAAGCGCATTACGAGGGGCTGGAGGGCGGCGATGTCTTCGGACGGCTCCGCGCGGATTACTGCCGCAACGTCGAGCAGGCGCTCAACGATACGCTGGCGCATCTCGACGGCGCGCTGGTGCTGGAGGCGGCGAAACGGATCCATGGTGCGAGGCGGATCGCGGTCTGCGGGATCGGCGCCTCCGCGATGACCGCGCAGGATTTCCATGAGAAGCTGGCGCGGGCTGGGCTCAACAGCACATGGTCGCCGGATGCCGCCATGCAGAAGATCGTCTGTTCCGTTCTGGGGAAATCCGATCTGCTGATCGCCTTTTCGTTCAGCGGGACCACCCCGGCGATGCTCGACTGTATGAAGCTGGCCAGGGAGAACGGCTGCGCCCGGCTTCTGATCACCAATTATCCGGACTCCCCGGCGGCGGAACTTGCCGATCTTACGCTTTTCACGGTGGCGGGGGAGGACAAGTTCCGGCTGGGCGCCATGACTTCGCGGCTGACTCAGCTGGCGATCATCGACATGCTGCTTCTGCAGCTGGCGCTGACCTATCCGGACGAGATCAACCGCAACGCCATGCGGACCTATTACGCACTGCAACCCAAATGAGAGGAATTCCGTCATGAGTTTCATGTTCAAGCCCTATCCTTTCACCGACCCTGCTGCGGTCAATCACATCGAGCTGCCCGCCGAATTGCGGCAGGCTCCCGTCGCGGGGAATGCAGCGGTGGCGGCGAAACTGCTTTCGCATTCGCCCCGGGTGCTGCTGCTGGACGGCTATGTGGGGGCGGATTTCGCTTCGCTTCTCCGGAATCTTGGCGAGCAGCTTTCCGGCAAAAAGATCGTGACGCTGGAAATCTCCGAAGCCTACCGTTCCTCCGAGGAATTGGAGAAATTTCTGGTCGACTTTCTTCCGGAAGACCGGATCATCGACCCGATCCTGCTCTTCGGCAAGAGCCATCCGGTCGCCATCGACGCGCTCTTCGACAAGGAGAAGCTCGCGCGGCTGGCGGAAAAAACGAAGTGCGCGCGCGAAACCGCCGATCTGGTGATCGTGTACGGACAGGGCGCGGTGCAGGACGCGCTGCGTGAGATCGCCGATCTCGCGGCGTTCATGGATGTCACGCCGATGAACGCGGTGCTCCGGGTCAACGCCCGGCGCTGCGGAGCGCTCGGCGACGCGAAGGAGCGTTCGCTGCGCTATCTCTGGCGGCGGCTCTACTATTTCGACTACGAGATCATGATGCTGCACCGCAAGGAGCTGATCGACGGGGACCGGATCGACTGCTACATCGACGGCAATCAGGAGGAGAATCTGAAGCTGATCGGTCTTGCGGAGCTGAAGAAGCTCTTCGCGATCCAGCTGAAATCGCCCTTCCGCTGCACTCCGGTCTACATCGAAGGGGTCTGGGGCGGGAAATTCGTCAAAGGGCTCCGGAGCCTTCCCGAAGACATGCGCAACTGCGCGTGGGTCTTCGACATGATCCCGAACGAGGTGAGTCTGCAGATCAAGGTGGGCGCGACGACCTTGAACATTCCGTTCTCGACCTTCTTCAAGGCGACCGGCAGGGAGCTGATGGGCGAGGAGAGCTTGAAGCGCTTCGGTTACGTCTTCCCGATCCGCTTCAATTACGACGACACCTACGGCGGCGACGGCAACATGTCGATCCAGGTGCATCCGCCGCAGACCTACAACCGGGAGCACTTCGGCGAGCCCTTCCAGCAGGACGAGAGTTACTACTGCGTGAAGACCGCGGGGAGCCGCACCTACCAGGGGCTTCGGGACGACTGCGACGTGGAGGAATTCTTCCGCTGCCTCGACCGGGCGGAGAAGGAGTACATCCCCTTCGACTACGACAAGTATGTGAACAGTTTCGCGTCGGAGCAGGGCGATCAGTTCCTGCTGCCGGGCGGCACGATCCACGCGTCGGGCCGCAATCAGGTGATTCTGGAGATCGGCAGCTACACGATCGGCAGCTACACCTTCAAACTTTACGATTATCTCCGCAAGGATCTCGACGGCACGCCGCGGCCGATCCACTCGATCCACGGCAAAAATGTGCTGGCGACCGACCGTCGGCGCTCGAAGATCGACGGCTGGCTGCGGCCGAAGCCGCGGACGGTCCGGGAGGGCGACGGCTGGAAGGAGGAGATCGTCGGCGAATGCGATCTCATCTACTTCAGTTTGCGGCGGCTGAGCTTCGACCGCAGCGTCACCGACCGCACCGACGGCAAATTCCATGTGCTGACGCTGGTGGAGGGCGACGAGGTGCTGGTCTACTCCAAGGCGGATCCGGGCCGCTGCTTCCATCAGAAGTTCATGGATATCGTCGTGGTGCCCGCGTCGATGGGCGAATACGGGATCATCAATCTGGGAAAGACTCCATGCAAAGTCCACAAGACACTGCTGAAGTGATCCTCGCGCTGGACATCGGCGGGACCTTCATCAAATCGGCGCTTTTCCGGAATGGCGTTATGCTCCGGAAGCTGCCGCAGCTCCCCAGCCGTTCCGGCGGGAGCCGGGAGGAGATCGCTTCCGCGATCCGGAGCGCGATCCGGCAGGCGGGGGGTGCGGACCGCGTCGCAGTCTCCGTGCCGGGACCCTTCGACTATGCGGAGGGGATCTTCCTCATGGATCACAAGTTCGCGGCGGTCAAGGGGGTCCCGTTTTCGGAATTTTCCGAGGGGCTTCCGGCGACTTTCATCCACGACGCCAACGCGTTTCTGCTGGGCGAAGTGCTTCACGGCGCGGCGCGCGGCTTTCTGCGGGCGGGCGGGATCACGCTGGGAACGGGACTGGGGGCGGCGTTCGCCGTCGGCGGCGATCTGCAGCTCAGCGAGCTCGGTTCGCCCGCGGCGGGAGTCACGCTCTGGAACCGGCCGTACCGCGGCGGCATCGCGGAGGATCGCGTTTCGGCGCGCGCGCTGCTGAAAGAGTTCCCCGGCATGGGCGGCAAGTCGCTTGCCGAAGCGGCGGCGGCGGGGGATCCCGCGGCGCAGCGGGCGTGGCGGGAGTACAGCCGGGATCTTTACGCGCTGCTGCGCCAGTGGCGGGCGGAGCTGGAGACCGAAGTGATCGTGCTGGGCGGGCAGCTCGGCAAGGGGCTGCTTTACGGGGAACCGATGCCCGCGGAGCTGGGGATCCGCTTCTCCGAGCTCGGCGAAGACGCCGCGCTGTGGGGGGCGTACGAAGCCGCGCGGAGCAGAGCGCTGCCGGAGGAGCCCACGGCGGAGCAGATCCGGCGGGCGATCGTCTCCGAGGGGGATCCGGGCGCGTTCCGCCGTTTCTTCGCGCGGGCGGAGCGCGGCGAAGCGCTGACCGTCGGAGTGCTGGGCGGCTCCATCACCGCGGGGGCGGCGTGTCCCGTGCCGGAGAAGCGGTATCACGGCGTGCTGCTGGAGTATCTGCGGCGGCGCTATCCGCGGAGCAGTTTTTCGCTGGTGAAGGCGGGGATCGGCGCCACCGATTCCGTTTACGGCGCGTTCCGGGCGGAGCGGGATCTTTTGGCGAGGTGTCCCGATCTGGTATTTCTGGAGTTTGCGGTGAACGACACCGATTCCCCGGTATGGGCGGCGGGTTACGAAGGGTGCGTCCGACAGATCCTGTCGCGCGGCTGCGCGCTGGCGCTGCTTTTCATGACCCACAACCACCAGCGGAACTGCCAGCGTTTTCAGGAGGCGATCGGGCGTCATTACGCGCTGCCGATGGCGAGCTTCCGCGACGCGGTGATGCCGGAGCTGATGGCGGGGAAGCTGCGCTGGGAGGACCTGAGTCCCGACGCGGTGCATCCGAATCCCGCGGCGCATTCGTTTGCGGGGAAGCTGCTGTGCGCGCTGATGGCGAAGCTCGCGATCTTGCCGGAGACTCCGGCGGGGGCGCTGCCGGAGCCGCTTTTTTCCGACGGATTCGAGCGCACGTTCCTTCTGGAGCGCGAAAGTTTCCGTCCGGAGGAGAGCGACGGCTGGGAGGAGACCGCGGCGGAGGATCCCCGCGGGTACTGGTATGCGGGGCGCCGTTTCGCCTCGCGTCCGGGGAGCCGGATGAGTTTTTCCTTCGAGGGGACTTCGCTGTGGGTCTCCTGTCTGGGGATTCAGGGACCGGCGGGGAGGATCTCCGTGCGGGTCGATTCCGGGATCCCGGTGATGGTCGAAAGTTATTTCCGGCACGACTGGTCCGGACCGAAGCAGTTGTGGTGTCCGGTCGTCTCCGGTTTGGAGGAAGGGAAACACACGGCGGAGGTCACTTTGCTTGAAGAGCACCATCCGGAAGGCGGCACGGAATTCTATTTCTGCGCGGCGGGGGGAACGGTGCGGAAGGAGGGAAACCGATGAGCGATTTCACTTTGGGCTCGATGTACTGGATCAACCCGAAATACACCCTTGCGGACTTCCGTGAGGATCTGCGGCGCGTCAGGGAGAACCGGATCACGCTGCTCCGGATCTTCATCCAGTGGGAATATGTCGAGATCGAAAAGG
>Ga0310690_10013104_pt1 | contig 10113 bp, 16 predicted proteins | sample AusTroGonzalo_MG_2_FD_207661 | JGI IMG/M metagenome (GOLD analysis project Ga0310690, IMG submission 207661) | Bovine rumen microbial communities from tropical cattle in Woodstock, Queensland, Australia - Gonzalo_04 (v2) (version 2) | ecosystem: Host-associated > Mammals > Digestive system >...
ATTGTAATTATTTATAAACTTAATATCTTCACTAGATACTGGCTGAACATCAGCTCTTATAGTATAAGAACTTCCCTCACTTGAAACAGCTTCCCCATATTGATTTACAGTATAACCACCACGAGGAGTAATAGTTATCATCTGAAAAGGATTTATTGCATTTATGGCATTACTCGCTATTTCGTGTAAATTCATAACCAATCCCCTCTCCAATCAACCGAGTTCATCATACGACCAGTATCAACTAATGGGTCATTAAAACCCTTTTTAGCAATAGTGCTAGGTGCGTTTGGTGGCATAGTCCAGATTTTAATATAATCCTTTAAATCTACAACCATTCTTTGAGCTAAAATTGCAAGAGTAACACGGGCGTCTTCATTTTTTGCTAATTCATCTCTTACAATTCTACGCCAAAGTTTCCGTCTATTTTGAACACAAGTCCTCATAAACGGACGAGGTGGGACTTTTCCACCACCAAACTCATTAAAAGCGGCTACCGAAGCAACTGATTTACCATCAGGATATTTTTCACCCTCAAAAAACCCGACTTCAATCTTTCCACGCTGTTTCTTCAACTGCTTGTAAATCTCTTTGTCATCTATTTTTATTTTAAAACTTATCACGGAACATAAAACCCCGACATAAATTGTTTCGCTATTTGCCAGAACAATAATCCATACTGGGTCTGTCCAAACCAACCAGCACCTAATTTATCAATGCTACTTGTATTATACCCGACAGATACACTACCCTCACTCGCATTTCCTACCGTTCCAACATTTCCAGCCCCACGATTATTCAAAGCAATAATATGTGCCGTCAAAAGGTTTAAAATGTTCTTACGCTTACAACAACAGCAAACATAAGAATTGGTGGTGTTATTTACAATCTGTTCTGCCCAATCAAATGCAATTTTAGCACTCGTCGCCGTCATTTTTAATTCTGGAAACGCTGATTGCAAATAATTGTAGTCAAATTGAACAACACCACCACTCATTTTTTAATCCTCTTTCTTTGATTTTGTTTTACCCTTTTTCGGGTCTGCTTGCTCAAAACCAGTCCGTTTAGTTTCAGAATACTCAACGGCTTTCTCAACAACTTCTTCATTGTCTTTTGAAGCAAACACAACACCATTCTGGATAAAATCAAAATTAGCATATCTGGATTTGATTTCTTCCCATTGTGCTTCTGTTACAGTAGTCAATCCATATTTTCCAGCTGGCAGGAAACCACCATCTTTCGCTGAAACGATATGCGATAAAGGCATACCTTTGAGTTCAAGAATACCATCTTTCAACGGCAATTTTAAACCCATCGGAATACCGCAAGCAACAGTAACTTTCCCTTTGGAAGTTTTCTTTTGCTCAGCGGTGGCTTCCTCAACGGAAGCCGTCGCCTTTTCATTCAATTCTTCTGTAACTTTCTTTTCAATGTTTTTCATTTTAACCATTTTATCCTCCATTCAATAATTAAATACCAGTCATTGTAGAAACAAGCACAGGACGATACACAACGCAACCGTATGTACCAGCCATAAACTTCTGACGATAGCTTGACAAGTCAGGAATTAACCGACCAGCAATCAACTTCTCGCTGAACGCCATCTCACCTGTCGGAGTTCCATCAACATCCAAAGCAATCAATTGGATTTTCTTTGTGCTATCATCATATTCTGGTGCAACAACCACTTCCAAGTTCGGGAAGTTGCGCTTGATGAGTGACAACACTGTTTCTGTCCCAAAAGCATTCAACTTATTCAGCTGAGCATTTGAAGATGGACCAACAACCAATTTATACTTTGTGTTCTGGTCGACATTACCCTCTGTACGAGAAGCAATATCAGACATCAAAGCCACAATATCATCATAGATTTTAGAACCATCTTTGTTAGACCAAAGTGGTGAACTACCAGTTCCTGTAGAAGCCGCAACAATAGCCGCAGGTAAGTTCGGTTGGTTCAAGATACCATAGTTCTGCAAACCAGCAACACCGTTCATATAAAACTTGTTCATATCAACAGCGATAGCCGTAGCAGCCGCCGCTTGCTTATCAGAAACCAAATTGACTTTGGCACGAGATGTTTCAGCAACTTCTTGGTCGCCATAAGCGATTGTCGTTTCAAACAAATAGTTTTCACGAGCTGGGAAGTTGTAGTTCACATCAGCTTTACCATTATTGGCATAATCTGAATAAGGTTGTGTATAACCTGTTTTTTCTTGAACACGGAACTTCCGAATAGCGTCAGCACGAGTTCCAGCCTTAACTTCGTTAAAGATGTTCGTAGCAGAACGCTTTGCCATCAAAATATCAATGGCACGATTATCAAAGAATGTCAGTAATTCAACAGGAATACCAGCATTCGGTGTCGTGACGAGAGCGGCATCCATAGCCATCACACCCTCTTCGCGGTCACCTACAACAGAGTATTGAGCCAAATCAATTCCATATTCTTTCAATGTATTTTTATCCATAGTTTTTTCTCCTTAATTATGAAGCCATAGCATAACCGCTAGCAACATTGGAAGCAATCACAACAGAACCACCAGAAGCAGGTGCGTTGTTAGCCAAGGAAACAACAACCCAATCCGTTTCCGTAGCACCCGACACAGAAGCACCAGCGTTTCCGCAAGTGATAGCACCAGTTGTGTTATTGACAAACAATTTCTTGCCAACAGCGGCGGTGTCTGTCGTTTTCACGAACATATCACCCCACACAACAACGGAACAAGTCCGACCAGCTGGGATTTGCAACGAAGCTTCGCTTGTTGTTCCCAATGGGAAATCCATTGTCCGTTGAACAATGCCAGCAGGTTTACCCGAGCCAGCCTTTGAACAAGTTGACACACCGTTCTGGTCGTCAACCCATACAAAATCGCCACAATAAATTGTAGCACCCGTAGCCACACGAGGAGTAGTCGGAGTGTAATGAGGAACTTGACCATTCGCAACATCACCTTGAATACCAGCCGTGAGAACACGATTTACAGTACTTTGAAAAGCCATTTTTCTTTTCTCCCTTTTTAATAAGCTATACGAATGTCTTTTAAACATTCCACATTACTTCCGCTAATGGGGGAAGCATCCAATGCCAGTTTACTTTTCGTAGCAGTCAAACCACGGAAAGCATCCTTATAACTGACAATCTCGTTTAAGTCCATTCCCGATTTTTCACAGGCGAACTTATAAATATCTTCGGCAGAGTCAAAAGCAAACACATCTACATCACCGACCATTTTACGAACGGCTTTGCGAGCTGTTTCACGAGCCTTAAAATCAGCCAAGGCTTCTTCACGAGCTTCGGCACGAATTGCGTCAGCATCCATCACCATAGCTTCGTCTTTTGCCATTTTTTCATCTGCTTTTTTAGTTCCCTCTGACTCGTGTTCAGAGTCCAACTTCTTCGGTTCTTCTTTCTCTTTCTTTTCACCGAAATCAACACCCTCGGCAAAAGCTTCTTTTTCTTTACCTTTAAGGTCTTCTTTCTTTTCATCATCGGCAGAGGTTTCAGAATCATTGTATGCCAACTCTTCGGCTTTCTTGATTACTGTCCGCCATTCTTCTTCCGACAATTTGTCTTTCAGAATACCACCGATTTCATCAATCAGTTTCCGCTTGTCCTCTTTTTCATCACAAGCAGGCTTAACCTCTTTATCTTCTGCCTTTTTGCAAGCGTCTTCCGTCACTTTTTCTTCTTTGACTTCTTCCACTTTTTCTTCGGCAGGAGCTTCTTTGACTTCATCAGCCATTTTTTCTTCTCCTTTATTTAAGGCTACTTCATCCCCTGCCTTTTCGGGTTCATCCTGCTTTTCAGGAATTTCTTTATCTTTGGCAATTTTATCCGCTTCTGATAACGCAATCGCAATCGCTTGCTTCGGGTCTGTCACCTTTTCACCAGAACCAGATTTTAATTCTCCATCTTTAAACTCTTTCATAACAACGCCGACTTTTTCTTGTTCAGCTTCTGAAAGTTTTTTATCATTAGTTGTTTTATCATCTGCATATAAAATGCCCATATATCTTGCATAAGCAGAGCCGCTAGGGTCAACCACCAATGTTTGCTTTCCACTACTTCTTATAGCAACAGCAGTTCTATTTCCATCATCATCATATCCACCCTTGCCTTTTAAGAAAGCATAATCCCTTAATGGATTTTTTACAAACTTATCATACTCTTGCCCAGCCAACTCTATTGTTTCAGTAATTTTTACATGTTCATTCGGGTGGTCAATATCAAGATTTTTTACTTCCTTAATATCGGATGGTTTTCGAGCAAGTTTAATCTTAAAATTTTTACCATCTAAATCTGATTTGCTTTCTTTTGAAGAGTATTCTTTTTCAAAATTCTCTTTATTCTTTCTTTCAAAATCCTCTAATACTTTTAATTTTTCTTTTTCAATATTATTCATTTCAACTGCTTTTTTATATAAATCTTCTTTAGAAGCATTACCATTAAAAAGCATTTCTTGATATTCACTAGAAGCCTTTTTATATTTTGCTTCATACTCCCTTTCAATTTCTAATCTTTCTTTACCCCACTTCCTTTGCGCTTCAATAAAGGCTATTTCTTTTTCTTCTTTCTTTTCAGAACCAGAACCACCAGCATTTGTAAATTGTCCATTCTTTGCCCGAGGATGTTCACTCTCTTTAAATTCATCCTCTGCCAAATCATTATCAAACACAGCCATAATCTTCTCCTTAATTGTTTCTAAAATACCCTTTGAACTGTCTGCCACCATTACATCTCTCCCAGCACGACCTTGTTTAACCAAAGCAACGTGATTTCCAATAATGTCCGTCATTACGAAATCATAATGTTGCCCATCTACTTCACCCGATTGTTTTACAGGTGTATAACGATACCCACAGGACAATTCCTTTTTCTTCCCAGACATTACCAAATCAATGTCCTTTTTATCATAAATGATTAAATTGTTCTTTAAATACGGGTATTCAAAACTAGCGTGGTCGCCCAAACTACCAACTATCTTTTCTTTGGGGACACTTTCCACATCAACTTCAATATGTTCACGAGTCAATGGCAAATTATTAAATGTTGGTGCGGCTTTCTCCAATTCTTCCTTTGGACAATATACATTATAAATCTTATCTGGCTCTAAACCGAACTCTTTATAGTTTGGTATTTCCTTGCCTAAATAAGGTCTAATCTGGCACTTTGATATATTACATTCCTCTACTCGCAAGTAGCCATTTGTATCAATATCTCTGTTGCTTCCAAAAGTATTTTTGTCATAAACAATCATATTTTTTCAACCCTTATAAGCATAATAGCAAAAAAAAATCTCTTTGTCAAATCGGTTTTACCTTTTATTTCTAACTAAAATATTTATATCATCACCGAACTCAAAAATAACTGGTTTAAAATCACATTTACAGTTTATCTTTTGTCCAGGGAAAATATATTCGTTATCATAATAATTATAACAACCACTACTTAAATCAAATATAGCACCATTCATCTCTATGTGGCTTTCACGAGGTTTTTCACTTCTCCAAGTATAAACCCATTTCCCATATTGAATACCAGCTTCTTGGCATATAGCCCTTTTAAATAATTCAGTTGTCTTATGAGTTTGGTCGCTGGCAATCAATTTTGTACGCCTTATAGTTATTCTTTGCCTTTTCTGTATTTCATCAGCAAGAATATCTTTACTCCACCCATACAATAAAGCCATCATAGCAATCGTTTCTATACCAGTAAAATATTTTTCAGGTATGCTCTTTATCAGGGATGTGTTTTCAATTCTGACACCATTCTCTATGTTTTTAGGAACATCATCCTTTAATTTTAATCCAGCTTCTTTAAAAGCGTTCTTCATACCAAACTCTGTATGCCGTTTAACACTATTCACAAACCATAAAGCTATTTTTTCGGCTTCTTTACCAAAAACCTTATCCCATTGTTTTATTTTTTTTCGCAGAACAATAGACATCTCTCTGGTAGTCCTATTACCCCAATCGGCTAATAACCAATAAAAAACCGATTTAGACATTAAATCAACCAGCTTTGCCAGTTTCTTTTTATATTCTGCTTCTACACCCTTGTTTGGATATACTCTCCGTAATTCTTTCATACGACCATCCTAGCATATTTCTATTTTATTGTCAAACAATTATTCAGATGTCTTGACAATGTTTAATGTAGAAATTCCACCAATACCACGAACATAAATATCATCCGCCCCGACGGTATAAGATAACAACTTCATACCATTGGAATCCAATTTAATCCCAGCCATATCTGTAGGCTTTGAAGAACCGAATTGAATCAGACAATCACTCGGACCGTGACACTCAAAAGAATAAGTGGCGGCACTTGTCAAACTTGCTGTTAACAAACTATCCAAATCTTCCCACTCATTTTTTAATGATACAAATGCAACTTGTTCCATATTAAGCTCCTTTTTAAAATTACAAAATAAGTATAAATTATTTTTTATTGAATGTCAAATAATAAAAACATCCAGACGCAATCGCCATCTGGATGTCGGCACGCACAAGCTCTATACAAAAAGAAAATGCGAACCTAAACTCTATCTATGGTTTTACCATCATCATTCATAATAAATATTGAACCAGATGTGATGTATTTTTTTCCATCTACTTCTATAACAGATAGTTTTTTATTGCAAGCACCCATTGGTTGTTCTTTTGCAGAATTGCAGCTGGTTTCCCATTCGTTTTTAAGATGTTCTTCTTCATTTGATAATACAGGACATAGTAATTCGTATGGTGTATTTGGAAACATCTCTGCAACAGTTCCGTGTAAAGTAATAAGAACATTTTTGTCATTATATGCTGTTTGAGCAACCGATGTAAATGAATCACAAAGGGCTTCTATTAGTTTCCCATCTTCTTCCCCTACCGGCAAAGACATTTCATCAATATATGCACACATAATAGGATATAAGTCAGAATGAATAAATCTGCTTGTTTTATCTAATATTACATTATCGGATTGAAGTAATAAGTATTTTTGGCAATCGCCACAAAAGATTTTAATAAACATTTTGTTTCTCCTTTTCTATATTTCTGTTTATCTATTTATCTATATCCTATCTCTAGGACATATTTTATATATCATAAAAAAAACCATTTGTCAAATAATAAAAGTACTAATGAGGAACATACCTTATGGCCACCCTAAGGAATGCTCTTGCATTAATTGTTCTCAATCTTTACAATGGATTTTTATGAGTTGCATTATCAGGTGGAACTTATCGTATTCCTTGCGACCTCTCGCTTACGCCTATTGCCAATTTGGCAGAACCTGTTTTACTCCACGCCATATAACGTTTCATTGACCGTTCCTCACAAGTCTTGAACTCAACCCTGATTATTTTATACTCCGATAGTCGGGTCATCGGTTGTATGGTTTTTTGAATAGGCTAAACCATCCAAGATAAAAACCCTTGGCAACATCCTCCGTGAAAATAAAAGATTGATATTTATTCCCTGTTGCCATTTATGCCCCCCGATTATGACTAACCACCAAAAGGCGTGGGAGAAGCACAGGCAACAGGTTTTAAGTGCTTTTCGATGGGCAATTACCCCCACCTATCTCCCGATATGATTATATCATAACATAAAAAAAAGTCAAAGTAAATAGTTTTTTTACTTTTTTAAAAAGTATCTATTATTTATAATAAAAATATGCCCTTCCGTATTCGCTTGAACTTTGACTTCGTTCACCACCTAGGATGGTTTTTAGCGGGAAGGGCTTGTTCCTTATAGAAACATAGTTATTCCGCAGAATAACCCTATCTGTCTGCCCACGAACTGGCTATCCAGTTTCCTCATCGGGTTCCCCAACAAGTGTGTACAACGTGGGTAGTTGATTATTTATAACATATACATACCCATTTGTCAAATAAAAAACACCTCTGGCTCATTCCAAAGGTGTCTTAACGCTGTCTTAATGACGAATGGTTTATAATACTTTATATCCAGATTGTCAAATTACCCAATCTTGGCTCAAAAAATTTAACCAATCAAACAATTCGGCTTTATCCTTTCTACTAACCTCTTTACCATTTTTAAAAGCAATCAAGGCTGGCAATTCATTGATATTATATTCATCAGCCATATCAACTTTATCCAAGTCTAGATAATAGAACTTTATTTTGGAATATTCCTGCTCTTTTGCTTCAATTTGGGCTTTAATAGACCTACACGACCCACACCACGCCATTGAGCATTGAACGACCGATAATTCATCTTTACCAATAACTTCCTGTAATTCTTCTTTTGTATTTAATTCAATCATTTTATTATTCCTTTCCCTTTTTCACTTTTTCTAATTTTTCTATAACCCTTCTAATTTCCTTATCAATATTTTCTCTAACAACAGAACTTTCCCCCATAATAATTTTCCCATTAACTTCTGTAACTAAACAAGTAAAAGAATTTGCTATTAAAAGCCCTTCAATTACTCCATTTAAATAAGAAATTCTTTCAATCTTTTTATTTATTTGTTTAGCAAGCTCGTTCTTTAATTTATCAAAATTAAAAGCTTCTCTCATTTCTTTAATTTTTGGACTTTCCATTTTACACTGTCCTTATATTTTCAAAACATTGTAAATTATCTGCCAATTCTTGCATTTCGCTTCTGGTAGGAACTCTACCAATATTTAACCTTATATCATCTTTTGTATATGTCTGCCAAATACAATATCCATATCTTCCAGACAATAAATACAAAATATCTGTGGCTAATTCATAAGCATCTTTACACCCACGATTTTTTATAATATCAGTTGCTTCTTTTCTTATACTTTCTATTTTTTTCCAGTTCATTTGTTTTTCCTTTCTTCTTTATGTTCTTCATATCTTTCCAGACATTCTTTGCAAAAATACTTATTTGACATTGACCTAGTTATAGCAATATTACTAGGGTCAAAATAAATATAGGTTTCCTTATCGTTTTTTAATTCTTTACCACAAACACAACATTTATTTTGTTTCATTTGTTTCCCCCATATATTTTTTAAATGCCTTTTCTTCTTCCTCTTTCTCTTTTTTTACCCTTTTTTCTACATCAGAGTCAAATCCAGACAATCTTTCATCATTATCTATAATTTGTAATGCTATGTCAATACAAAAATCTAAATTATCTAATAAATATTGTGCAAATACATTAGCATAGCGACTATTATGACCCCAAGACCAAAACTCCTCTGCTGTATCATCATCCATTTCAAATTCAATAGGGACTTGACTATCATCTATACCAGCTTCTTTAAATAAATCCCTAAACCAAATTACAGTAAATGGTAAAAATCCAGCAATCTCACTATAACCACGATTTTTCTCAAAGTGTTTAGAATACTTCTTTAATCTAGGATATTTTTTTAATTTTTCTAATGTTTCTTTTTCCATTTTGTTTCCTTTTATTTTTCTTGTGTTTTTTCTTTTTCATATTTTAGCATTTCTATGATGTTTTTTAGTTCTACTATTTGAGAATAAAATGGCATTTGTTGCCCTGTTTCTCTTTCTATTTTCATATAATCAACCTTTGCAATAGTATTTCTAAAAATGTATTGCTTTATATTCTCAAGTCTTTTTATTATGTAGTCATAATCCATTTTTTATCTCCTTTCATCTTGGATATAAAATTATATAATCACCGTGCATTTCGTAATTATCCATAGTATAAATACTATTTTCTATTGAAAGCGGGCTATTTTTTTCGCTATCAAAATTACCAGTAGCATACCCACAACCTCCTATATCAACAGGACTGTATGAGTTTCCCTCCTCATCACTTGATAATAATACGGTAGCGTTTTGTTGTTGTTTTTTTAGAAAATCAATAAGTTCTTTTACTTTCATTTTATTTCTCCTTTATAATTTTTAATACTTTTTCTTTAATTGATTTAATTGCTTTTGCTTTATCCTCTAATGTTGGTGCATATACCAACCACTTTGTAGAACCAGAAAAACAAATATTTTTAGATGTACTTGTAAGATATAAAGCAATATAATCTGGGTCATCATATAACCAATAACATAATTTCATACCTCTATCATCACATCTTAACCCACCTTCCCAATCAATAGGGTAATTATCATCAAAAAACTTATATATTTTGTTAA
>Ga0310690_10013105_pt1 | contig 10112 bp, 10 predicted proteins | sample AusTroGonzalo_MG_2_FD_207661 | JGI IMG/M metagenome (GOLD analysis project Ga0310690, IMG submission 207661) | Bovine rumen microbial communities from tropical cattle in Woodstock, Queensland, Australia - Gonzalo_04 (v2) (version 2) | ecosystem: Host-associated > Mammals > Digestive system >...
CCACATTCTGATAGACAGGGCAGTTGGGTGTATGGAACTCTGTAGCCTCGATGGCAGCCTGCAACTCGTCTTTGGCGGGTTGCATCAGGGGGCTGTGGAAAGCACCGCCGACAGCGAGGGGGAGGGCGCGCTTGGCACCTGCAGCCTTCAGCTTCTCGCAGGCAGCATTGATGGCTTCCACGCTGCCGCTGATGACCAGCTGACCGGGGTTGTTGTAGTTGGCAGGCACGCAGATGCCGCCCTCGGCAGCCACCTCGGCGCAGATCTGCTCCACCACCTCGTCGGCCAGACCGATGATGGCAGCCATCGTGGAGGGCTGAGCCTCGCAGGCTTTCTGCATGGCCTGTGCACGGGCACTCACCAGACGCAGACCGTCCTCGAACTTCAAGGCACCGGCAGCCACCAGGGCGCTGAACTCGCCCAGCGAGTGACCACCGACCATGTCGGGCTGGAACTTGTCGCCCAGGCAGATGGCCGTGATGACAGAGTGCAGGAACACAGCAGGCTGCGTGACCTTCGTCTGCTTCAGTTCGTCGGCAGTGCCTTCGAACATAATCTTGGTGATATCGAAACCGAGGATGTCATTGGCTTTGTCAAACAAGGCTTTGGCTTCGGCGTTGTTCTCATAGAGGTCTTTGCCCATTCCGGGGAACTGGGCACCCTGACCAGGGAATACGAATGCTTTCATAATCGCTTATTAATTTTCAATTATCAATTTTCAATTCTCAATTACCAGAGGCCCGTTGGCCTCTAATTCGGGTGCAAAGGTAAGCAAAATTTCACTTATAGCCACCTTTTTTCCTATTTTCTTTGCTCGCGCGCGATACTTTATCTATCTTTGCAAAGCAAAACCATAGGGAAATTACCCCTAAGAAGTAGGATTTTCCCCTTTGCGGTCTCCACAAATGGCCGTACTTTTGCACCATCGAAACCATAAAAATATGACAGATATGAAACAGACACGTACATTATTGGCAGCAATGCTGTTGGCTGTACCCCTCCTCAGCTGGGGACAGAGCGGTGCTTACACCATGGCTTCCAAGAAAAAGTATACCCCTACGGTGCCGCAGACCGAGCAGGTGACCATCACCTATGTCGATGACCCCGACGACTCCGACTACCTGCCCGTGACTACGGGTGCTGTGCGTGACGTTGATGAGTACAACCGTCGCGGAGCCTACAGCCCCTATGCCAACAACACGCGCGACTCCATCACCTATGTCGATACCACCGCAGCCTATCAGATGCGGAGCGCCGTCGATGACGCCTACACACAAGGCTATCGCGAGGGCTACAGCGATGGTGAGGACTACGGCATCACACGCCGTCTGACGCGCTTCGGCTACACCAGCATCTACTGCTCACCCTGGTATTGGAGCATCTACGACGATCCCTACTACTGGAACGACTGGTACTGGGGCGCCTACGATCCCTACTGGTATGGTTACTACGGCTGGAGCCGTCCCTACTGGGGCTACTATGGCAGCTACTGGTATGGTTACTACGGCTGGCATCGCCCGTATTACTACGGCTACCGTCCTTCGTACCACGGTCACCACGGTCGCGACTATGTGTCGCCCAGCGGCCGCCGTCCCGGACAGACAGGGCGCAATGCAGGCTACCACAACGGACGCGGCGTAGATAGCTTCGGTCGCACCGGCGGTTCCTCTGGCTACTACGGCAATCGTCCGAGCTCCGGCAACCCGCGCACTACCGTTGGCGGCACCTCACGCTCCACATCACCCTCTGCCGGCACGCCCTCGCGCAGCACCTATGGCGGCAACCGCATAGGCTCCTTCGGCAACTCCAGCAGCTCGTCGCGCTCCTCAGCGCCGTCCTCCTCATCGTCGCGTAGCTCTTCTTCCTCCTCTCGCAGTTCCTCTTCCGGCAGCTTCGGTGGCGGTTCACGTAGTGGCGGCTTCAGTGGTGGCGGTGGCTCCCACAGCAGCTTCGGCGGCGGTTCCCGCGGCGGCGGACGTGGAAGATAATCTCCCATAAGCCTTATAAGTCCTATTAGCCCTATTGGCCCTATTAGCCCCATTGACCCCATAAAAGAATAAATCAATGAAAAAGATACTCTCCCTTGCCGTCCTGGCCTTTGCAGGCATCACGACAGCCTCCGCACAGGACACCTATTCCAACGACCTGATGACCAATACCTCCGACATCAACGGCACAGCACGCTATGTCGGCATGGGCGGCGCCACCGGCGCCCTCGGCGGTGACATCTCAGGCATCTCCAACAACCCCGCAGGCATCGCAGGCTTCAACCGCAGCTGGGCAAGCATCGGTATGGGCGCCACCATACAGGCCGCACAACCCGCCGACGAGGACGCTCGCGCTCACTACAGCTTCGACCAGATCGGCTTCGTCATCGTACTCCCCAAGAGTGAAGACGACCGCCTGAACTTCGCCGTGAACCTGCAGAAGAAGCTCCACTTCAACCGCTCGCTCATCGCCAACAACTACGGCGTCGGCGGCCTCTCGCAGGCTGCGCAGCTAGCCGGACTGATGGCGGACTTCTACGACGGCTACACGGAACAGAAGTACAGCCTGCCCAATGTCGCCTACAGCTCAGGACTCTACGACATCTACGATGGTGCGGGCGGACAGCTGCAGTTCCGTACTGATAATACCTCCTACCTGCGCTCCACCAGCGGCAACCTCTACGGCCTCGACTTCAACGTCTCTGGTGCCGTGAACAACCGCTTCTTCTGGGGTGCCACCTTCGGCGTCGATTTCCTGCGCTACACCGCCACCACCTCCTATCTTGAGGAGCGCACGGGCTTCTACAACGATCAGCCCATCGCCGCCTACGACATACAAGACTATTGGCTGGATACTTATCGCAAGGTAACCGGCACAGGCTTCAACTTCAAGGCTGGCGCCATCATCTGCCCCATCGAGGAAAACCCCTTCCGCTTTGGCATCGCCATCGAGACACCCACGTGGTACAGTCTCAAACAGAAGGATGTCGATATGACCATAAATAGCACTTGGAACAATAATGGTTGGGACGATGCCAGCAGCACCTACGCCTACAACGACTATAAACAAGGGCCCATCGGCAACGGTTACTACAACTACACCAACCGTCCTGATGACGGCTACCTGGAGTTCAATGTCCGCACACCGTGGAAGTTCCGCGTAAGCCTCGCCGATGTCCACGCTGGCATCGTAGCATGGGATGTCGAGTATGAATACTCTATGAACAACTACACCATGATGGGCTATCCCACCCGGGAGAGCAACAGATGGGAAGACCAGAGCATCTCCACCGACCAGGATCGCGCCATGAACAAGATGACCAAGAACATCACCCAAGGCGTGCATAACGTTCGCGTCGGCCTCGAAGTGCTGCCCACGGAACATCTCGCCCTGCGCGCAGGCTACAACTTCTACAGCAAGCCCTTCAAGAACAACGCCCGTTTCGACCAGACCATCGACTCCTACGCCATGTATAAGGTTACCGGTACAGACTACATGAACCTCGGCGCCACGAACATCATCACCTTCGGTCTCGGCTACCACATCAAAGGCTTCTACGCCAACCTCGCCTATAAGTATCGTATGCAGAAGGGTGACTTCTACGCCTTCGACAGTTCCTATCAGAATACCACCAATCACGAGGCTCAGTTCATCACCGAGGCCAACACCCTCCGTCCCGTCACCTGCAACCTCGACCGCCATGACATCACCCTCACCTTCGGCTACGAGTTCTAAAGTCTTTTCGAAACCCTTAGGCTTTCAGCGCAAAACCCTTAAGGCTTTTCCTCATAACCCTTGAGGCTTTTCCTCACAACCCTTAGGTCATATTGCCCGAAGAGCGTGGTCTTCCGCCCCGAAGACCACGCTCTTCGTATTGTTCCCTCGCGACCGAACAACAATAGCGACGCGTCCCTACGAGCGTTACGACGCGTCGTAACAGCCATCACGACGCGTCCCTCCAACGAGTTCCACGCATGGAACACGCCTGAAGACCGCGGTCTTCCAACTGGACCACCATGGCGGGATGCTCAATGCATCTTAATTATTTCATAGATCCGTAGTGTCGAGGTGAAAGAGATTGGTATTTTGCATAACCACCGGCATCTGTCGTGTAGATGATGGTGTCGATAAAGAATAAATGCCCTTCATCATCAATCAAGACATTACCATCTACTGCATCAAAAATATCATGAGCGCCATTTGTATAGTATTCACCTCCATCGACAGCACTGAACCCGAGGCGAATGAACTCATTGTGTATTTCCTCTTTCGTTGCCAGTCGCGCCTCGGCAATAAAAGGCTGTACCAACACAGCACACACGTGCCCATCGCGGTTCTCAGCAAAACCAAGCATACGATAGGGACAGGCGTCAAAATACCTATTATGGGCTTTTATGCGTTCAAAGAAAGATGTGAGATTATCGTCGGAATAACGAAAATCGTTCAATTTGATAATCTCCTTTGTATCGGGCGATAGATAGACCTCATTCTCTGACCCTCGATCAATGAAGTCACCAAACATATTGCGGTCACTAAACCAGCAACCCTGCTCCTGCGCCCAATGCTTGAGTCTTACCAATTGGACAGATTTGCAAGCCGTTGTTCCCGCAAGTGCCTCAATCTCCTCAAGGACTCGCTGCGCGACAGCGGATGCTCTTTCCAATAAGCTACCTTCCGCCTCATCTCGGCGTTCACTGTCTTGTGGTATTCGTTCAAAACGACCGTCATCTTGCATAAGAGTTTATGTTTTGCGCTGCAAATATAGCACGCATTTACCGAAACGAGAAACTTTTCTTTTCCTTTTTTCGCTTTTTGTCTCAAAAATGTTCTATTGTCATGCAGATTGCTCCCGCAAAGGCTGAAATTTCAGCCCTGTCACTTTCGCCCAGAGCTCGCTCTCGTTGATGAGTGTTACACGGGTTTCGCCAAGGGTGTCGCATTTCGCGACCCCCCTATCTTCGTCATCCACATTTAACACAACGATTGCCACAAAGCGCCTCACAGCAAACCTTGTGGCAATCGGTTTATAGAATCGTGGATTAGAGGAGAACCGTGGTACATGATTCAGTTCCTTACGATGGTGGACTGAACTTCAGCATATCCCAGCTTTCTATTCTCCTAATAGCTTCCTCTTTTGATCACAAAATTCACTCTCTGAAAGAACCCCCTTTTCTTTGAGTTCCACAAGTTTCATCAATTCATCTGCAACCAAAATGTGATTGTCGTTTCTATGTGGGGTTATAGCTTGTTCTATAGGTTTGGCTTTCCTATCTACTTCATCAATTATGACACTCAAAACATTGACAATCTCTTTTGCCGGATTTGCGTGTACCCTACATAACACATCATTAGGCTTAATCGGCTTCCGCTCTACAGTCCATTTACAGTCAAATGCGAGAATTTCTATTATAGGGGTATTTATGTCTCGGATTCTAATTCTAACTATAATTTTATTAATCTTATTTATTGATGTCGAATCACCTGACAGTCCTCCAATTATAGCCCCTGCTCCACCAGCCAATGCACCTCCAATTAATGCGCCTCCAATGGTTCTTATGGTTGATTTCGAATTAATTACAATGTCGTTTTCAATATATTCGACACTTATAATCTGGTCATAATTGACTACAGTCTTTTCCCTGTCGTTTACTATGCAAACTTTCTTCGAAACATCATCAATCAAAACAATAAAACGGTTATCAATGTCTGCTATAGTTCTTGATGTTGTAAAGTCTGGAATGGAAACGGCAAGATTATTTAGTTCCTCTTGATGTGCTTTGACCCTAGAGTCCGCCAGCATTACCATTGATATAAATACAGCAACGGCAATAAGAATAATGATTATTATAGTTGCCATAATGACTCTTTTTTGTTTGTTGTATATTCTTTGTCTAATTCTCCATCCATGTAACTCGCCTGAGTCACCAAATTCTTTTTATATGTAGTATTCTACTCTGTTATAGGTTTGATGTTCATATCTTTACTACTATTTCTTTGCCTGGCTCACCATTATTGAGTTCAACGTCAAAGATCCTCATTTTATATTTGAATTCTTGTATTCGAAGAAAGACACCCAATAATGTTCCATGAGCGTAGTCCTGATTATGTTCATTTCCGTACTGAACAATATCATGTAATCTTTTGAAATCACTCTGGACTTTTGAAAAGTTATTATGTACTTTCATTTCTAATGCCAATAGATTATCTGTAGGACCATTAAAGCCTCTACGATGTATGAGTAAGTCGCAGACATGTCTCTTTTTAGAACTATCGATGCATTTGGGATCTCCCTTTTTCCTGTCATATTCAACATCCGCATTGTACCCTTGAAAGTCAGAATCATATTTTTGCCTCATAATGTTTTCTAAATGAAAGGCTAAGCGACTGCAAATACACCTTTCAGATACTTTATAGTATAGAAGTTGACGATCATAAGAGTATAAACGCTTTATGGCCTCTTCCAGTAATTCAAGAAGCGTCTTTTTAATTTGTTGATTTGTCTTCATTGTCAATATCTGTATTATTGAAGAGAATTATTGAGTTAATAAGCTTACTCTTAATTACACGATATATTTATGGCTTGCAATGCTTCTTTTAGTTTGTCGCCATTAAAACTAAAATTATAGGTGCTTCTTCCATTGTTTACATTACCATAGAACTTTACCTCTCCACCTTTAAGCAGAATATTCTTCAGAATTGAATCATCGTCAATCGTTATATAACCTTGATTATTTATAAAGTTCAAACCACGTAAAGTTACAATTTCCTCATGTCTTTTTACTTGAAAAGCAATAAATTCCTCATCTTTAGCATAATAATTACCATATTCTTTAAGCTGTATACGTACGTCATCTTTGTCAATCAGAATTTCTGCGGTGAGCTCCGAGTTAGTCGTTGCACTATTTGAGAAAGAACCATCTGTTGTCTTTTGAAAAACATATTTTTCACCTGTGGGTTCATCGAAATCATTCACATATTCCCTAATAGTCCATTGACCATATCTTTCCTCATCTGTTTCGATGGAAGAAGTAACATCAGAATCATCACTACTTGATTCAATGTCAACGCTAACAGCGCTAAAAAATGCTATGACAAGCACACATAAGAGCATAACAACAAAGCTTGAGAATCCAATCAAAATACTTTTCTTTATACTGGCATTTTTCCTCTTTGCAAAGTAAAAAGCTATACATATCGATATAATCACAAAAATTACAAGGGTCATATTGAAATAATTTAAAAAGGCGGAACTATTCTTTGCTTATCAGAACTCTGGCTACCGCCAAGTGGCCATAACATCAACAAGCACGAATCGCTCACGCCTTGCAGCGCGAACCTTCATTCTGCTTGTCCTTGATGTTGAATATTGGCGGTATTCGAGTTCTTAGGACAAGAGCGAAAGCTCTATATTAGAAAGAAATCATTCCATTGTTAAACGTAAATGATTTTGAAAGCTTTGATTAACCTGTGACCCGGTATGCTCTAAGATACCATATGGTCAAATGGATACTTCGTTCTTACTTCATTGGCTAATGATTTTTTATTTCTTATTTATCTTGGTTCTTCTGTTTTCCAATTCTCAATCCTCAATATCACCTTCGGGCTTCTTGAATGGCTTTTTCTATGCGCTCACCATCCTCGCCGCTCCAAGCTCCAAAGAGGGCGTTGAGCTTTTTCAACTTTATTTCCTCTTCGGTCGCCGTACTGCGTGACGTGGAAGCCTCAAGAAGGCGTTCACCCAACCAGCGTTGGTTGCTGGCTGTGAGTGAGAGCTCTTGCAAGTAGCTCCACAGATCGTTCAATGATATTGCGTTCATAACGTCCTAAAATAATTCTATCCAAGGTTGAATTGGCTTCAAAAAGCCTACTTCGTGGCCCTTTCGGCGACAAAGATAGCGATTAGTTTTGAATCTGCAGCAAAAAAAGCACGGAAAAATGCTTGTAACTACGGAATTATGGATTCACGGAGTCACGGAGCAATGGGTATAGACACGAAGAAGCCTTCCCAATGGTGTCGGAAAGGCTTTTGAATCTAAGCGGACGCTTCTGTCTGTATGTCTATCTATTATGGTTTATTTCATAAACAGTTCAAGGGGCGAATAATGGTTAATGGTTAATGGTTAATGGTTAAGGGTTAAAGGTTAATGGTTAATGGTTAATGGTTAAAGGTTAAAGGGAGTTCCTATGTTTATACGGGGACGCCAGTGCGCATAACCTCACGATAGATGGGCGAATCTTCGCCATTTTCTAAGAGAATGGGTTCGAGGTAGCAACTCACGGAGTCTGTAGCGCGGCCCAGAGATACGGATGTGTCCCACCACTTGTCCTGATCAACCTTGGGAACAATAACTGCCACGTCAATATCACTCCATTCGTTGGGGCAATCCTTTGCGTAGGATCCAAACATCATGACCTTCATTGCCGGATCGAAAAGCGGGGCGATGATTTCTTTGTAACGGCGCACCAACTCCAGGGCAAACTCCTTTGGTAGGATGCCCTGTACTGTATCGGGGGTGAAGTTCACCGGGTCGATAACTTTGCCTTTAGTCTTTCGAGTATCCATGCGTGCATTTGTTTGGTTTGTTCTAATATTGCACCTGTATTCTCACGATTGAGCGTACGGGCCACCTCGTATTTGTATTCTTGGTAGCGAGCTTCAATATTTAGACGTTTGATTCTTTCAAGGAAGTCTTTCTGCTCCTCACTCATTTTTGTGTAAAGACCGCAACCTTTGGCTATACGCTCATGGTCGTGAAGGTATGGCGGGTCGTCATCACGACATACACACCAATATGCCTTGAATGTTTTCTCGATGACTTGATGGCACATGAAACCTGTGTAAAGCCAATGTCCCAACTTGTAGAGATCCTCGGCTACTACCAAATCCTCGGCCACAATACTTAGCCATTTATTTGCGCGTTCTTCGTTTGCCATAATAGCCAAATTCATTGTTTCACGCCACAAAAGTAGGGATTTATTTGATTCGAGCAAAGGATTTTGCGCGGAAAATCGCGGGTAGGGTGGAAAATAATCACTATCTTTGCGGGCGGAATGAGGAAAGAACCGGAATTAGTATATTATGACTTGCACGAGGACGTGGTGGGTTTCAGCACGACGCGGCAAGGGGGATGCAGCGTGGGGAACTACGCGGCGTTCAACATCAATCATTATTGTGGGGACGACGAGGAGGCGATACGTGTGAACCGTGGGCTGCTGTGCCAGACGCTGGGCATCAGTGACGAGCGGTTGATCCTGCCGCATCAGGTGCATCGCACAGAGGTGGCACGGATTGACGAGGCGTTCTTCCAATGCACGGACACAGAGCGGGCACAGCGGCTGGAGGGCATCGATGCGGTGATGACGGACCTGCAAGGGGTGTGCATCGGCGTCAGCACGGCAGACTGCATCCCAATCCTGCTTTACGACAGCCGTCATCGCGCCATCGCCGCCATCCATGCGGGTTGGCGTGGCACCGTCAGCCGCATCGCAGAGAAGGCGCTTGCCGAGATGAGCGCAGCCTATGGCACGCAGCCTCAGGATGTGACGGCACAGATAGGACCAGGCATCAGCCTGGACAGCTTCGAGGTGGGTGATGAGGTGTATGAGGCGTTTGCCGCTGCGGGCTTCGCAATGCAGGACATCAGCGAGCGCAGGGGGAAATGGCATATCGACCTGCCAGAATGTAACCGGCGGCAGCTCGTGGCCATGGGGGTGCCAGAGACTCGGATTGCCATGTCGGGCATCTGCACCGTCAAGGAGCACACGAGATTCTTCTCCGCCCGTCGACTCGGCATACAGTCCGGAAGAATCTACACGGGCATCCTGATGAAATAAAGTAAGCCCGCCTCGGGAGATGGAGGCGGGCTTGCTGTATAGAGGGATGAGGGATTAAGAGTGCATGGTTTAAGAATTCATGGAAATGAGGAACTCCTCGTTGGTCTTGGTTCCTTCGAGGCGGCTCTTCAATTCGTTCATCGCCTCGATGGGGTTCATGTCGGACAGGAACTTGCGGAGAATCCACATACGGTCGAGGGTGGTCTTGTCATGCAGCAAGTCGTCGCGGCGCGTGGAGCTGGCCACGATGTTCACGGCGGGGAAGATACGCTTGTTGGCCAGCGTGCGGT
>Ga0310690_10013106_pt1 | contig 10112 bp, 13 predicted proteins | sample AusTroGonzalo_MG_2_FD_207661 | JGI IMG/M metagenome (GOLD analysis project Ga0310690, IMG submission 207661) | Bovine rumen microbial communities from tropical cattle in Woodstock, Queensland, Australia - Gonzalo_04 (v2) (version 2) | ecosystem: Host-associated > Mammals > Digestive system >...
TACATCTTTTAATGCATCTTCGACAGCTTTATATCTTTCAGCATTAAGTACTTTAACGAGAGCCTTATAAGGGTCGAGTTCTCCGTTCATAACCATATTGACTATGTTGACCGAATAACCACTTACAAGTGCAACACCAAGAGAATTTTCTGTCAATGGAATTGTATTGGTTCTACTATTCACATTCCAGAAGATAAGCTTAGGAAGCTTATATCCATTCTCTTCATATTTTCTTCTGATTGTTTCGAATAATCTTTCGTCAACGGGTGCCTCACATGCATAGTTGAATTCCATATCAGAGATAATGAGAATATTCTTAGGAAGCTCACTCTGCTCCATATGGTTGCTTATGGCAGTTTTAAGTATGAGGTCAAACGTTGCTTCAATGTTTGTATCAGCACATTCACTATGCTTTCTTGCCTCTTGCAACTTCCCAAGCAATGTTGCCTTATTGAGGTCAACAAGCTGAGGTCTTGAAGAGAACGTAATATATTTATTTTTGAAAGCGCCAGAGCATCTTTCAGCAAAATAGATTGCAAGAGCGTCAGCAACTTCATGAGCACTAACTCTGCTATTGGAGTCAATCGTGGCGGTCATGCTACCAGAGCCGTCAGCCACAACGATTGTACCGCTTTCTTCCTTAACGGTGTCAGGAAGATTCTTCCAAAGCTGTTCAAGAGTTTCATCATATGTTGCTGCATATCTGCCATGATATTTATGAACAATATCATGAGGGAACAACGTTCCTGCGTTTATTTTCTTTTCACCCTTTTTAAGGGATTCAAGGAAATTTCTTCTTCTGTCTTCGTCATGTTTTAAGAAAGCGTTATTATAAATTATGTTTGCTCTCGAAGGCACTGCCTCATAATTGATTTCACTCCAATTATTTGAAGAGGCATCACGCTCTACAATCTTAAGAGCCTTTCTCATCGCCGAAAGCATACATCTGTATTCCTTTGGAGAAAAGCCGATATATTTTCTTATCTTAGAGGCATGTCTCTTTGTTCGCTCACTTGAAGCGTTTTCAGAAGGAAGCCACTTTGCAAGAAGGCTGATGGGCTTCTTTTCTTTGAGAGCTTTCAAATCAGAGATAATCTGAGTTTTAACAAACTTAAGAACAAACTCTTCAGACTTAGTACCAAAGAGACTCCAAAGGTCATCGTATCTTCCATATTCTGCTACGATAGGCAGAAGCTTCTCGACAATCGCAGGGTGTAAATTACCAATGTCCATAAGAAGGAATCTGAATGATTCTCTTTCTCCAATACCACCTCTAATATCTCTAAGATAGAACATCCACTTAAGAGCAAGAAGTTTGTCTTCTGAAATAGCCCTTCTGAAATCATATAAAAGGGACTGTTTGTCTCTTCTGTATGAAGGCACTTTGAAATTCATGTCGAGAATATTACTCTTAGTTGTCTTATAACCAAGAGCACCGTTCTCTGTTGTGGAGACATTGTAATGTCTGTCAATAGTATCTTCAAGTTTGCTTAAAAAATCCATTGTTTTCTTTTTCCTTTCCTTATAAAAGGCGAGGCACATCTTAAACGGTAAGAATTTAAAGTCTTCTGTTTTTTACGATAGTGGTTGCTGTACGTGCCTCACGTTCATGTATATTATATATCAAAAAAATCAATTTGTCAATAGTAACATCAAAATTTCAATGTTATTTCAAGTTTTTTAAAAAAACAGTTGAAAGCAAAACTGCTAAAATCAATAACATAATAAACGCAGAAAAAGGTTTTTTTCAGCGTATTGGCAGGGGAGGTGGGGTTCGAACCCACGCATGTCCGGGTTCATACTACTCTACATCACTGTAGCCATCTTACGATGTTGTAGTCTGGACTATTTCTTTACCATATTATAAAAAATATAACTTAGGTATGCACTATATAGTCTCTACACATTTATGAATATCAAGACCCCAACGGCATCGGGAGCAGGGTCCGCGGTTACGCCATTTAACTCGATTTCGCATCTGATATTCAACTTAGCTCGATGTTGTCCCAATGGGAGTTTCATCGAATTAGGTGCAATTCAATATAGAGTTTCCTACTATATTGTCCAACATTTTAGAGCCGGAAGCCTTCGGCCGCTTGGCTACTCCCCAGTATATTTAGCCCCAATCTTCAATCAAAGATGTAAGGCTGTTTCCTACAGAAATAATTTTGCCGTAGAAGTTGTATGTTCTTCCTTTTCCATTTGCATCCTTGGGGTCAAAGTAACCAAGTGTTCTGCCGTAGAAGTCATATATATACAATCTTCCTGTGCGTTTGTCAAGATGGATTGTAGCCACAACTTTATTCTTAAAATTTCTGATTTCCTCAACTTTCTCCATTATTAACTCCCGCTTCCAAGCAAACTTGCATCTTCTGCTTGGATGGCTTCTAACATTTCTGAATCAATTAGTCTTCCATATGAATTATCCGTCTGCGAGATGTGTTCGGTGAGCATACTGAGATATTCGTCCCTAAATTTAGGATGGGTGTAAAAATACTCCTTAAGTTTATCTTTACCGATAAAAGAAAGCGGTGCATCAGTTTCTGCATCGTGAAGGATTTCTCCGCTTTCCAAGTCTACAAGTTCATATTTCATCTTGTTAGGTCTTGAAATGAAATTATACTTCAACGCAACTTCCAATGTGTCGAAAAGATAATCGAGACCATTATCATATCTGTATGTCAAGAACCCACCACCTCTTTTGGTGTTGGCTGTCTTATTTTTAATGATAGCGAAATTAAGTCTAAAACCGTCCGTTTTCTCACCATCATTTTTATCTGTCACATCACCATCGGTGTATGTTCTTTTACCAAATCTCACTGTAACCGAAGAGTAGTACTTGGGGGCGGCTCCTGCAACCTCATCATAAATTGTAGCGCCACTATACGTTTTGCCCTTTTCTCTGACTTGGTTAATCATAATAAGAATGCCTTTTGTTGATGCAACCTTACCAAGAACCTTTTTCAAGAATTTATTGAGAGGTTTCGCAATGGAGGCTCTCTGTCCCTTGTCCTCTTCGACATCGCTTTCGTAATCGTCATTCGAGCAAAGAGCGGCTACACTATCAAGAATTACAAGACCGATGTCATTACAAGTGAAAAACTCATCAATGATGTCAAGCACTTGTTCTCCGCTAATACCAATAGGGTTTACATATTGTACCTTGCTCCAATCAATACCAGTCATGTGGGCTGCGAATTGCAAATCAAGTGAGTGCTCTACATCAACGAATACACATGTCTTGTCGGGGTGCTTTCTTTGATAAGCTGCCATATAAGTTATAGAAGCCGTTGTTTTACCTGACCCCTCTTTGCCACTAAATACCACAACTCTTCCCTTTGGGAGACCGCCATAAAGAGGAAAATCCATTCCCAAATCTCCACAAGCAAGTCTTTCGTATGTTGGTGTGATATCTGCTCTTATTGATAGCATATCGTTCTTAAACTCTTTGTTGAGTTTTTGAGCCATAGCTTTAACGTCCATTTGTCTTCTCCTTTATATAGTCTGCGTGACTGCAAGTTTTTCTTCGCTTATTCTTGATACCAAAACTGATTTAAGAGCATCAACAACTCTGTGAACTTCATCAAGTTTGGTTTTAAAAGTGCTTGAAAGTGAATCGTAAACTTTCTCTGCAAGCAACTGTTCTGATATTGCGTTAGTTGCTTCGTTTTCCCTTACTGCAACAGCACCAGTTGATAGATTAAAAGCTGTCGCGTAACTCATCTTTCTCAGCGTTTCTGCACACTCCGCTTTCAATGCTGACCGCTCCTTTATATCACTTAATCTATACGACTTTAGTGATAAGTCAACAATCGCCTTCCTTATATCCTCATTTGACAATTCAAAGCTGTTTTCAAGCGAGGCAATCACCTCATCTATTGGAGAGCAGTATCTGCTTATTATCTCATCGATAAATTGCTTAGTTCCGCCGTATACCTCTTCCACTGACTTTAATGCTTCTGTAATGTCACCCATTATAAACCTCCATTTGTCTTTTATTTAGGGGTTACTTTATACGAAGAACCCCAAAGAAACGCTTATTCAACTATGTCTTTTATTTTAGTTAATTTATCTGTAAGAGACTTAACTTGTGATTCTAAGAGCTTATTACGCTCTGTTAACATATTGTTAGATGCGGTGAGAACTTGTTTTTCCGAACTGATTGTCATCACCTTCATAGTGAGTGTATTGTTTGAATTCTTGAGTGATTCAATTTCTTCTTTGAGCTTTTTGGTCTCATCATCTTTAACAATACTGCCACCTACAAATTGGTTTATACCATCTGCAATATTTTTACCAATCTCACTATACTTATTAACCAACACAGCCATATCATATGTGTTGGTCATAAATCCACATTCAATAAGAACACCTGGTTTATTATGGAGTCTTAAAATTCCGTAGTAATCTTGACCATTACTCATAAGAGACTGTCTGACATCATTTTTGGGAAGTGACTTTTTAATATAAGGCTCAATTGCATCACAAAGAGATTTACTCTTCTTCTTAACATCATCGCTTGCTTCAGACCCTGCTTTATAGACCATGACATAGCCTCTTGCAGAGGTTGAACTGTAAGCGTTGTTGTGGATTGATATCATGCAATCACAATCAGTGCCGTTACAGTTTGAAGCTGAGTTTATTAAGTTGCTGTCTGCTCTTGAATAAGTTCCAATAATAGGACCGAAATTGACATTCTCAGTTCTTTGAACGATTACTGTGTGACCATATTGTTCAAGTGTCTTTTTGACAACAAGTCCGATGTTAAGATTGAGTTCGTTTTCTTTGTATGTCTTGCCATTATATTTTCCACTTGTTCCAGTGTCAGTTCCAGTTGAATCCGAACCACCGTGACCAATGTCAATATAAATCTTAGCCATTATTACTCCTCATCTTCATTACCATCAATTGTAATACCGTCTCTACCAGTTGTGTCAGGAACAACATTAGCATTCTGTGCATCAGCAATAAGTTTCATAACTTCTTTCGAAGCAAGTGCCTTGTTGTAAGCCGCATCAGAAAGACCTTCACCTATAATATAGGCAATAACAGAAGCTGCCGACATAATAAGTCCGCCAATAGCTTCTGCAAGCTGTTCGTTACCAGTTATGAAAATAATCATACCAGAAACGAAACCTATAATTGAAAGCCAAAATTTTCTACTCTTTAACTTGGTAGCCCAATTAATTTTTTCCATAAACTAACATACCTCTCAATTTAATTTAGTAAAATTCCAATCAAAAAAAGTCGTAGGGATGTTTGTCCCTACGACTATATTATATGCTATTTTTCGCAAAAAGTCAAGTGGTTGAAGAATTTTAAGCTTGGTTTAAACTTTTGCGCTGATTTTGTTGAGGAGAGCCATCATCCAACGAGGGTCGAATGTGATTGACATGAACTTGTTCTCCATTGCCGTTTCGGTCTTTCTCTCAGGCTCGTAGTGTGTCATGAGGTCGGCATAAGCATTTACGAGTCCCCAAGCTGTGCCCCTGAAGTTGGCATTATCAAAAGACTGAATTGCCTTGATGAATTCCTCTTTTCTTGCGTTGAGTCTGCTGAGTTTGAGTTCGCTGTCACCTTCTTTTGCAGTAAACATTGAGTTGATGATTCTCTCAACCTCAAGGTCGCTCATCTTTGTAGAGGCAAGTCTTTCTGCTTCCTTCTCAAAAGCAATCATGAACTTTTCTGCGTTCATCATGAGTCTGTGACCCTCTTCAATCTTGTCCATTGCCGTCTTAGCATGTCTCAGCTTGAAGCTGATGTTGCTCTCTCTTGTTGCCATTGTAATCTGGTTCTGACAAACAACTCTGAGAGGCATTACAGCCATCTGAATAGGAGTTGAGCCATCAAATGAATTCCTAAAAACAAGGTGAGGGGTGAACGTATCACCAAGGATTGTTCTCTCAGGAAGCTCACCGATGAGCCACTGCACACCGTTCTTTGTTGAACCGAACTTCTTGAGAGTAAGTCCGTCCATGCAACCTACTGGACCGAGAGCAGTTGCATTGTCAATGGGGCAATATTTGTCGGAAACAGGTCCGTAGCACTCCTGTGTCTCTTTGTTTACGATTGTGCTTGCACCACTCAGTTTCTTGAATTCACCGTCACTTGTCTGAAAGAAGATGGGTTTCTTTTCAACTTCGAATGTGAAGTCCTTGGGAAGTCCTTCGCTCATCAGAGTATTCTTGTCGATTGTTGTTCCAAGTTCGTTAAAAGTTGCAGTTCTCATTTTTCTTATCTCCTTAGTTTTGTTTTGCAATCAACTCTTGATTACATTGACATTATATCATTTAATCTAAATGTTGTCAAGTACTTTTTTGAAAAATTTAAGAAAATTTTAAAAAATCAACGAGGAAAGCTTTTGATTGGTTTTAGAGAAAAAGAGAAAAGAAAACAGAGAGAAAAAGAAAAGAAAAGAAAAACAAGAAAAAAGAAGAAAAGAGAAAAGTCGTGTAAAAGAGAAAAGAAGAAAAAATAAATAAAAGAAAAGAATCATAATATAAATATTATTAAGAAAAAGAGAAGATAAAAGAAAAGATAAATTAGAGAACAAAGGAATAGTTCGTATTAGACATACGAACTATATTAATTACGAGGATATATTCTATGGATATATTATGATATATATAAGATTGATACATCTTTCAGATGTATCGTTTTATATTAACTCTCTTAAATAATAATATAAAAAATAAGATAATAAATAAATTAAACAATCAAAATAATATAAAGATAAATTAAAAAAATATACATTATATACGCATAAAAGTTTAAAATAACATTGAAAATTTCAATCACCTATTGACTTTTTGGATTTGTTGATATATAATATGAGTGTAAAGAAAATCACTAAGGAGATTGATTTACTGATGAATGACAGAAGAATCAAGAGAATAGAGAAGGTTCTTTTAAAACAGCTTAAGACATATTATCCCGAAAACAAAGGAGAACTTCTTTATGTTAACATTAATAATGTTTACGTTATTGATGAAACAGGAAGTCTAATTCTTTCGGGAAATTATGGCAGAAAGAGCTTATCAAAAGAGGAGAACAAAAGCAAAGATTACTACTTTGATGAACGTTTTTGTCTTTTAATGAATAGAAAGAATGAATCTCTTGATTTTCTTAGAGGGATGTTCTCTGAGATTATATGGGAGAGAATTAAAGTCATTACAGATTCAGTTCATTTTTCCGATGTGATTTTTGAAACTTATTGAGGTGTAGCCAAGCGGCTAAGGCACCAGACTTTGACTCTGGTATCCGTTGGTTCGAATCCAACTACCTCAGCCATATATGGGTGTAGGGGAAGAGGCACCCCGCCTGATTTGGGGTCAGGACTCTACTGCATCTTCGAGTGATGTCACCCATACCATACGAGGGAAGACGTAAAAACCTTTTCATTGAGTTTACCTCCTATATTTAAAATCACCTCCCCTTCCAAATATACGTCTTCCCTTGTTCAAAGTTAATATAGCAGTGTATATCAGCGGTCAGATTGACTGGCTCATAACCAGTAGGTCATGGGTTCGAATCCCATCACTGCAACCAATATAGAATGAGATGGGTTAATAAAAAAAATATTTATCCTCCAACTAAAATATATTTAGATGTTTATCAAAGTAATTTAAAAATCTTTAAACAAAGAAATCTCATCTCCCATCTCATTCTATTCTTCTAAGGTGACTAATGGAACGTAACAAGAAAACAATAAGAGAAAAAGATGGGCAAAAGAAGCCCACAAGATATTATTCAACAAATCAAGAAAAGAGAATCGCAAAAGAAACCAACAGCAGAAGAACAGCAAACTCTGGTGCTACAATGTTTTCCAAGGGTGATTTATTGTCAAGAGATTTTTTGATTGAGTGTAAAACAAAAACAAAAGAAAGTGATAGTATCGCCATTAAGAAAGAATGGTTAACAAAAGGTGAACAAGAAGCATTGTTTATGGGCAAAAAGTATTTTGCCCTTGCTTTTGATTTTGGAGATGGTGATACTCATTATATCATAGATAAATATTTATTCGAGGAGTTATTAGATAGATTAAATGACGATTAAGGTAAATGATGACAAGAATTTTGCAGATGATTTACGAAGAAGAATCAAAGATAATGACGGATATTGTTTATGTGCAATTGAAAAGACTGATGATACGAAATGTATGTGCAAAGAGTTTTTAAGCAGTGTTGATAAAGGTTATTGCAATTGTGGATTGTATAGGAAAGAGTAATGGGTCATGTTGTTGATATTGAGGAGAAGGGGAACGTTGTAAGGTTTTATATAGGCAGTGGCAGTCACATTGATGGGCATGTCGATATAATGTTCCCATTTGATTGGTCAGTGAACAGAGTGAATTGGTCATTGTTTGTAGTCACAGACACCAAAGATGAATACACATTTAAGATTGGTGAAGACGTTGACAGCATTATCAAAAAGGGGCTTATAATAAGGGACGAATGTAACTTTGCAAGCTTAATTTGACAAATATTAATTTTAATTATATAATAATAGGGAAGAAAAATATTTGTTGATTTTGAATATTAGGAGTCTTAAAATGAAGATTACAGAGAAAATTGATAAGAAAGAAGTGTCAAGGCGTGTTATCCGCAAAATAACAGAATCTCGTAAAAGCGGTAAAATACACAATATAAAAATAGATGAATGCGGATTCCCCACAAAAAGAATGGACATTGCAGAAGCTCGTGACGATGACAACGAAAGAGTTATCCCAAGACGTCCAAGAAGAATCAGACACATCTAATATATAGAGGGAAGTAGAAAATGGCAAAAAAGAAATTTGTTGAAGAATCATACTTTGTTGACGATATGTCAAACATAGAATACCATTGGCTCAAAGAGGAAACGGAAAGAGCAAATGGTGTGTCTTGTTGGATTGCGGAAGACACATGGGGAAATAAAGACCACTTTATTGTATCAATTAAAGAGGGAGAAGGATTCCCCACGTCAATTATCAAAGGACCGTACAGAACCATTAAAGAGACCCTCGAAGCGCTTTCTTTGAAAGAAGATTCTGAAGCAGAGAACCCCGTTGTTGAAAATGAGGGAGAGGGGTACGTAAATGCTGGGCTTCTCGATGAAGTATATCAGCTTATCACTCTTGAATCTGAAAAAATCAGAAAGCTTAACTCTCTTATGTGTTATGCCGATGACGTACAAAGGGATGAAATCATTGGTGTTCTAAGTAAGATTACAGAGGCTTCCAATGCTAATCTTGGAATGCTTCAAGAACTCACAAAGAGTATTTCACCGTCCGCAGAGGCAATCGATGACGGAGAAGAAGAGGCAAAAGAAATCCTTGATAATAGTGATGAATCTTTTGACTTTAACGATGAAGACGAAGAAGAAGAAGTAATCAATAGTGTTGCCGAAGCTTTTAATGACAGTGATATTGATGTTGAAGCTGCAATACAAGAAAGATATGACATTGGCGATATCAGTGATGATGAACTTGCCAATATTAATTTTTGAAAGATAACTAAAGATGGCAAGCAAGAAAGAGTATGACCCCATAGATGCTTCAATGTATGCGTGGGAAAAAGAATATATATACGGTTGTTATAATGATGTAATAACCCTGGTTTATGATAGATTGGTATGGGGCGGATTGCTCCCAAGAAAACCAAGTGGACTTTGTGTAAGTGAAAAATTCCCCATTCAATATGGGGTATCTTATACAAGGGTTAATGTGTCTTATGATGAACAAACATACTCTATTAAGCTATTTACGATGGGAGAAAAACAAGAAGAGTTTGTTAAAGAAGTCGGTAGGCTTTTGAGCTTCGAATGTCTCAAGGGTGATAATTATGTTGAAATTAGAATACCGATGAAATGGTGTGGTGTTAGAATAGATGATTTTCTCAAAGAGAATAATCTCCCACTTGAGTATGCCAACAGACTTGGATTTATGCAATATCCCGATGGCAACGTGATGAGAAGAAGATTCGATTCAATGGCTAAGAAAATACTATATTCAACTTGGGAGAGGTTTGACTTATGTTCACTTCTTATGACCAATTAAACGCAGACTACATACCGCACAATACAAAATGCTTAAAACCTAAAAAGAGATAGGTTTATGACGGTTTGTTCACAAA
>Ga0310690_10013110_pt1 | contig 10111 bp, 8 predicted proteins | sample AusTroGonzalo_MG_2_FD_207661 | JGI IMG/M metagenome (GOLD analysis project Ga0310690, IMG submission 207661) | Bovine rumen microbial communities from tropical cattle in Woodstock, Queensland, Australia - Gonzalo_04 (v2) (version 2) | ecosystem: Host-associated > Mammals > Digestive system >...
TGCAAAAGTTCGGTTCCTGGGCCGTACCTGGAAAACAGAGGCCAGGGCTGAGCTAGGCGTGCGCATACAGGAAAACATCAGCGTGAATCCATCCGAGGTGGCCTCGACCAAGCTGATGGATACGCCTGTACTATATACCAAAACACTTGAAAATGATAAGGTCTCTCGTGATTTCTACAGTTCTATCAATCTGGCTCTGAAGAAAAATATAACGAAAAATACTTACTATAACCTCATAAATTTTACCCCTGTTGAATTCAGTATCGGCAAGACCGACCTCTTTACCTCTATACCAGAGGCCAAGAGCATCACATGGGATGTGGACAAGAAGGCTCCTTGGCGAGGCTCGCTGACCGTTCCTTTCGACGGCACATTGATGTTTGGCAAGAATGTAGGCATCGGTATTTTCGATATTACGGAGGCTGACAAGCCACAGCAGGTTGAAGATTTCTGGTATCCTGCTGAATATACAAAGACGTCCGTCTTCAGCAGGTTAAAAGAGACCTTTGAGGACTTGGAGCCCAGCAAGAACTACAAGGCCTATCCACAAATCAAACTCTACAACTATCCTCTCCTGGCCAACAAGGACGTCACTTTCACCCTCGGAGCACCGATGATGGATATCAAGAACAAGAACGTTTACTTTGACAGGTATAATGGCTATAAGGATATAGAGGTGATTACAAACGTCAAGAATACCGAGTTTACAGCCGACGCAGACTGGCTCAACAATCCGAAGCCGGGCTGGGTGAATGAAATCGGACAGCTGACAGTCTATGCCCAGGAACTGCCCGACGGCACGAAGATACGCAAGGGAAACGTCATCGGAATCTGTAAAGACAAGGATGGCAAGGAACTGTTGCGCGATACCATTGTCGTCACACAGTTGGAGCCAATGATTAAGGCGATGCCTGGCGTTATGGAGTTTGACGTAAAGGGAGGTACGCAGAAAGCCACCGTTGAGACCACGCTTGATGACATACAAGTATGGATTTATGAGGGAGGTAACGCCACGAACTTCTATACGATGACGTACGACGCCAAGGCCCAGACCATCACAGTCGTCGTGCCTGAGAATACCACTGGTCAGGAGCGTTCAGGTGTCATTATGCTGAGGGGTAAGAGTCCACTCGGAGAAACTATCGAAGACCATATCTCTATCTCACAGTCAACAGAGGAAGACAATGGGCTGTTCCTGAAGTTTGAAGAGACCTCATTCGAATTCAGTTCTGCCAAAGGTTCGCAAAGTATAAAGGCTACACGCAACATTTTGCCTGTAAGTTTTACAAAAGATGCGACTTTCACCGTTAATGGTGACGATGAGCACGAGTGGTTCAGAATCGGTCTCGCTGCTATTGATGAGACTGGTGTTGATGGCGTCTATACCGATACCTGGACAATATCCGTAGAAGAGAACACTTGGCCATTCGACCGTCAGGCTACTCTGACTATAACACTTGAAGATGCCAACGGCCGGACTGCCAAGCATACAATAGGTATCACACAGAAGGCTGGTGACAACGGCAATTTCCCAACGGAGTTTGAGAATCTTAGGGTTAACTTCTATGGTAGATTTTATGAGAAGTTTTATGGAACCTACGGAAGTCCTACAAAAGAGTATTCTTACGAGAAAATTGTGGATCACAACTGTAATTTAGATCCCGGATGGTACATAAAGGAACCTGTTAAAGTTATTTCTGTAACTTATGACAAGAATAGCATGCATATTGAAGGAAAGGTAAATTGGTCAGAAGTGTGTGGTGAAGTAACAGATTACTGGAATGATGAGAATAAGTATGTGGGCGAAACAAAAGTATCGTTTGATATTAAAAACATTTCTGGAATTGCAGGATGGAGTGGAAGTTCTGTCAAAGACAAGTACTTTGAAGATAGTTATATTGCTAATGTAAAATTGGATGGACACCAAAGTGTTAATAATACAACCACAAGTGCGCACGGATCCTCTTCATTTAGTATAGGAACATCGGATGAGGTTCCATTCATGTTCTCCAGTAAAGACAGTGATAAAAAGGTGACTTGGAAGTGGTATGTGCATAGCCTGTTTATGGAAAACGATGGTGTTACACTTGATCATTTTAGTGAAAATGATACGGCTTATGGTTATCTTGGACCATTTGATAGAGGATACACTAAGCAGGAATATTCCTATTCTGTATATCCTGGTGATAAGTATCAAATAACCATAGAGTTGGAAGGGTATGAACTCGATGATGCTTCCGCTCGCACTCGTGGCGCACAGGAAAAGCAGACCATTACGACCACAGAGAAGATAACACGTTTCATCGAAAGATAGTTTCGCACAGACATTAAATGATAAACGTGGATTATTCTCGGACGGGAGCGGCAACAATGTCGCTCCTGATTTTTAAGATTTATCTCCGAAAGTTTGGCGGTTTCGGGAGAAATGATTATCTTTGCAATCGAAAATTATATTCAAGGCCACTGAACGTAAGTTCAAAAGCGATGAACATATATTCAAAGGCGCTGAACATAAGTTCAAGACCGCTAAACGTAAACTACAAAGGATATCAGAAACAAATACAACAAGGATTCAAAGAAAATACAATACGAACCAATAAAAAAAGGACGACTATGCCAAAATACATCCTCAAAGAACTGCCGGAGGAGATGACTGACGGCAAGAAGCGAATCTATCCGAAGATAGAGAACTATATGATGCACAGTTACGACGAAGTGCTGAAGCACATGCAGGACTACGGCCCCTTCAAGGAAGGTACGATACGGGGTGTGTTCGACACCTTCATCGAGACCATGAAAGCCTGGATGCCAATGGGACACCCGCTGAAGATAGACGGACTCGGCGTGTTCACGCTCTCATTGGGGTTCGACGAGAGTTATCCCTCGGAGAGAGCCAAACAGGCAGAAGCCGCAGCAGCCGATACGGAGGGCGGAAAGGAGCCTAAGTCGAAATACCGCCATGTGTGCATCAAAGGCATCAACTTCAAACCCGATGCCGCCCTCATCAGCAAGATGAATCGCGAGAGCACGTTTGAGCGCTCTGAGCCAGACATCAGGAAAGCGAGGAAATCAGGTTACAGCCTTGAGCAGCGCATCGCCATCGCCCACGACATCATCAGCCGCAACGGTTTCATGACCCTTTCCGACTACGCTATCGCCACTGGCCAAAGCCGCACGGCAGCATCGATGGACCTGAAGCAACTGACCTCAGACCCCAACTCAGGCATCACCACACGAGGCAGCCACTCACACAAGGTGTGGATTAAATTGTGAAGTTTCTGTAAAAGTAGCGAAAAGATTCGTTGATTTCAAATATAAGTTGTATCTTTGCAGAACGTTATTAGACAGATGAACAAAAGAACATTAATATAACAAAGTATGAGTAACATTAAATTAGACATCACAAAGGCTGCCTGCTTCCTTAAGGCAGGCGCAGTAGAGGCTTTCGAGCCGAAAGTAAAGGCTGCACAGAAGGCACTTGAAGAGGGCACTTGTCCAGGTAACGATTTCTTAGGTTGGTTACACCTGCCCAGCAGCATCACACCTGCATTTATCGACGAACTGCAGGCTTGTGCCAACACGCTTCGTGCGAACTGCGAGGCAATCGTCGTCGCAGGTATCGGTGGTTCTTACCTCGGAGCCCGTGCCGTCATCGAAGCGCTGAGCAATTCATTTGCTTGGTTGGTTGGCGACAAGAAGAATCCCACGATTCTCTTCGCTGGTAACAACATCGGTGAGGACTATCTCTTCGAACTGACAGAGTATCTGAAAGATAAGAAATTCGGTGTGATCAATATCTCCAAGAGCGGAACGACCACTGAAACTGCCCTCACCTTCCGTCTGCTAAAGAAGCAGTGCGAGGCCCAGCGTGGCAAGGAAGAGGCCAAGAAGGTCATCGTAGCCATTACCGATGCCAAGCGTGGTGCTGCCCGTACTTGCGCTGACAAGGAGGGATACAAGAGTTTTATCATCCCCGACAATGTGGGTGGACGCTTCTCTGTGCTGACACCAGTAGGTCTGCTGCCTATCGCCTGCGCAGGTTTCGACATTAAGGAACTCGTTGGCGGTGCCCAGGATATGGAGAAGGCTTGCGCTCCCAGCGTGCCTTTTGCAGAGAACCCTGCTGCCCAGTATGCAGCCGTTCGCAACGGACTCTACCAGAGTGGCAAGAAGATTGAGATTATGGTGAACTTCCAGCCTAAATTGCACTTTATGAGTGAGTGGTGGAAGCAACTCTACGGAGAGAGTGAGGGTAAGGACAACAAGGGTATCTTCCCTGCAAGCGTTGACTTCACCACCGACCTGCACTCTATGGGACAGTGGATCCAGGAAGGCGAGCGCACCATTTTTGAGACGGTAATCAGCGTTGAGGAGCCTGAGAAGAAATTGCTCTTCCCCAGCGACGAGGAGAATCTCGACGGACTGAACTTCCTCGCTGGCAAGCGTGTGGATGAGGTGAACAAGATGGCAGAACTTGGCACAAAACTGGCTCACGTGGATGGTGGCGTACCTAACATCCGCATCTCAATGCCTCGTCTCTCTGAGCGCTATCTGGGGCAACTCATCTACTTCTTCGAGATTGGCTGTGGCATCAGTGGTAACGTACTGGGCGTGAACCCATTCAACCAGCCTGGTGTAGAGGCCTACAAGAAGAACATGTTCGCCCTGCTCGACAAACCCGGCTACGAGGCAGAGAGCAAGGCCATCAAAGAGCGCCTCGCAAAGGAAGCATAATGTTTCAACTCGCAATCAGAAAATACTTGGAAAGACACGGCTTTGAGGCACTGCGCCCCAAAGCCGTGCTCTTTGATATGGACGGGGTGCTCTACGACTCGATGCCCAATCACGCCATCGCCTGGCAACAGTCAATGGCACAATTCGGCATCCAGATGACAGCCGATGATGCCTATGCCACTGAGGGAGCACGTGGGGTGGATACCATCCGACAGATGGTAAAGCGCCAACAGGGACGTGATATCGACGAGGCCGAAGCCCAGCGTATGTACGATGTCAAAAGCCATATCTTCCACTCCCTGCCGGAAGCCCCCATCATGCCAGGCATCCTCGACCTGATGCAACAGATACAGGCTGATGGCATCCAGATAGGTGTAGTGACTGGTAGCGGACAGCGCCCACTGATCCAACGGATCCTCAGCGACTTCAAGGCCTATGTCGATGAAGCCCATATTACCACTGCATACGATGTAAAACACGGAAAGCCCAACCCAGACCCCTACCTCGTAGGTCTGAAGAAAGCAGGAAAACTAAAGCCCTACGAAGCCATCGTCGTAGAAAATGCGCCATTAGGCGTGCGTGCAGGTGTAGCAGCAAAGATTTTTACCGTTGCCGTGAATACTGGTCCACTGCCCGCCCAGATACTCCTCGACGCCAATGCTGACCTGTTATTCCCCAAGATGACAGATTTCAGCGACAACTGGCACAACCTTTTCCCGTTGTAAGCCTATTTATTCTTGACGATATATTTCTGATAGTAGGAAATAAGAAGTGTGGTCATCGGCAAGGCGATGATCATACCGAGAATACCCATCAACGAGCCCCAGATGGAGAGCGACAACAGGATAATGGCCGAGTTAAGACCTGTCACATGACCCATGATCTTCGGAGTCAGGATAGCATCCTGAATCGCCTGAACCACAGCAAACACTATCACTGCCATCAACATGATCATCCAGAAATTCTGACCTGTCTCGGCTGCCTTGACAATGGCCAACAGGATGGTGGGCACAAAACCGATGAGTTGGAGATAAGGCACCATGTTGAGCAGGCCGATAAACAAGCCCAAACCCACAGCCATCGGAAAGTCGATAATGAGGAAACCAATACTGAAAAGGATACCCACACAGAATGCCACCATAGCCTGACCACGGAAATATTTGTTCATACTATCCCCCACATCATGAACCAACTGGGTGGCAAAGGGACGATAACGCTCTGGCAACAGGCGAGGCCAACCAGTAGTGAGGCGTTCGTAGTCTAATAATATTAATAAGGTATAGAGGATAACCATAGATATCGTGAAGAGACTGGACACGATACTAATGGACTGGGTGATGACATCCCAGAGTTTCGGAACGGTGGCCTTCACGCCATCGAGGAATCCATCCTGGGTGACGATGCCCTTGATATCTTCTACAGTGAGGTGTTCGCGAATAAAATCCTCAATCGTATCAGGGATATTATTCATAAGTTGCGACTGCGATAGATAGGCCACCAGCAAATCCTTCACTCGCGTCGTCTCTTCCACTATCGGGGGAAATATCAGCAGGAAGATACCCGTGAGCACGAGTCCCACCACAAGGAAGGAACAAAGGATGCCAAGAAATCGGTACTTCATCTTACAACGGTACTGGAAGAACTTTACCAACGGGAACAGTAGGTAGGCAATCAACCACGCCAGGAAAAACGGCACCAGCACGCCACTCAAACGGTTGAGTAGCATGACGATACCCGTTATTACTATCGCCCAAAGAAGTCCTCGAACGACGTTGTCAAATGTAAATTTCGTACGCCCTTCCATCATATGTCCTCTTCTTCATTTGCATTGACACTGGGAGTATTGCCGTCGCCATAAGTATCCAGATCGGTATCCCGACGTATGCCTACCTCTCCCAGACTGCTGACTGACACTACCATCGGTATATACTCATCAGTCTGTGGATGACAGACACTGGCGGCAAAGAAGAGGTTGGTACCCTCCACCTTGTCATAAACCAGTCCTTCAAGAATACCTGTCTGGCGATAGTCGTTGTCGAGACAGGCATCAAAAGCAGCCTTCGTAAAGACACGGCTAAAGAATACAGACCCGTCGGCACGCAGGATACGAAGAGAGATGCGGTTATCGACAAATTTTTGTCCCGTCTCATCCTTTACCATCTTAAGACTGTCGTCCGGCACACGACGAATCTCCACCTGATAGTTCTTGTCGAGCCACTTGATGTCCGTGGTCTGGTTATATTCCTGCATCTTGATAGGCGCCTGCAATTTCGGCTGCTCAGCCTTGGGAGCGATGATGTCATCGCTCTTTTTCTTCTGACCACAACTCATCACCATCATGGCAACAACTACCAACCACAATATCTGAATCTTTCTCATAATCTTAATGTAATGGTTTCGAGGACAAAGGTACGAAAAAAAGTGAAAACATAACAACGAAAAGAGAAAAAATCAGCATCTGACACAAAAAAAGTCTGCTTTTCACAAGCAGACTTTCTAATTTTGTTATCTGAAACCTAAATCTTAATACCTAAACGTATATTACTAACCAATTGAAAGGACAGGCTCGCTTGCCATTTACATCCTTTTGACGTACAGATAGACAGAAAGTTTATTGCTCCTGCAAAATAATTTGTGTTTTTTAAGGCAATTCGACATATTTTTACTACCTTTGCCCGTAAATTTAGCAATCAGATGAAAAAGAGCAGTCTTTTTTTCGCATTGGCATGTATGCTGTTCTGCGCCTGCAATGAGGGGAAGGAGCAAACGGTAGAACTATCCGGCTATCAGAGCATCGACACTGTGCCGATGCTGGTGATGCAGGTACAGAAATGCTCGAAACTCTACACCTCAGAATTCAAGGTACATAAGATTGTGACCCACGACGACGTGGTGCGCCTGAGGGGGTCAGTCATGCGTCAGGACTACAACATCAAGATTCCCCTCGGCGATCGTAAGATTGCCATCCCGATGGACGCCACCCTGAAGGCCTACATCGACTTCAGCCAGTTTTCTGACAAGAATATCGAGCGACAGGGCGACAAGATTACCGTCCTTCTGCCCGACCCCAAGGTGACGATGACCAGTTCCAAGATCGACCAGAAGAACGTACGTCATTATGTGGCTTTTGCCCGTGCCAACTTCAGCGATGCTGAGATGACAGACTATGAACAGCAAGGGCGTGCCGCTATCATCCAGAGCATCCCTGATCTGGGAATCATCGACATCGCAAAGGAGAATGCCGCCAGGGTACTCGTTCCCATGCTCACCCAATTGGGATATCGGGAGGAGAACATCACCATCGCCTTCCGTAAGGAGTTTAACCAGAACAACATCATGAGACTATTAGAACAATGAGAAAAAATACAGCAAAAATGCCCGACCTTGTCAAGATACTGGCGCTCATTGCCTTTATCCTCGTGTTTGTATGGCTGGCGTTCTTCAAGAAAGACAATAGCGTAGAACTCGGAGTCGATAATCAGATTGACGTCACTCCGACACAGATAGAGAGCATCAAGGAGATAGGTGAATGGGAATTTCTCAGCATCAGCAACGAAGAACTGGTCGATACCATTCGCAAGGGTCTCTTCAGCGACGACCATCTGGTACGCATCTATTACGGTACCCTGCGACTGGGCATCAATATGCATCAGGTAAAGCCCCGCTGGCTCACCGTACAAGGCGACACCGTCACCGCCGTCCTGCCAAAGGTAGGATTGCTCGACAAGGACTTCATCGACGAGGCCCGTACGAAATCCTTCTACGAGAGTGGCAGATGGCAGGCAAAGGACAGAGAGGCCCTGTACAAGAAAGCCTACCGCCAGATGCTGAATCGCTGCCTCACCCCAGCCAACCTGCAGACGGCACAGGAAAATGCCGAAGCGCAATTCCGCAAGATGATGCTCTCGATGGGTTATAAGAACGTACAGATATCATTCGAACAATAATAAAGCACAAAAATGGAAGGACTTAATGAATTCTTCACCGAACTGAGTGGTCTGCTGTGGGGCTGGCCGATGATTATATTATTATTAGGTACACATATATATCTAACCATTATCCTGCGCTTCCCGCAACGGAAAATCTTTACGGCCATCCGACTCTCCATCAGACGCGACCCTGGGGCTACGGGCGACGTGTCGCAGTTCGCTTCCTTAGCCACAGCATTAGCGGCTACAATCGGCACAGGTAACATCATTGGCGTGGCAACCGCCATCGCACTAGGTGGCCCGGGTGCCGTGCTCTGGTGCTGGCTCACAGGAGTATTTGGCATTGCCACGAAATATGCCGAAGGACTGCTGGCCATCAAGTACAGGGTACAGACCCAGAGCGGTAAAATGATCGGCGGTCCGATGTATGCCCTGGAGCGTGGTCTCGGCTGGAAATGGCTAGCCATCCTCTTTGCCGTCTTCACAGCCTGCGCCTCTTTTGGTATCGGCAACACCGTACAAGCCAATGCCATCGCCACCTTAGCCAATGAGACCTACGAGATATCCCCCTACCTGACGGGCGCTTTCGTCTGCCTGCTCACGGGTGCTGTCGTACTGGGCGGTGTAAAGAGCATTGCCAGTGTCTGTGGCATGCTCGTACCCTTCATGGCGTTCTTTTACGTCATCGGCTGTCTCTATATTCTGGGGATGAACATCCATTACGTATGGCCCGCCATCAAACTGATTGTGGAGTCGGCCTTCAACCCCCAAGCCGCTGGAGGCGGTCTCGTAGGGACCACCGTGATGATGGCGGCTCGCTATGGTATCGCCCGCGGACTCTTCTCTAATGAGTCGGGCCTTGGTTCTGCACCCATCGTGGCAGCCGCCGCGCAGACGCGTAACCCCGTGCGCCAAGCCCTCGTTTCGTCGAGCGGCACCTTCTGGGACACAGTGGTCATCTGTGCCCTCACAGGACTGGTCATCGTCAGTAGCATCATCGCCCATCCCGAAATCGGCTACGACAACGGTGCCACCCTCACCAAAGCCGCCTTCGCGAAAATCCCCGTCATAGGCACCCCACTGCTAACCTTTGGCCTTTTCACTTTCGCCTTTTCCACCATCCTCGGGTGGTGTTACTATGGTGAGAAAGCAGTGGAATACCTGAAGGGAAAGCGATGGGTCATCGTTTACCGCGTCATTTATATCGCTGCCGCCTTCATCGGCAGTATCATGCAACTTTCCGTCGTATGGCATCTCGCCGACTGTATGAACGCGCTAATGGCCATACCCAACCTGATCTCCCTGCTATTCCTGAGCGGCATCGTCGTCCACGAAACGAGGAAATATCTGTGGCGCAACCGTCTGGATGCTGTCGATAACACATAAAAAAACAAAAAATATCGGCCTATTATTTGGAACTTTGCCAATTTTCACCTATCTTTGCAAAA
>Ga0310690_10013112_pt1 | contig 10111 bp, 6 predicted proteins | sample AusTroGonzalo_MG_2_FD_207661 | JGI IMG/M metagenome (GOLD analysis project Ga0310690, IMG submission 207661) | Bovine rumen microbial communities from tropical cattle in Woodstock, Queensland, Australia - Gonzalo_04 (v2) (version 2) | ecosystem: Host-associated > Mammals > Digestive system >...
GAAATCCTCAAGCGCATCCCGACCGAGATGCAATCGCTCTGCATCATGCAGACGACGGAGCAGATGAACAATCTCGTCGGGATGTACCCGGGTGTCCGGTACATCCACGCCAAAACCCGTGATTCGGAACTCTTCGACCACAAGCAGAACAACCTCCTCGGCGTTTCCTCGACGGAACGGAAGCAAATCTACGATGACTTCGCGGCGGGCAAAATTAGGCAAATTTTGTCCACCATGCTCTACAAGCAGGGTGTGAATTTCGTTAATTTGCAGGTAATTGTTTGCCCCAGCGGAGGCGGAAGCGACATCGCAGCCGGGCAAATTCCCGGACGTGGTTCGCGCCGCACCGACGGGAAGGACAGAGCCTACCTGGTCGACTTCTGGCACCCCTGGGACCTGCGGATGAACAGCGAAGGCAAGGTCCGTTCCGGGTTCCTGCTGCACGACGACGAAAAGCGCCGTGCCAAGTACAAGGAACTCGGTTTCGAGCAGATCCACGTCAAGACCATCGACGAAATCCCCTTCCTGAAAGGAAGATGACATGCCGGACAGGAGGGAATTGGCCGACCGCGTGAGACAGGCGTTCGCCGACTGCGGCGTCGCCAAGTACAAGCGGCAGGCGGACAAGTACTCGAACCACTACCTGGCCATCGCCAACTTCCTGTTGTCGAAGCCGGGACTGGATGAGTATAAATTCGTACGGGAGCTCGTCGACGTCATGAAACTGCGCGGATGCGTGTTCGTGACGCCGGCGGTCTGCTCGAACCGCGCAAGGATGGAGGAAGCCGCCAAGCGGATCGAGAAGGGCTCCCCGCTCGACGGGGAAAACGTCCTAACCGGATGCCGCAAGCTGGTTTCCACCTACCTCGAAGGAGGTGTTTTCGATTCCGTCCGGGACATCCTGGTAAGCCCCGTCACCAACCTGCCGTCCTGGTTCAGGGTGGTGGAAAGCAACGGGGATCCGGAGGTCTGGACCTATTACGGCGTTACCGCCCAGGCCGAGCTTGCGGGAGACCGCGGCTTGTCGGAATATGTCAGACGGGTTTTCCCCCTCTGGCATGAAAGGATGATGAATGTCCATCGAGTTTGACACCTTTACAATGTCCGGCATGAACCAGGCCCGCCTTCTGGCGGCCATCTACCGGGACGAAAAACTGTATCTTTCGGCAAAGCGGATTGGTCTGAAAGCGGGCGATTTCGCTTTGAAATCCTGTGCAACCCTGTACGGAATCCTCGAAAATTACCGCTCCAAGTACGGCAAGATGCCTTCCATGGCGACCTTGCAGGACCTCGTCATCTCCAAGATGCACGAGGACGGAGACGACACCGAGGAGGATGCGCGGGAGATGTGCAGCGTGCTGAACGAGCTCGTCGCGGAAACCGTGCTGGATTACCGGTACGCCTGCGACAAGCTGGTCGAATTCACCCGGGCCGCGAGGGTCGGGCAGCAGATCGCCGCCGACCCCAACGACACCAACGCCATCATCGCGGCGGCACAGGAAGCCGCCATGGTGAGGTTGGAAGACCTGGACGGCGGGGAGGGCAAGGGCCGGCAGGTCAGCCTCCTGGAGGACGGCCTGGCCCTGCTCCCGCAGAAGAAGGCCGAACGGGACATGAAAATCCCGACCGGCGTGACCTGGCTCGACTTCGTCACGAATGGCGGCCTCTCCGTCACGAACAACGAAATCGGGGTGGGCATGGCCGGGACGGGCGTCGGAAAAGCCCTGCCGAACAACGATCCGATTCCAACACCACAAGGCTGGAAGAAGGTCGGCGACATCAGGGAAGGAGATTTCCTGTTCGGCGCCAACGGCAAGCCGGTCAAGGTTCTCAAGGTCCACCCGCAGCCCGAAAAGAAGACGATCTGGATCGTCAAGTTCAGCGACGGGCGGAAAATCCGCTGTTGCGAAGACCACCTGTGGGAGGTCCGGCCGGATGGAAAGAAGAAGCGGGTCCTGAGCACGAAGGAAATCGCCGAGATCCTCGACGAAAACCCGTTAAGGGTCGTTGTAGCGCCCCGTAGCAAGGCAGTCGAGTACCGGGACAACGGGACGACCGAGCGGGATGCGTACATGGAAGGTTCCCGGCAGACGCCCATGAGCGACATCAACGTCCGGGAGTTCCTGACGGCACCGATCAAGGTCCGCAAGGCGCTTCTGGACGGCTTGGTGCACTCGGAAGTGTGCATGACGGAGGACCCCGACGGAAAGGCCGAATTCGAACTGTCCGTCTGGGACCGCGACCGCGCCGCCGCGATCCTGGAGCTGTGCCGCAGCCTCGGTCTTTCCGTGAACTGCACCCGGTACCTCTACGGACTCCCGATGGAGATCGTCGACGACCCGAGAAGCAGCCCGTACGGCAGGTTCTCGATCGTCGTCAAAACCAAACGCCCGGCCCCGGTCTGCGTTACGGACGTATGCAAGGATTCCCGCAAGGTGAAGATGACCTGCTTCACGGTCGACGTCAAGGACGGCTTGTTCCTCTGCGACAAGTACGTCGTGACGCATAACACGAACATGATGATCAATTTCGCCATCTCGGCGGCCATCGCCGGGTTCAACGTAAACTTCATCACGCTCGAACTGACCAAGAAGGAGATCGTACGCCGGGCCCTCGGCATGATGGCGCACATCAAGACGAGCGAAATGCGGCTTCCCGTGGAGGAATGGAGCCCTAAGAGCAAGGAACGGCTGGACTACCTGATCCACTCCTCCCTGCGCAGCCGGATCCGGATTTCCGACATGTCGGACAAGAGCTACTCCGTTTCGGACCTCGTCGGGGAAATCGAACGGTGGAAGCGGGAAACGAAGGAAGCCACGGGCGACGATTCCAAGTGCCGGCTGGTCATCATCGACTGGCTGGACATGCTCGTCCCCGAAGCCAAGGACGCCAAGATGATCAACCAGCAGTGGCAGGCCCTGCAGAAGGTCATGGAGGACGTGAAACACATGGCCAACAACCAGGACGTCGCCGTCTGGACGGTCATGCAGACGAACCGGCAGGGCTCGGGCACCAACAAGGTCCGCCTCGACCACGTCTCAGGCGCCTTCTCCAAGAACTTCTTCGCGGCCCTCGTCATCGGTCTTGCCCCGACCGGCGACGAAGACGATGACGACATCATCAGCCAGGACCTCACGGACGGCGACCTCAAAGGGAAGCTGAACACGGAGTGCGACCGGACGCTGCACATGAACATCATCAAGAACCGCGATGGTGTCCAGCGTGAAGCCGATATCTACCAGGGCCCCACCTTGAGGTTCTGGCGGTCGAAGAGCGACTGGCTGACGACGGCGAAGTTCCTGGAATCCGGGGACATGAAAAAGATCTTCGGCAAGGAACTGAAGAAATGACGCCGTCCAAGCTGGAAGCGGTCCTGAAGCGAAAGCTCGGGGTGGCGTACCGGAAGGCAAGGGGCAAGAACGGGATCGAATTCAAGATCTGCTGCCCCTTCTGCCTGAAGCGCTACGGAAAGCCGGACAAGGGCTACAAACTCTCCCTCAACCCGGAGATGAACGCCGCCCACTGCTTCCGTTGCGACTATTCCGGGCCCGTCTCGGGCATCTTCAAGATCAAGAACGACAACACCCCATCCGCCAAGAGGGTGGAGTTTGTCAACTTCAAGAGCGAGCCCCCCGGCGAACTCGTCCGGATTTCGGAACTCCCTGACGACCACCGGTGCTGCAACTACCTGCGCGGCAGGGGTTTCAGCGTCGACGCGCTCGACCGGTACTTCGGCGTCATGTACTGTTCGCAGGGACGGAAGTACGCCGGCGGGATCTACGACACGACCAATACCGTCATCTTCCCCGTGTGGATGCACGGCAAGCTGGCCGGGTGGCAGTCCCGTTTGATGTACAACCCGGACACCCTGACCGAAGCGGAATGTGCCGCGATGGGGTTCATGAAGGACGAGGAGGGGCAGTTCATCCGCCCGCCCAAGTACTTCACGGACCCCGTCATGCGGAAAGGGGAGTGCCTGTACAACTTCGACCTGGCCCGCCAGTCCGAGCTGGTTGTCGTGTGCGAAGGAACGATGGACGCGATGTCCGTCGGACCCTGCGGTGTCGCGACGTTCGGCAAGGGCGTCACGGAAATGCAGGCCCGCATCATCCAGAACAACTGGAAGCTCGCGGCCATCCTCCTCGACCCCGGCGACGCGGAAGAGGAGATGGAGAAGCTGAAGGCGCACCTGAGGTGCATTCCCAGCTTCGTCGTGGACCTGAAGGGGTACAAGGACGCAGGGGAGGCCCCGTCGCTCGAAATCTGGAGGCAGATCTACGATTCGGCCGCGAAGGCCGGGTTCAACCTGCTGGAATACAAGCTCAACGTCAAACCGGACTCGCTCAAACCGTAGAACAACACAAGGAAGGAAGAGAAACATGGAAAAAGGAAGAAAGGAAGGCCCGGCATGCGCATGAAAACCGCCGCCAAGGCCCCCCAGCCGTCCTATCCGACATGGCTGGACGCCCCCGCCGTCATCGAAGGGAAGACGTGGTTGCCGGGATACGGGAGGATGCCTTCAAAGGTCGTCGTCGTGTACGACGCGCCGCGAAGGTACGACACCAACGTCCCGCACCTGCTGACGAAGTACATCGAGCAGAACATCCTCGACAACCTCGCCAGCGACTGCGGGATCGACAAGAACGACGTCTATGTCACGGCCGCCGTCAAGTACATCCCGTCCGGCAAGAAGATCGGCGTCCACGACATCACGGTCTGCCGCGGGATGCTCGACGAGGAGCTGAGGCGGTGCAAACCGTCCCTCATCATCCCGTTCGGCGGCAGCGCCCTGACGGCCATCCTCGGCAAGGGCAAGACCATCGGCATGTACCACGGCACCGTCATCCCGCACCCGACGATTCCCGACTGCAACGTCTTCCCCATGTACTCCCTCGACTACATCGAGTTCGTGCCGAGCATGGGGGGTGAGTTCAGCGCGGACTGGAAACAGCTCGCGAAGTTCGTCGCCGGCGGCGGGAAGAAAGAGGACGCGGCGCCCGAGTACGAAATCATCCACACCTCCACTGAAGCGAAGGCCATTCGGGAGAAAATCCTCTCCATGCCCAGCCCCCTGCTCGTCGTGGACTCGGAATGGGAAGGCTCCTCCTGGCAGGACCCCGAAGGGTACATGCGGACCCTACAGGTCGGGTACGCCGACAACAAGGTCGCCCTGTTCGAGTTCCGGTACGAGGACGGACACGCCGTGCAGGAGTGTGACGACCCCGACGCCCTCTGGAAGGAAATCAAGCTCCTACTGGAGGACGACAAAGTCTGGATCAGCGGGCACAACGTCCGGGCGGACGGGCAGTGGCTGCTCAAGTACGGCGTCGACATCCGCCCAAGGGTCAAGTACGATACGATGATCGCGGAGCACCTCATCGACAGTGCCTCACAGTTCGGACTGGAAAGCCTGACGACGCGGTACACGGACATCGGCCGGTACGATGCCAAGCTCGCCGACTGGGTGAACGAACACAAATCCGAAACCAAGCACGGCTATGGCAAGGTTCCACGCGAAATCCTGCTACCGTACGCGGCATGGGACGTCGAGGCACCCCGCCGGATCATGAAGAGCCAGGCGACGTTGCTGGACAGGGCGTACATGACGCCCCGCGGGAAGTACCCGAGCCTCTGGGACGTGGACATGCACGCCCAGGACGTTCTCTACGAAATCGAGGGCGACGGCCTGAAGGTGGACCGCAAGCAGCTCGACGCTCTCATCGCCATGTACGGCGAGGCCCGCAGCCAGCTGGAGAACAAGATCCAGGCCATGGCGCAGGAGTTCGGTTTGATCGACTTCAACCCGGCGTCGAGCATCCAGGTCTCCGACCTGCTGTTCAAGCGCCTGGGCATGAAGCCCATCACGACCACGGAAGGCAAGGACTGGGGAGACATCCTCGACCTGCCCACCGGGATGCAGGGAGCCGTCAAGCCGAGCACCAACAAGGAAGTCCTCACCATCCTCGCGGACGTCGAAGGCGCCCACCCCATCGTCGGCACGCTCCGGGACTACCGCAAGGTCGTCTACATCTGCAACCAGTGGCTGTGCCCGAAGGAAGTTGCGGACCGGTTCAAGCCGGACGAGCGCGGAGGAGGGCTCCTCGCCAAGCTCTGGCCCGACGGGTGCATCCATTCACGGTTCAGCCAGCTCAAGGAAACCGCCCGGTTCAGCTCGGCCCAGCCGAACATCCAGAACTGGACAAAGAAGGCCGAGGGCGAGCTCAACCGCATCCTGCTGCATGACCTCAAGCTCGTGGACAAGTACTTCCCGGGCATGGACAAGATCCCGTCGATCAAGTCCATCATCGTCCCCCGAGAAGGCCACGTTTTCATGGAGGCGGACTGGAAGCAGGCCGAGCTGTTCGTGCTGATGTCCCTTTCCGGCGACGGGAACATGAAAAAGATGCTCGTCACGCCCGGCATGGACCTGCATGACCATACGGCGTGTGACAGCTTCCACTTGACCATGATCGACCCGGACGGCAATCCTGTCACGGAAGACCATCTCGTCGAACTGGCCGCGAACGACCCGGACTGGGACAAGGACGACTCCCCCTACAACAAGTTTAAGTCCTCCCTGCGCTACCGCTACGAGGACGGAACCATCATCACCCGTAAGGAGATGAAGAAGGGGTTGCGCGTCTCCGCCAAGTCGGTGTCGTTCGGCATCGCCTACGGCCGCAGTGCGGCGCCGATTGCCATCCAGATCAAGGCCGAGACGGGAACGGAAGTCCCCATCGATACCCTGGAACAGCAGATCGACGTCATGATCAGTGCCTGGAAGTCCAAGTCCTACCCGGACGCCTGGAGGTTCCTGGACGGCTGCGCGAACGAGGTGAGAAGGAACTTCGAGCTTGTCAACCCGTGGGGCCGCCACCGGTTCTTCCCGAGGACCGACGACGAACAGCAGCTCTCCAAGATGTGCCGGGAAGGGATGAACTACTGCATCCAGTCGGGCGTCGCGGACAACCTCCTCATCGCCCTGCACCTCATCACGGAGTGGCGGAGGGCGCACGGTCTGCACTTCCGCATCGTCAACCTCATCCACGACGCCGTGCTCATCGAGACGCCCGTGGACGAAATCGACAAGGCGAAGGAGATGTTCATGAACACCATGGGCAACATCGACATGCCGATGCCTGGCGGGCGTCCCCCGCTTCGCATGGGCGTGGACATCGAGGTCATGGAGAAGAGATGGAGCTTGTGATGCACGAACGACCGAACGAAAGCAGGCAGGATCGGGCGATCCGGCTGGCTTCAAGCTGTTGCGCCATGCTGGAACTCGATCCACCGAAAGATCTGAATGACGCGCGTGCAAGGCTAAGAATCCTGCAACGTGGTTTCGAAGCCGCCAGACGCCACTCGGACGGATGCCGCGAACCCACGTCCGAAGAGCGGAGAGACATGCTCCGAATGCTTGAAAACCGGGCGCTTGCCGTCGGTGAGCAGGTTTTGGCCGCAAAACGGGGTGTCGACGAAGCCTGGAAGCGACGACGTGCCTGCCTGTCGAAGCCCTGTTTCGTACCGCCGGGAACATCCGAATACGATAGGGCGAAGCTGGCCGCCGAACAGGCGGAAGCCGAATTCGAAAAGGCCATGGACACCATGGAAGAGCTATGGTCGGACATCGACCAAATGAAAAAAGAAACAAACACAGAACCAACAAGGAAAATGCAAGAAAAAGGAGAATGAAACAGTGAAATTCACATTCACGGTAAACCAATCCCAGCAAGCGACATCCGGCCCGTTCAAGACCAAAATCGTGTACATGGGCAACAAGGAAGTGCCGAAGCAGTTCCGCATCCTGCCCGCTTTCGGCCCCGAAGGCACGGCCAACCCCCTCGGCTGGATGCCGTTCGAAACCCCCGACGGCTTCAACAGCCCGTGGTGCGTGTTCGTCCAGCAGTGGTCGAACATCGGGCACGGTCCGTGGGGCCGGGGCGGCAACCGCAAGAGCTTTGTCCGCTTCGACTCGTTCATCCCGAACTACGGGACGGACGTGACGCCGGACAACACGCCGTTCGATGCCGTGCAGCGCGTCGTCGACGCCGCCCGCAACTGCCCCGAGTGGCGGTATCTCTTCGAGAAGACCGTGACGGGAGGGGGCGGCAAGTCCGACTCCATCCTGCGCTGGTCCGCCGCCCAGGAGATGATGGCGAACGTTGTCATCCTCTCCAGCTCGGTCGCGATGCCGCACACCGTCCTAGGCAACTTCTCGGCCAGCCTGACCCGCCAGCTCTGCGGCGGCGATGCGATCGGCAACGGCGAAGCCGAAGCCGGCATCATCAACCAGCTGTCCAACCTCGACCCGAGGTTCGTCCAGCAGGATCCGATGGCCAAGTACTGGCTCGGCGACATCACCGACCCGTCCCGCGGCGTCGTGCTCGAAGTCTACCGCGACGAAAGCACCGTGCCCGCCCGGTACAAGATCCGCCCCGTCCGCTCCGAAGACGGCGGCATCGCCAAGATGCCCCTGAACGAGCAGCTGATGCGCGAACGACTGGATCTCTCCAAACCGGAGAGCTTCGTCACCCCGCCGACCCCGCAGGAGGAAGTCGACCGCCTGGCCGGCTGCCTCAACGCCTGGTCCCCGGACCGCAAGAACCACGAGTACGAACTGCTCCACATCGCGTTCGACGACATGGGGTTCAAGGTGCCCGACATCCCCGCCCGCGGCAACGTCGTCGGCGGCGGTTTCGTGCCCCCGCAGGAACTCCAAGGCGCCGAAAGCTATCCGGCTCCGGCCCGCGCGGCCTACCCCGTGCAGTACCAGCAGCCCCAGCCGCAGTACAACACGCCGCAGGGATTCAACCCAGGCTCCGGGTATGCCCCGCAGGGCAACTCCAAGCCCGCGGCGGAAATGTTCTGCCAGCAGCCTGCACCCCAAGCCACGCCCGCACCGGCTCCCCAGCCTGCGCAGACGTTCGTGCAGCCGCAAGCGCAGTTCACGCCTCCCCCGGCCCAGCCGGCCTACGGCGCACCGGCGAAGAACTTCGGACAAGCCCCGACGTTCCAGCCCCAGCAGGAGCCGCAGCAGGCCCCGGGCGCGATGTTCCAGAACATCATGCCCCAACAGCCCGCCCAGCAGCCTCCGCAGCCCGTGCAACCCACCAGCACGCCCCCGGTCGTGCCGGGCACGCCCATCCAGGCCCCTGCCGGCGGATTCAACTCCGCCGAGTTCATGCAGCGCCTGACAGGCGGCCAGGGATAGCCGGAAAGACAGGGAAGGAGTCGGAGCCTTGACGGTTCCTTCCCGGTGTTTACACGCCCCCGCAAGGCACTTGCGTGACAAGGGGGCGTCTCACTTCGCACGAAAAGGACACATCACATGAACAACACGCAGAAACTGCTCGAAGTGCTCGGAAAGAACGCCAAGAGGGCCAAATCGACGGCATCCTACGGGACGATCGCCGACACGGCCCGGAACTACAGGTGGATCGACTTCTGCGACCCGAAGAACGGCAACTGCCCGGCCCTGGCCCTGGAATGGCTGTGGGGTGCGCGCGGGATGCTGACCGGAAGGATGCTGAAGATCGACGCCCCGGAAGGCTCCGGCAAATCGAGCTACATCATGCTTCAGTACGCCATGGGTCAGAAGATGAACAATGCGTTCTGCATCCACGAGGAGACGGAACACGCCATCGCGCCACCGGACTACATCGCGAGCTTCGGCGCCGACCCGGACGGAATCATCTTCCCGCAGCTGGACGTCAGGAGCCTGGAAAACATCTTCGCGGACATCGACTGGACCTGCCTGCAGATCCGATCGGACGTCGACCCGGACAAGAAGAGCCCCATCATCGTCGGTCTGGACTCGATCTCGGCCGCCGGGAGCTCCGACGCCGCGGAAGACGAAACGTTCGAGCTCAACAAGGGCGGCATCAGCGAAGTCGCGAGACTGGTTTCCAAGTATTTCCGCGACCGGTTCGACAGCCTTGCCAAGAAGGACGTCCTGCTGGTCATCATCGCCCAGCAGCGGCACAAGATCCAAACCGGCGGCTTCACGCGGCCCGGGGAGCCCAAGATGACGACCATTGCGGCCCAGACCCTGGACTACCACGCGTCGTACCGGTTGACCATGTTCGCCAGTGCCATCAAGGACACCGGAAAA
>Ga0310690_10013113_pt1 | contig 10111 bp, 8 predicted proteins | sample AusTroGonzalo_MG_2_FD_207661 | JGI IMG/M metagenome (GOLD analysis project Ga0310690, IMG submission 207661) | Bovine rumen microbial communities from tropical cattle in Woodstock, Queensland, Australia - Gonzalo_04 (v2) (version 2) | ecosystem: Host-associated > Mammals > Digestive system >...
AGCCTGCGGCAATCAGCTCGTCCAGATAGTCGTCGACAGTCTGATCCGTATCGTCCCGGTGACTGAGAACGAAGTCAAACATGCATGCCAAGCGCAAATCGGCGGCATCCCGATAGCCGCCAAGCCCGTCAAAGAGCGCGACGGCTTTTTCCAGATTCCATTCCGATATGTAAGCATGAGCGAGCTGATACTGACATTCCAGAATCCGATCAGCGGAGTCAAAATAGTTTTTGACACGGTTAAAGGCTTCAATGGCTTCCTCATAGAGCGCGGTTTTCTGCGCGGGAATGAACGACATGCGTGCGTCGCTCGCTTTCAGATTGCCGAGGCTGTAATAGCAGGATTGCTCCAATTCTTTGATTTTTTCGTATTTCGGGAAACGCCCGCGCAGTCTGCTCACGTATTCCAGGCCGGCTTTCGGATCCCCGTCGTTGTAGGCCAGTACACCCAGAGCGTAGAGACAGTCTGCCTCCAGCGTGTGGGTTGTGCCTGTGGCCTCCAGAAAGCTCAACGCCTGCTGATACTGCCCGTCGCGCATCAGCGCGCGGGCCTGTTCATCCTGCAGCATGTAGACGCGCTGCGCGCTGTCCCGGTAGTCGCCCAGAACGCTATACTGTTCGATGGCCCGATCATAGTTGCCCTCTGTTTCCGCGTGCGCGGCCCTTTGGTAGCGCACGAAAGGCATGACAAACTGATCCAGCACCAGAACGAGCGCGAGCGTCAGGGCGGCGGCGCAAAGGATCCGCAGCGGCGTCCACCGAATTTGAGGGAACAAAGCTTTCTTTTGCCCAGTGGCCTGTTTCGGCGCGGCGTCCTGCGCGGAAGGATTCCCGGAAGCGGAAGCGGACGGTTTCGGCGCTGCCGTTTTGGATGCGTCGGACTTCTCCGGCTCTTCCACAAAGCGGGCGGCAGGAAGAACCGAGAGCAGCGGAGCGGGGCGGGTAGAGAAAGAACCTGGTGCGGCTGTTGGCTTTTTTTCGGGTTCAGTTACAGCTTCCGCAGCGTCTGTGGCTGCGGGGCGTTGAAACTGTGCGGGATCCGGCTTTGGGCCGGGCTGTAATTGTTTGAGCGGCCCAGAGGGCAGGATAGGGTCAATCATAGTTGCCTCCGCATTATGCCCGGGAACTCCCGGACTTCGTTTCTCCTCGATTATACATGAAAAGCGGCTGCAGTGCAATGCTTTTTTTAATTCTTCAGATGCGTGCTTGCGGAATCCGTCGGGATGTGTTATGATAAACGAAACAATACAGATTGGAAATCAGGAACAAGTATGAAGATCGAAGACCGCGGCGTACTGCGTGCGACGCTTGCATCCGTTTTGGGCCACTCCTTATGGGGCTTTAGCTTTCTCGCGTCCCGGGCGGGACTGAATTCGGCGCATGTTTTCGTGCTGCTGAGCCATCGCTTCCTGCTTTCGTTTCTGATCATGCAGCTCTTCCCGCGGCAGCTTGGACGGCTGCGGGAAGCACGGGGCTATCTGCTGCCGCTCGTGCTCATCGGCCTGGCCCAGCCCGTTATCTATTTTTTGGGCGAGCAGTACGGTATTCTCCATTCCACCACCAGCTTTTCCGGCGTCATGATAGCCATGATCCCGGTGGCCTCCACGCTGGCGGCCTGGCCGATTTTGAAAGAACGGCCCTCCGTCGGGCAGATTTTGTTCAGTCTGCTGTCTGTGGGCGGGGTTGTCGGCATCGGCCTGATGAACCGCAGCTCCGGCGCTCTGGACGGGATCGGCGTTGCCGCTCTTCTGGTGGCGGTGTGCGGCGCTGCGGCCTATACGCTGCTGTCGCGGCGCATCTCTGCCAAAACCTCCCCCTTTGTGCGAACCTATGCCATGATGGGGATCGGCGCGTTTGCCTTTACCGTCCTGGCCCTGATCCAGTGCAAGGGAAGTCTTGCGGAATATCTCCGGCCCTTTGAAAACAGCAGCTATCTGCTTTCCATCCTGTTTTTGTCGCTGGTCTGCTCTGTGCTGTGCTTTTTCCTTTCCAGCTATGCCATCACGCGGCTGAGCGTGGCCCGCGAAACGGTGTTTTCCAATCTGACCACAGCTGTCTCGGTTTTTGCGGGCGTGCTGATCCTCCGCGAGCCCTTTACTTGGGTCTCGCTGCTCTGTATTCTGGCGATTTTGGCAGGCATCTACGGCGTCCAGCGAACAGCGCAGCAGCAAACCTGAACACTCCTGCGGCCCGTAGCGCGGGTAATCTGCCTGCTATTTTCCGCACTGCACCCGTAGGGGAGGCGTTCCGCCTCCCGAAACACAAAAACTTACTTTGAAAGGGGAAAACCAAACATGAACGAAGTCTATCAGTTTCTCAAAAAAGCCGACACCTACTACCTGGCTACGGTAGAGGGCGACCAACCCCGCGTCCGTCCCTTTGGTACCGTGGAACTCTTCGAGGACAAGATCTACATTCAGACCGGCAAGGTGAAGCCTGTTTCCAAGCAGCTCCACGCCAATCCCAAGGCGGAGATCTGCGCCTTCATGGAAGGCAAGTGGATCCGCGTGACCTGTGAGCTGGAAGCCGATGAGCGGGTGGAGGCCAAGAAGCACATGCTGGATTCCTATCCCATGCTGCGGGAAATGTACGACGAAAACGACGACAACACCGAGGTGTTCTACTTCAAGCACGGTGTTGCGACCTTCAGCTCCTTTACCGAAGCACCCAGAACGGTGGAGTTCTGAACGCGTACCCTGCAAAGACGGACTCTGTGTGCATCGGCACACAGAGTCCGTCTTTGCGTTAATAGAACAAAAACGTCAGAAAATCCCAATACATGTGCAGCGTAATCGGAACCCAGATATTTTTGCTTTTCAGAAATGTCCAACTGAAAATGACACTCAGAATTGGAATTGCCAAAGCATTGCTGCTTGTCATGGTGGCAAGAAAAGTTCCACTTGCGATCCATATGGGAAAATGAATCAATAGAAACATCCCGGCGTTGATCAAAATGGGAAGCCATTTTCGGGTTTCACGGACTGTTACATTCAATAGCCAGCCGCGAAAAACCATTTCCTCCGTGATGCCGACAAACAGGACAATGATGAGCTCCTTGCAGCCGAAGCTGTCGCTGATTGCGAGCTTGCCCCTGGTGATCCATGCACCCAGAAGCAAATAGAGGGAAAAACCGAGAAACACGGGCAAATACTTCCAGAGGTTCACGCGATTGGTAAACATCTCTTTCTGCCGAATGAACACTTCGTCCCGGAAATACCGAATCAGGCAGACGGCAGGCAGCACCCATACCAATCCCTTTATGATCCCGGATTTCACAAATTGAGCAAGCAGTTCGTTTCCAACGGCCTTGTCCACCGCGCCCTTGCCCCGGAATTCCCAGATACACCAGACGCTGTAAAAAAGAAAGGAATAAATGATTACAGTGAGAACAAGGGAATCCTTCTTTGTTGCGTCTCTCATGTCATTTTTGCCTGCTTCATAATAAATGCACCAGCTCTCCAAGGTCTTGTATCGTGTATTCCGGCTCCTCTTCCAAGCTGTGAGGACGGTAAAAGGCCCCTGGGCCTTGCAGCACCCGGACGCTGTGCATCCCGAGCGCCCTGGCCGGGGCAACGTCGTTGTCGATGCGGTCGCCCACCATGACGGCCTGCGCCGGAGCACAGCCCGCACGTTCGAGGGCCATGCGGAAGATTGCCGGGTCTGGCTTGGCGGCACCCGCCTCTGCGGAGGCCACTACGACGTCAAAGTATTGCAGCAGATTCCAGTTTTGCAGGCGCTCTGTGGTGCCGGGGTTCTGGTTGGCGATCACGCCCAGCCGGAAGCCCCGGCCTTTCAACGCTTTTAGGGTCGGCGCGGCGTCGGGATAGGGCTGCTCCAGATCGCTGTGCCAGGGCGTCTTGGTCAGACCGAAGAATGCAATGGCCGCCGGGTCGCCCGCGCTGCCCTGCTGGATGAATTCCAGGCGCTTTTCCCGGTACAGTGTCTCGGTAATTTCAGTGTCTGCCGTCATTTCCCGGATGCGCTGTCGGTCGGCTTCCGTCTCGTCAATCAGTGTGGAGCCGAGGTCAAAGAATATCCACTTTAGCTCCACAGTTCTACTTTTTCAGGGTCAGGAGTCCGGCGCAGTCGGAAATCTGCTCAAACTCCATGGCGGGGAAATCCGCTTTCATTTCCTCAAACACGAAATAGAACTCTTCGTCGTCCCATTCGTCCCCCGCGGCCCGGCGGAAGGCCTCCTGGGCCGCTTGGTTCACAAAGGCCACGTCGCCGATCAGAAGCTCTCCGCCGGGGTTCAGCCGATCCAGAAGCAGGCGGAGGAAGGGGGGCTTTTCCTCCGGCCGCAGGTGGTGCAGGGCGTAGGTGGCGATGATGCAGTCATACCGCCTTTCCGACAACGCCGGGGCAAGCCCCCGGGAGAAGTCCCCCTGCACTAGGGTGGCCTTCGGCATCTTCTCCCGAGCCAGCTCGATCATCCGCTGGGAGAAGTCCTGACCGTACACCCGGCAGCCTGCTTCATAGAGCCTGGCGGTGAGAACGCCGGTGCCGAAGCCCAGGTCCAGGACGGTGGGAGTTCCCTTTTGCCGGACGATTTCATAGATTCGCCCCAGCAGCCGCTTGTAGCCCGCAAAGGGGTAGGTGTTTTCCTCGTCGGAAAGGCCGACGCTTTTGTCATAGCCGTCCGCCCAGAGGTCAAATCCTTTTTGATTTAACATGCGTTTCTCCTTTTCTTTTTGTGTGTGATTCAGCGCGCTGTTACTTGAGCTAAATAGGTTTCCCGGGTCAGCAAGAGTTGGACGATCCCGTTCTCCATCCCGATCTCCCGGAAGCCCACGGCCTTGTGGATGCGCAGGGCAGCCGCGCGGGCGGGCTCAAACTCGTTGTACAGGCGGGCGATGCCGTTCACGCGGAAGGCCTGCTCACACAGCAGGCGTAGTCCCTGCCTGCCGTAGCCCTTTCCGCGCTCCGGGGCATAGAGGAGAATGCCCATGTCCCACCAATCCCGCTCCGGGGTATGGTGGCAATTCACGCCGCCGACGAAGGCACCGTCGGACACGCGCTGCAAATAGGCATAGAAGCGCTCGGGCTCCTGCCCGATCCAATTCGGATACCAGTTCGCCCAGTCCGCCTCCGTGAACGGGATGCAGCCGTCCGGCGGAAACCATGGCGCGTTGTAGGCCATCGTGGCCGGGTCAGACAGCATTTGCATGTAGAACCAGCCGTCCTCCGGCTTCGGGATATACAGCCGAAGTTCGTCTGTTTCCTGCCTTGCTTTCACAGTATTTTCCACGTTTTTTCCCTCCAATTCAATCATTTGCAGCGATTATAGCACAGAATACTCGCCTGTGCAAGCATTTGTTTCGTCAATCGCAATCAGCAGCCGACGCAGGGAAAGGAAGAAGTTTACCAGATGCGACAGGCAGTAGGTAAACACATAGCCCCAGATTCCAAAGCGGGGCAGAAGCAGCCACAGCCCCAATACGTCGATGACGTTGGTGAAGCTGTTATACCGCACCAGGTGAAGCTGCTGGCCCAGCCCCTTTTGCAGGCCGTCCACCACGGCGTCCGGGTAGAGGAAAAGAATCATCGGCGCAAAGATCCGCAGATACCATCCCGCCTGCGCGCTGTGGAACAGCGCGCGGCCCAGCAGACCGCCGCCCAGATAGAGGATTGCGCTGATCCCGATGGCATAGACGGCGGTCAGGGCCAGGCTCTTGCGAACCAGGGCGCGCAGTCGCGTGCGATCCCGGCAGGCCAGCAGCCGCGCCGTCTCCGAGACCATCAGCTCACTGAGCGCAAACAGAATCTCCGACGGGAACCAGAGCAGGGGAAAGACCATGCCGGAGATCGTCCCGTAGGCGGCCAGAGCCGTCTGCCGGGAGCCGGTTTTCTCCAAACCGTAGGGGATCAGAAATTGCTCCACGGCCCCCAGGCCGGAGCGCAGTGCGTCGTTGGCGCCGAGCGGGATCGCAGTCCCCGCAACGGGCGGCAGCCGCTTGCGGCAGGGGAGCGTGCGGGTGAAGCGCCGCAGGAGCAGGGCGAAAGAAAAGGCAGAGGCTCCATAGGAGCCAAACACCACGGCGGCGCAGAGCAGGGCGGGATCCGCCCCGGCGGCTGATAGAAGCGCGAGCGTTGCGCCGACGCTGAGCAGCCGCTCCGCCAGCTCCACCGCCACCAGTTCCCGAACCCGGCCGCAGGCCGTGAAAGCAGAGCGAAGAATGCCGGAGAGAATGGGCAGAGGCAGCAGCAGTCCAAGAAGCCGCAGCGCAGGCGCAGTCCTCGCGTCGCGGAGTAGATGCAGGCTGATCGGCCCTGCCAGCAAGCAGAGGCCCAGCCCCGCCGTGGCGCTGACCAGAAAGCCGTAACGCAGGCAGGCCCAAAGCGTCCCGGAGACGCCGGCGCTGTCCCGTCTGCCCCAGGCCCGGGCCGTCAGCTGCAGGGCGGCGACACGGATCCCGGCGGAGCCCAGTGTCCCGGCAAAGCCGCCAACCGTCAGGATCAACTGCAGGATCCCCATACCCTCGGCTCCGATCCGCTCGGCCAGCACCGCCTGAAACAGAACGCTGAGGCCGCGCATGGCCAGCCCGCTCAGCGTCAACAGCAGCGTCCCGCGAATCAGCGTCCGTCCTTTTCCCACAATATCACCTCAGGAGAGCCTATGCGCCGCGGCAGGCGGGTATGAACGGACAAAATCGCGGGCATACTCGGAGCAGATTCTATTTCAGGAGGGACAATATGAACCTGCAAAACAGCGAAACGCAGAAAAACCTGATGCGCGCCCTGGCTGGGGAGAGCCTGGCCCGGAACCGCTACACCTTTGCCGCCGGACAGGCGGAGCGTGACGGTCTGCCCGTGATCGCGGCCGTTTTCCGCTATACGGCCGACCAGGAAAAGGAGCATGCCGAAATCTTTGCGGACTTTCTGCGGCAAGGCGGCACGGCGTTTGCTCCCGTCAACGGCGATTTCCCCGTCGATACCGCTGCCGACACCCTTTCCCTGCTGGCGGCTGCCGCCCGGAACGAGACAAAGGAGCACGCGGAGGTCTACCCGGCCTTTGCTGTCGCAGCCCGGAACGAGGGCTTCGCGGAGATCGCCCGGAAGCTGGAGCTGATTGCCGAGATCGAAAAGTGCCACGCCGGCCGCTTTGCGGCCTTTCACAAGCTGCTCAGCGAACACAAGCTGTTTGTCTCCGAGCTTGCCTGCGGGTGGATATGCATGAATTGCGGCCACGAGCTGAACGGCACCGAGGCGCCGCAGCAGTGTCCTGTCTGCGGAGAAGCCGGGCACTTCATTCGGGTGGAAATGTCACCGTATTCGTACGCAAATCAATAAGGGCTGGCGGCCGCAGGAAACCTGCGGCTCGGCGCAGGGGTGGCGCAGCCGCGCCCCTCTGCGCCTTTATGTGCGCTTTTTCTTCACAAAATTTTCAAAAAGACTGGAAAAATTGAAAAAGATGTGCTAAAATGATAATTAGGGTTATTCTGCTTTACAGCATGATCCTGCAGAAGGAGTAGAGGTAATCACCATTTTTTCAACAACCAGGGAGGCGATCCAATGAAACCATTCAGAACCGTTTTATGCATCTTTCTGACCCTTGCATTGCTGGCGTCCATGGCGCCGGTCTATGCCGTGGGCCCCGGCGAGGAGCCGGATCAGACTCGCGGCATCCACAGCCCCATCTATATCGACGACGACCCGACCGACGGGTATACGGGCGATTACGTTGTAATCTACAACCCGGATACCTCGGAAACCTCATCTCGCTCTACCGGCAGCATGTCCGGCCTGATTCAGACCAGCGTCGGCCCCAACGGGAGCGCCGGCACGCTGCAAGCCGCAGAGGCGGACGTACGCCCCTACAAAATCGACGTTGACGCGATGCTGGCCGAGTTTGCCCAAACGGATCAGGCCGCCCAGGCCACAGAAGCAGCGACGCCCAATGCGACCGCAACGTCCTTTTCCGTCGGCGACACCAAGACCTTCAAAATTTATGCAGGCTACTCTCCCACCGGCGACAGCAGCGTAGCGTTCAAGTGCCTGTACGTCGGCGCCCATTGCTACATCTGGACGCCCAGCTCTTCTGACAACAATACCTACCCGCTGGATACCATCGACGAGAGCTTCGCGAAACTGGCCGCAGATGAGTTCGATTCCAAATTTGATCTGATGCAGGCCTCTTTCGGCAACCACACCGACGGCAGCTCCGGCGACGGCAAGCTGCACATGCTGTACTACAACATCAACGACGGCTGGCAGCCCGGACAGGGCTACACTGCGGGCTTTTTCTATTCCTCCGATATCAGAAACAACGGTCTGCCCATTCTGAACATCGACACCTACCCCGGCGTCCTCTATCCAAGATCCAGCGGCAACTACAGCCGGATGGAAGATACTTACAACACCATGGTTCACGAGTATCAGCATCTGATCAACTACTCCAACACTCCCGGAATGCACTCCTGGCTCAACGAGTGCTTCTCGGCTGCGGCCGAGGAGATCTGCTATCCCGGCAGCTCCGTGGTCAGCCGCATCCAGGCATGGGAAAACTATTATTATTCCAATAATTGGCTGAATCCGCCTTCCGAATTTGCCTATCAGCCCGGGTTTAACCTTCATAACGGCTATTCTCTTTACGACTGGAGCAATAATCTGTCAGACGTTCTGGCCCTCTACGCGCAGGTTTCCTTCTTCTCGCAGTACCTGTACACCAGATTCGGCAACACGATCTTCCAGCAAATCTCCGGCCAATGGTCGAGTGGCAAGGAGACCACGGCGATCACGAAGGCTACCGGCGTGGATTGTTCCCGCCTGGCCAGGGATTTCCGCGTGGCGCTGACCGCCAACGCGCCGCAGACTGCGTATAACGGGATCTACGGCTTTAAGGCGCAGGAAGGCTACAATCCGAGTGAGTACCACAACGTCGAGAATCCCTGGAGCCTGCTGGCCCCCATCGTCTTTACCGGCACGAGCTGCAACATCAAGGGCGGCGGTGCGATCACCGTCAAGCCCGTGAACGGCGTCTACAATCCCCCGGCCAACGCAGACGCGGGCCTGCAATACGTCGGCATCAGCCTTTCCTCGCCGTATACCGTGACTGCGGTTGCCAACAACACCAACTACGGAACGGTTTCAGTCAATGGCCGCGTGATCACCGCCGTCCCGAAGAGCGGCTATTATGCGTCTGGTTATACCGTCACCAGCGGCTCAGCCACCGTCGCCCAGAACGGCAATATCTTTACGGTGGAACCGACCTCGAACTGTACCGTCCGTATCAACTTTGCCGCCAAGCCTACCTGTACCGTGAATTTTGTGGTCTGCGGCCAGAGCGTGGGGAGCCAATCCGCAAAGCTCGATGATGAAATCACGCTTCCTGTTTCCGTCAACGTGCAGGCGACAGACTGGACGTTCTCCGGCTGGACTGCGCAGCAGATTCAGAACGAAAGCACGGAAAAGCCGCTATTTTATGCGCCCGGCGACGCGTATCAAGTTACCGGCAATACGACGCTGTATGCTGTCTTTACCCGTCAGGAGCTGCATGGAGAGACCTGCTATCAACTGTTGAGCGCCGCTCCGGCAGACTGGAGAGGAACCTATGTTATCACCAGCGGAACGGACAGCAGTATGCACCTTATGAAAGGCGTGACGGTCAGCTCCAACGGCGCAAACATCGAAAACACCTCCAATACTGCGTCCTACGCATCGTCTGGCGTTTTACTGGAAGAAGACACGCTGTATAACGTCGCCGACGCCTATCTGTTTACCATGGCGCCCCGCGGCAGCTACTATTCCCTGCAGAGTGTTTCCACCGGCGTGTATCTCGGTGTGACGTCCGGCTCTTATTTGGGAGGCTATACCGCCTATGCTGCAGGAAGCTGTGACTGGACGCCTGGCTCAGGCAGCAATGCCAGCAGCATAAAGAGCGCGAAAAACGGCTCATACCCATATATCAGCTATAGTGGTTCAAAATTCTGGACGGATGGGAAAGTGAATACCTCCATTCGTTTCTGGAAGGAAAGCCCCGGATCTACCACCTATTATTCCACCTCCCCGGTAATCGCTGCGCCTCTGACCATTACCAGTCAGCCGCAGGACGTTACGGCTGCGGCGGGCAGCACGGCGAAATTTACCGTTGCCGCATCCGGGGAAAACCTGAC